>Ga0080027_10000277_pt1 | contig 22446 bp, 24 predicted proteins | sample OrgsoiDNA2013046_FD_70962 | JGI IMG/M metagenome (GOLD analysis project Ga0080027, IMG submission 70962) | Permafrost soil microbial communities from the Arctic, to analyse light accelerated degradation of dissolved organic matter (DOM) -... | ecosystem: Environmental > Terrestrial > Soil >... | reverse complement strand
CCCCCACGTCGTCGACGATGTTGATCCGGCCACCGCCGCCAGGCGAGCCACGACGGCAAACGCCGTCCGGCGTCAGGAACTCGCGACTCGTTTCAGAGCTGCCCCGGACGCAATCCGGTGCGCTTAGCGATCCTGGCGAGCATCGGCGGTCCGATTTCGTCGCCGTCATGGAAAGCGAGGGTACGGTGCGATCCCGACTCGTGTCGCTTCACCCGCCAGCCGATCCGGAGCAGTGCCGCCAACACCCCGTATAGAAGAAACAAAAGAAACCTCGTGCCGTCTCGACGGAGCTGCCAGCAGGCGGCAAGTGCTTCCGCGGCGCTTCGTCCCGATGAGCCCGGGACCCTACGACGGCCCCGGCGGTGCCGTCTCATCCGCTGTCGGCCTGGTCGTCTCCGTGGCCTCGACCTCGCCTTCCTCGCCGGGCCCGCAGCTCCCGCTGCCCAGCCAACGGGAAGCGGTGAACCGGCATGCGCCCGTCTCCGGTGGGGGACAGATCGGGAGCGACTGCGGCGACGGTCACGTGGGTATCCAGCCCAGCGAGTTGATCAGCGTCGCCCCGGCACCCATGACCGCGACCTCGCCCGGATGGAGCACCAGATCCTCACTAGGCCACAGCCTTTCGCTTGCCCGAGCGTCCGGGCTTCGGCTGCGCGTTGTGGTTCTCCGCCTCGCGGCGCCCGCATCCCTGGGCGATCAGCGACAACATGAACGTGTTGATCGAGACCCCTTCAGCCGTGGCCATTTGCGACACCGCCTCGTGCAGGGACTTTGGTAGCCTCAAACGGAGCTGGCCCGAATAGTCGGCCACCGCATCGAGAGGCGGCGGTCTCTTGCCGTCCTCCTTCATCACGTCGAGGATCAACCCCGCCGCCACCTCGGCCTCGTGCGCCGCCTTCTCTGCGGTCGCTCCGTGCGCGAGGCACCCCGGCAACGCTGGGACACGGGCGATGAACGCCTGATCCTCTTCGCTCCATTCCACCAGGATTCGGTACCGAAACGTTTCCTTCTTCATGGCGTCACCTCCAGCTTGCACTCGTCGATGAGCCGCACGACCTGCCGCACTTGGTACACCTTTGCCGTCGCCCCGTCGCTCTGGAGGTTCACGATCGGCAGCTCAGGCCGCGCCGCGTGCGCCAACACGTGGTGTGATCCCTTCTGCCGCCTGAGTACGTAACCGATCGCCTCCACGAGCCGGCAGAGATCCCGAAAGCGGACGTTGGCGGGACTCCGCCGCGCCTGCTCCTGGATCTCAACCGTCGTGCGTCCCATCGGGACAATGGTACCGTATACGGTACCTCGTGCAAGGGCATTGGTAGCGGACACGTACGCCGGAGTCGGACAAACCGCAGCCCTCGACGTCGCTCGCGTAGGCGGGGCACGCGGGTTACCCTCAAGCCTTGGATCGGGACGAGATGCTCCGGGCCCTACAGGCCTTCGCCGACCAAGGGGTCGAGTATGTGTTGATTGGAGCGGCTGCCTTGGGTGTTCACGGCATAGTTCGAGCGACCGAGGATCTGGATATCTTCATCCGAGCCACCTCCGAGAATATTCTTCGATTGCAGGCGGCCTTCCGAGCCGTTTATGGGGTCGATCCAAACATCGATCAGATTCAGGCTGGAGATCTGCTCGGCGAGTACCCCGCAATCCGGTACTACCCTCCCAGCGGCGATCTATATTTCGACGTCATGACGCGACTGGGAACGGCGGCCGACTACGACAGCGTCGAGGCGGAGATCAAAGATGTGGCGGGCGTTCGGGTTCGCGTCGCGAGCCCGCGGGCGCTCTACCGGCTCAAAAGAGATACACTCCGCCCGATCGATCGTCAGGATGCCGAGATGCTTCGTCGGGCGTTCAAGATCGAGGACGAGACATGAATGGACGGGTCCAGAAGTTTCGATCGGTGCAGGAGATGGCTGAAGCGCCGATCCTGGTCCCCCCTGGTGAAGGCTTCGAGCGTTTTGCCCGCCAGTGCGCCCGTTACTTCGGCCTCAGGCCAAGGACCTATCCACGCGGGGTGTTTCGGTTCCGGTCGATCGAAGAAGCCCAGGCGGCGCGCGCGCGGGTCACGGACGAAAATTTACGGCCCGTCCGGAACGACGGTATCAATCACGGCCGGGTTGTGTAGTGAGGTGGTGCGTCGCTCCCGATCGAAGATGGTAGCGGCCGTATCAGCCACGAGAGGCACCCCGCGTGTGGCCGGAGCGAGAGGGGGCGGCGTTACGGCCTCAGGTACTTCGCCAATCCGAGACTCTGAGTCTTGATCTCGCCGGCTACCAGGCCCGCGAGCACGTCGGCGCCCGCCAGGTTGGTGTGGGTCCCGTCCGAACCGTTTGCGTGGAACTTGAGAGCGGCCGCTTTCGAGCCGAGCGAGTTGTACCAGGTGGTCGACAGGGCGGTGAGATCGATGTAGGCCACCTTCTTTGCGGTCGCGGCCGCGGCAGCCGCCGCCGCGTGCAGGCTCGACTGATCTCCAAGGACCGCGCCGTTCCAGGTACCGACCCGAGCGGGAGGGGACACGAGAATAGGCGTCACGTTGGCGGCGAGCGCGTCGGCCACGTACTTCTCGAGGTTCGCCTGCACAACGCTGTCCGCGACCCCCTTGTCGTTGTGACCGAACTGGACGATGACCCAGTCGCCGGCGGTCCAGTGCGCCTTGATCGCGCCCCACATGTCCGACTTGCCGTAGAACGACGACGAGCTTTCGCCGCTGTCGCCGTAGTTCGCGATCCCGACCGGAGGCGCGAAGTACTCGGGGAGCATTTGCCCCCAGCCGCCGAATGCCGAGTTGTCCTCGCCCTGGTCGCACTCCGTGGAGTCGCTCGCCATGTAGACCATCACCGGTTTTGTCGCCGGCGTCACGAGCGTGTACCCGATGGCGGAGACCTGTGGGGGCGTGGCCGTCGGGCCCGAAAAATATAAGTCGAGCCCCGGATATCCCGCCCCCGCTTGTTTTTCTTCGGGCTGCCCCTCGCTGGCCCTTACGTTCACGACGAACGCGTATTCGACCGACTGGCCCGCGCTCGTGGTCACCGAGTGCAAGAGCCCCCGGTCCCCCTCCGCACTGATGAACGTCTGCCCAGCGGCGGCCCCACCGAGTTGGACGGTCACGGCATAGTTTCCCGCCAGCATCATTCCCGTTGGCGTGGCCACGTTCGTGGTCGCGAACATGTTGCCGCCGAACAGGCATTCCATGCAGACGGGTCCATTGCCGCCCCCCGGACAAACGCCGCCGGCCGGCTGGACGGTGGTGCACTTCGTGAAGTTGTCCGCCGTGGGCGCTGGATATCCTGCTGGGATCATGTCGCCCGAAGCGGGCGGGCTGCCCGCCTGACCCGCGGCCCCTGTCGGGCTGGTTCCAGCGTTGCCCCCGCCGCCGCCTCCCGTCTCGCTGGTTCCACCCGCGCCCCCGGTCGGGCTGGATCCACCAGCGCCGACCGAACCGGATGCGCCGCCCGACCCGGTCAGGGCAGCACCTCCCGAAGCGCCAGCCCCAGTCGATCCCGACGCGCCGTTGTCGCCGGAGGCTCCGCCGGTGGGTGAATTTCCGCCGGTCGCGGAGGTACCGCCGACCGCGCCCGTCGAGCCTCCCGTGCCGGACGGCGTGCCTCCACCTCCCTCGGGCGTACCCTGTGAACCCTGTGAGCACGCCGCCGAGCAGGCCAAGAGACCGAAGAATGCGAACAAGGGAAACGACGAAAGACGCGTTGTGGTCAATTTTACCTCTTCATGCTCGGGCGGTCTGTCCGCCCCGTTCTCGACGCGCGCCGATGCCGGTCCTGTCGCGGACGGCCGACCATACATTCAACCTCGTTTGCCGACTCCTTGGCCTTACGGGTACTGCGCAGGTCCAGCTCCTGAACGCCGGGTTCTACGACGCGGCGGCGGCGGACGGATGGGAGGATCTCTGTAAGCAGGTCCGCGGGGCCACTCGGACTCGGCCCATCGGCCCTCAGTTCCAGGGCGGCATCGCGTACGGCGTCGTCGGCGAGATGCCGTCGTAACGGTGGAATTCCTCGATATACGGCTCGTCGAGCCAAGACTGCAAAATGGCGATCTGACAGGCGGTGAGTGGCGTCCGCGGGGGTGTGCTGGCGGGAGGCATGATTCGGGACTTGGAGCAGGAGGGCGCATTGGCCGCTTGCATCACCGCCATCACCACTTCAAAACGCAGCGGGGTCGGCGTCTGAGGACAAGACGTGTCGTGGGCGGTGCCCGTGATCCAGTCGAAGGCGTGGTTTCTCCCCCCCTCCAGGATGGTCAATTCGTCGTCGAGCACGTGGCAGCCGCCGTTGCTCGCGTTGGCGGCCCCGCTTCTGCCGCAGGAGGTGTTGAGAACGGGTTGCACGTCCTTTTGGAAGCTCACCGGAGACGGAATGGTGCAGCCGGCGGGGACCGCCACGGGAACGCTCATGCCAGGCGCGGTCGCGCCGGCCGTCGTTCCCGTCATCGTGACGGTCGCGGTGCCCGTCGTCGTCGCGGGGGCCGGCGTCGCCCCCGTCGGAGGTCGCGCGCACCGGAAGCCGAGGTTGACGGCACGAAACGCCGGGTTGACTTCGAACCGGCTCGCCGGGGCCAACGTCGACGCGTTGTTGAGGAGATCACCCCGCATCACGCGGTTAGCGGCGGGCGTCAAGTAAGCGCAGTCCGTGCACGCCGCGTATTTCGCATACCAGTCCAGGTTCCACTCGAAGACTTCGCCCACGAGGTCGAGCTGGCCCCAGCGACCGGCTCCCTGGGACGCGAACCCCACCGGGGCGATGTTCGCCACCCCGGTGCAAATCGCTGCCGTGCCGCTCGGATAGTAACAAGCCGCCTCGCCGTCCCCAGTGATCGCGTACTGGTTTCCCATCCCCGGAGCGGTCGCGCCCCACGGATACGCTCGCTGCTGGTTCCCCCCCGCCGCCGCGTACTCCCATTCCGCCTCGCTGGGCAGAAAGCCGCCGTCCCAGATGCAGAACGCATACGCTTCCCACCAGTTCACGCAATTGATCGGCAGCCTCTCCTGCGTGCCCGCCGCCGGGGTCCACGTATCGGCGGCCGAGCCGCACGTGGGGTCGATGTTTGCGGTGTCGTTCCACGCCGCCGCGTCCCAGCCCGTCTCGGTGGCGGCGGTCGCGCCGGTGTTCTGAAGCCCCTGACCGCCGTTCAAGTAAGAGTGTTTGCCCGACCCGGCCGATGGGCGATAGCCGCCGTTCCAGGCATCCACGAATTGCCGGAAGCGACCCACCGTCACCAGGTACTTGTCGAGCCGAAATCCGCTCACGGTGGCCGAATCCGCGTACGAAGCGGCTTGGGCGGACGTATACGTCCGCGAGTACGTCCCGCTCGTCACGTCCAAGCTCGTGCAGCAGCTCTCGCTGGCCCCGGTTGCGCCAGCCCGGCAGTTGTTGACGCCGTCGGTTCCAGTTGCGCAGTTCGGCATCGCCTGCGTCGAGCTCGATCCTCCTCGACCACCCGAACCGCCGGAGCTGCTCGAGCCCCCTGCACCCGCCAAGCCGCCACCACCCGACCCGGTCTGGGCCGAGCCGCCAGCGCCCGGCGATGTGCCACCCGCACCACCGCCGCCGGTCCCCGGCCCGGTCTGGACGAAACCGCCAGCGCCCAGCGCGGTGTCGGGCGGACCGCTGTCGGCTCGCCCCGCGCTACCGGTCGAAGCGTTGCCGGCTCCTCCGCCCGCGCCCGGCTGCGTCGGCGTCGGATTGCCACCTGAGTCCTTGGCGTCGACGTTGCCGGAGCGCGAGCAGGCCGCCATGCAGCCGACCGCAACGATCAGCGTCGCAATTGCCGATCTGCACCGGAAACATGACCGCGCCCGCCTCGACACGAGAGGGATAAAAGCACGGATGCGCGCCCCCGGGCAAGGGTAGGCCTGCCTGATGTTCCCAGAGACGGCGCGGGCCAATTGAGCAGCCGCGGCGCGCGCGATTCGGCGGAGCGCGAATCAATACGACGACACGATCAGGGCAACTGGCGCTTCAACTGCCGGCAGTGGCAGCTCTGGCTCTGGGATGCTCCTCGGCAGCTTTTGATTGGTCGGGGGGAAGGTGCGCATGGGGATGTTCCCCGCGTTCGTAAATCGCCTTGGCCGAGCCGACGATATGCCGATCGGGCGCGCTCACGACGTCGGCATCCTTACCCTCGTAGGCAATGCTGTGCAGGATGTACTTGATCGCATTGAGACGCGCACGCTTCTTGTCATCGGAGCGTACGATCGTCCACGGCGCATCCGCGGTGTCCGTATAAAAAAGCATGGCCTCCTTGGCCTTGGTGTAGGAGTCCCATCGGCCAAGGGATTCCACGTCCATCGGGCTGAGCTTCCATTGTTTGAGGGGATCTTTCGCTCGGCCGAGAAAACGCCGCAGCTGCTCCTCTCGGCTGACCGAAAACCAGAACTTGTAGAGATGAATTCCGCTGCGCACCATCATGCGTTCGAACTCCGGCGTCTGGCGCATGAACTCCAGATATTCGTGGGGGGTGCAAAATCCCATCACATGTTCGACGCCTCCCCGGTTGTACCAGGACCGGTCAAAGAAGACGATTTCGCCCTTGGTTGGAAGCTTTTCGATATAGCGCTGGAAATACCACTGCCCGCGCTCCGTGTCCGAGGGTTTGGCGAGGGCCACGACCTTCGCCGCGCGAGGATTTAGGTTCTCCGTGAACCGCTGGATCGTTCCTCCCTTGCCCGCGGCGTCGCGCCCTTCAAAGAGCAACACGATGCGTTCGCCAACCTTCTGGACCCAAGTCTGCATCTTAACCAATTCAATTTGTAGCAACTCCATCTCTTCCAGATAGTCCGCGGTCTTCATCTGTATCGGATAGGGATACGTGGAGCTAATGATCTGTTTCTTGCTCCTGGCGTCCTTTACCTTGGCGACCAGCTCCTGAGGAATGGCCGTGCGCACCTGTTCGTTGATCAGCTGGATCATGGGGAAAGATCCTGCGGTCGCCTTGTTCGAATCCTTTTTCTTCTTCAGCTTTTTTTTCAGCTGCCTTTTTTCGGTTCTCTGCTGGGCCCTCAACCCTTTCTTTTCCGGCTTTACGACCGCTCTTCCCAGAGCGGCCTGTTCCTTAGGAACGCTAGGAACGCTGGTTCGCGGGTGTTCTTCGGTTCCTTCGACCAGCGCGATCGGCCTGACTTGTTCTTGCGGCATGATCCCAATCTCCCCTCGCGAAGGAAGCGTCGAATCCCTCACGTAGGCACCAATAGCATCTCGGCCCGATGACAAAGGCCTCCATTTTCATGCCGTCCAAGAATTTACCGTGACGAAACCAGCGCGAAATCGCGTTCCATCACGTCGCCGTGCGCTTCTTCCGGTTGCCCTCATCTCGGCGCCGCGTTCGTGCCGGCGATGACGCGTTCGTCGCTTCGTACGGATCCCGTCATCCTCCGTGGGAGTCGAGGGTCATTGCGTCCAGGTCGGCGCTGAGCAAGCAGCTCTCTTCCGTCTTGAGGTCGACGAGGATGGTGTCGGCGAGCGTGCGGACAGTTTGAACCAGGCGGGCAGGCGAGAGGCCCCCTGCCGGTTCCAGCGCCGACATCGCCGATGCGAGGACGGCGCGTTGCTTTTCGTGGCCCTCGACCAGCTGCGCCTCCAGGACGGCTCCCCACCCGATGACGTCGCGCAAGGCCGTCGGGAGAATTCGTTCCTCGAAGTCCATGTGCTCTTCGAACGCCTCGTAGAGCTCCCGCACGTGGGCGCGCAGCGGCTCGACGTCACGGTCGGCCTGCGTGGCACCGTCCGCGAAATGAATCGTCTCGATAACCAGCCCACGCAGCTCGTCGTGGCATGAAAGGATGGCAGCCCGCGCGTCGCTCGATGACAGTGGTTCCTTTATCGTCGTCCTCATCTCCCCACCTCCCTCCAGCCGATCTTGGCAAGAGTCGGGGCGATATGTCAGCGCTGGATCCCACCGTTTACGCAAGTTCTACGGGCGCGAAACGGTCCCTTGACCGACGTCGGACCGATCCCAGGCACTCTCGACCCCACTTTTGACCGCATCAAGCGGCGTTCCCGCAGCGAGGCGGCTCTCCGCAAATAGGCCTAGAGTCCCGCGAGCGAACCGGTTCCATCCGCCCCGAACTTCGTCGTGGTGACACCGACCGTTGCCAGCATCGCGATGAAGAGGTTGGATATGTTCGCGTTCTGGAACGCAATGGCGCGCCCGGGCTTGAGCATGCCGCCACCGTGTCCGGCGAGGACGATCGGAAGATTCGAATGGTTGTGCAGGTTGCCGTCGCTGATCTCGCTGGAATACAGAACGACCGAATTGTCGAGCAATGTTCCGTCCGGCTCCTGAACCGCCTTCATTGCCGCCAACAGATACGCGAGCTGGCTAACCTGCCACGTGTTGACCGTCGCATAATAAGCCAGCTTCGTTGGATCATTGTTGTGGTGGGTGACGCTCCCATGATAGTCGACGTTCACGTTGAGGAAGCTGTGAACGATGCTGGTCACGGTATTTTCATAGTAGAAGGTGAGAACGCGCGTCGCGTCGCATTGCATGGCCATAACCATGATGTCCAGCATCTGCTTCACGTGCGCTTGAATGTTCATGTCGTTTGGCGTGCCGGCTGGGGGCGGCGTCCCCGGCGTACACGCGCCTGCGCCTGAAGGCGGAGGGGGATTCATTTGAATCTCCTTCTCGAGCTCCTGCAGGCTCGTGAGGTACTGATCCATCTTGGCCGCATCGGCCGCGCTGGCGCGTGCCTTGATGGCCGCTATGTCGGCGGTGACGCTGTCGAGGACGCTTTTTCGGTAGGTCAAGAGCTTCGCGGCACTGGTGCCGGTGGTCGGGGTGGTGCTCGTGGTCGTGCCGAACAGACGGTTGAAGGCGTTGAGGGGAACCTCTTCGAAGGGGAGGGAGGTCTGCGGGCCGGTCCAGGACACGACGTTTTTATAGGCCGGTGAGAATCCGGTTTCGGCATTGGGGGTCTCGTGCAGGATGCGCGTCGTTAGCTCGATGGACGGGATTCGCGTGAATTGCCCGAGGTAGCTCGCGGCGACCTGATCGGCCGAAATGGTCTCGGTCACCGCGGGATCCGTCATCGGAATCTTGAAACAGGTCAGGAATGCGCCGACGCCGCAAGTATGGCCACGCAAGCCATTAGCGGGATTGTTGTTCACGCCCGTTAGAACGCTGAAATCGCTCTTGAGGGCAGCGAGCGGTGTCAACGTCGGCGACAAACTATAGGTTGCGCCGGTGCCGATCGGAGCCCAGGCCGTTTGGTTCACACCCGCCGGGATTCCGAAGGTGACGAATCGCCGGGGCGCCGGCGAACCGGCCGCTTGCGCGCGCCGAATGCTCGGCCCCATGATGTCCAGAATCGGCAGGCCGATCATGGCAGCCGAGCTGCGCAGAAACGTCCGCCGCGGGACAGACCACCAGCCGCGAGTCCCCTGCGGCACCGACCGGCGATTCATTATACGCCTCCCGGGGCAACGGGCCGACGCATGCGGAAGGTGTCGCTCGCAATCATTTGCATGATTAGACTCCGGAGGTTGTAGTTGGCTCCCGCAAACGAAGTGGTGAGCTGGCTGATCTGACACTGATCCGACGCGGTAGGATCGCGCCCCAGCGAATACGAGAATATCTTCTGAGTGGCGCACGCCGATATATTCGCCGTTTGCTGCTTCAACACCGACGCGAGCGCAAGCGCACCATCGAAGGTCTGCCCGCCTGGCAAGCTCCCCGTTGCGACGATGGCTGCCGTTCCATCCGTATCTCGCCACTGCCCGATTCCGTCGAAGTGCTCGAGGCCGAAGCCAATCGGGTCGATTTCCAAGTGACAGCTGGCGCAAGCCGGATTCGAGACATGCGCGTCGAGCTGCGTCCGCTGCGATGAGCCTGGCGGAACCACGGTCGCGTCCAAGGGTGGCACGTTGTCTGGTGGGGACGGAGGCGGCGTGCAGAGAATGTTGGCGAGCACCCACTGGCCGCGCCTGACCGGTGACGTCCGGGTGGGGAAGGAGTTGGTCGTCAGTATCGATCCCTGCGTCAACAGGCCGGCGCGCTGGGTCCCAGCGAGAGAGACCTTTTGAAACGCGGTGCCTGTGACACCCGGCAGGCCGTAGTGTTGAGCGAGACGGGCGTTGACGTAAGTCCAGGGCGCGTCGAGCGCATCGAGAAAGCTCTCGTTCCCCAAGATGAAGTCGTTCAAGAATAAACTGGTTTCCTGTGTCATCGCCGGACCGAGGGACGCATCCCAGTTGGGGAACGACGTCGCCAGTGGCGAGACATTTGCCATCTTGTAGGCGCCGAACCACTCCCCCGCGAGATTGGTCACCAGCTCTGCCGCCTTCGGATCGGCGAGCATCCGGGTCGCCTGTTGCTGCACGGAGGCGGCATCTTGAAGCTGGTCGGCGTCGGCGGCGGCTGCCAGCGTCTGGTCCGGCATGCTCGACCACAGAAAGTACGAAAGCCGGCTGGCTATTTCGTAACTGCTCAGCAGCCGTGGCGTCGTCGCGGTCGGGTCCGGATCGAGCTCCGGGCGGAACATGAAGTTCGGCGACAGCAAGACGGCCTTGATGGCCAGCGCAATTCCCTGATTGAAACTGTCCCCGTTGCTTGCCGCGAGGGGCACAAAGGCGACGAGCCGCGCGAGCTCGTCGCTGGTCGCAGGTCGGCGCCAGGCCTGGCGTGCGAACGCCGTCATGATCGTGGTGGCGCACGTCGAGGAACCAACCTTGGTCGGGTCACAGGTAATGATCTTGGGCAAAGAGGCGCTGCCGGCCGCAACGGCCGCGTTGGCGAGGGTATCCGCGGCGCTCTCCATGTCGCCGAACAAGAGCGGGCTGGTCGCCAGCACGTCGGCGTTGTTGTCGAAGTTTGCCCCCCCGGTGTCCGGAGGGAACCCGAGGGCTGGCTGGGTGGTGTCGCCAAGAAGATCGCGGACCGTGTTGTCGTACTCCAGATCGTTGAGCCGATGGATCGTCACTTGTCCCGGATCGATGGAGTTGCAGGAAGCCGCCACCCCCGGCGTGATACTCCCGCCAGTCCCTGGCGTCGTTCCAGTGCTCGATCCGGTGCCCGAGCCCGTGCCGGCACCGGTTCCTCCACCGGCGGCGCCGGCCGCGTTTCCGCCAAGATCCGAGGTACCGATTCGACCCGTACAAGAAGCCGCGAACCCTGCTGCCGCGAGGACCAATGTCGCAACCAGCGTGCTCCCCTCCGAGCGCACGACCCTGGCCATCATCGAAAGTGAGCTCATCGTTTCCTCCGGCACGAGACTGGTCGTGCACCAACGCCAGGGAGCGCAGCCGGGTTTATCTTCAAAGAATCGTCATTCAATGTCGTTCGACGCAGCGCGCCTGTGATCGCATGTACGCCAACCTAGGGAACAAGACTACCCGCGCGCGGTCAGGGCGGCGCCCTCGAAGAACCGCAGATTGACAGCCCATCCGCGAGAGCGTACAGCCGAGGGGTGCGGTCGCGCGACGCCGAAATCATGAGGTCTGGCCGATCCTAGGCGGGCGCGCGAGCCTCTTCAGGAGCTTGTTGTCGATGGGCCATAAGGCGATCGTCTCTCTTCTACTGGTCCTCGGCGGCTGCACGTCCCGCAACATCGCGCCGACGGACGCGGGGGCCGGCTGTACGGCGCTCGGCGCCTCGACCTGCGCGACCGGCGCGGTCCGCGAGCGCGCCGCGCCGGCCGATTGTGTGGATCCGAACTGGGCCGAGTGGCCGATGCCCAACGGGCAGGCGGACGTGACCGTGGGGGCGCCCAATCCCGAGAGCACGACGGACAATGGGGACGGCACGGTGACCGACAATGTCACGGGCCTCATGTGGCAGCAGGCCGTAGCCGCGACGACGTATGCCCAGGCCGCCGCGGTCGCGTACTGTCCGACGCTAACCTTCGCCGGCCACAACGACTGGCGCCTCCCATCGGTCATCGAGCTCGTGTCCATCGTGGACTACGGCCAGTCGAGCCCCAGCATCAACGGCACGTATTTTCCCGCGACGCCCCCCGCATACTTCTGGTCTTCGTCGGCCATCGGCACGACCTACGCGTGGAAAATAAGCTTCAACGACGGCGGCACCGACACGGAGAGCTTCTCCGCCACGTACAACGTTCGATGTGTGCGCTGAGGAAGGAGAAACTCGCATGAGCTCTGTCCCCCGTTTTCTCGTCGCGGTCGTGGCCGTGGCGGTTGCCTTGACCGCGTCCGCCGATGCGAGCGCTCCCGCCGGACGGTTCACGACGGCCGGCGGGACCGTCTACGACACCAAAACCAAGCTAACCTGGCAACAGACCGCTCCGTCGCTCACGTATTCCTGGTCGGACGCGAAGACCTATTGCGCAAGCGCGGGTGCGACCCTGGGAGGGTCGGGCTGGCGCCTTCCGACTGTCCGGGAGCTACAGACCCTCGTAGACTACGCGCGTTTGACGGACCCTAGAATTGATCCAACCGCCTTCCCGGCGACGCCGTCGGCTGCTTTCTGGTCTTCGTCTCCGGCGGCCGGCTCGACGTCCCTCGCGTGGCTGGTAAACTTCTACGACGGCTTCGCGAGCAGCTACGATATGACCACCGCGATCGATGTTCGTTGCGTCCGCTGACGGCGGAGTGGCGCGCACAATCGAGAGCGCGTCGGTGCTGACGTAGCGCGAGGTGACCCCAAGATAGCCAATGCCGACCGCGGGGATTAGAATGGTTCTCATGCAGCCCTTGAGAGCTCACGTCGCGAACGGCCGGATCGTGCTCGACGAGCCGACCGACCTGCCCGATGGCGAGGTCGTCGAGCTCGTGCCAGTGGACGAGGTCCTCGCTGCCGGGGGCGACTACCTGGACGCCGAAGAGCGCCGGCAACTCAACCGGGCCATTGATCGGGGCCTGGAAGACGTAAAGGCAGGCCGTACCGTAAGCGCCCACGTCGTCCTCGAAGAGCTACGCGCTCGTGCCGGCCGCTGAGGTCGAGCTTTCAGAGCAAGCTCGGGCTCAGATACGAGCGATAGACATTTGGTGGCGTGAAAACCGGCAGCGGTCGCCGGACCTCTTTGGCCAGGAGGTGGACAAGGCTCTCCAGACGCTGGCCGACACGGCGACCCCCGGTGTTATGTACGATGATCGCAAATCGGTGCGGCGGCTGTTGCTGGAGCGTTCTCACTATCACCTCTACTTCACGCGACAGGCCGACGTTCAGTACGTCGTTGCGGTTTGGAGCGCGTTCCGCGGTCGGGGACCGAGCCTTTTGTAACGGTCTTAGCCAGTTCCGCCATCTTCGCGCGTACCTTCATGGTGCTGAAGCTCTCGCCAGAGCCGCGAGGAAAAGCTTCCGCCAAATTTTGGGCGTCGATCAGATCTACGCCCCCCGCCCCATCGCCGGATCCTCGAGCACGTCGATTCGACACACCTGCTCGAAGCCGCAGCGTTCGAGGATCGGTCGGGACATCATCCCCGCTTGGATCACCAGCACCGGCGTGCCCAACGCGACCGCGCTTTCCCAACGCGCGGACAGCAGTGCGCGATACGCCCCGCGGCCCCGCGCCGAGGCCAGCACGCCGCTTCCCCCGAGAAGCAGGCCTTCGGGGGCAACCGCCGCCATGGCGAACCCGACCGGGCGGCCGTCGACGAAGGCGAGATGTGCGAACCGGTGGACGCCGTCCTGTTGCTTCCACAGCTCGGGCGCCGCCGCCAGCCAGCCGGCGGCATCCTCCTCGGTTTCGCCGAAGGCTTCGATTCCGATGCGCAGCGCCTGCCGGTACTCGTCTAGATCGCGAATCACCCTCGCTTCGACGCCGGCCGGCGGCGGTGGCGGTGGCCGCACCAGCGCCATCGCCGCCAGCTCAGGTTCGAGCGGCGGCCGCGTGGCCGGGATGAATCCCCGCGCGGTCATCAGCTTCACGAGCCCATCGGGGCGCGCGGAGGGACCGATGTTCCAGGCGGTCCGGGTGTACCCGGCTTCGCGCGCCAGCCTGCGAATCTCCGCGATGGTGCCATCGAGCTCGCCCGCCGAGGTGGCCACGCGCGACACCGTCGACTGCGTGGGCGAGGGCGACAGCACCAGCGTGAACGACGGCGTGGCGATCCGGCGAGCGGGCAACGGAATCTCGCCGATGAACGCCTCCGGGTCCTCCGCGAATCGGCGGACAGCGTCGGAGAGCTCCGGCATCGAAGCAGCGTCCCACGTCCGCCCCCTTGATCTCTACTGCTGAACGCATTATCAGTATCGACCGTGCCGCCAGAACAGCACCCCGGGCACGACCGCAGCTACCGCGGTCCGCTCATGGTCCACGCCCGCAAGCACCCGGGCGCGATCTCGCTCTGTGGGCAGGAGCCGGGCTGGGGCGACTCGACGGTCTATCGAAGTCGCGTCACCTGCAAGGTGTGCATCGCCGAAGTCGAACGCCGGCTCAAAACCAAGGAGTCGGGTTAGTCGCTCGCCGCCGACGCGACGCCGCCCTTCCCCGTCGACATGAGGATCGCGGCAACCTCAGAATGCGTTGCGGGCCTTCTTACGTCCGAAGACCGTCAGCAGGATGATCTTCAGGTCCCAGAAGAAGCTCCAGTTGTTGATGTACTCCAGGTCGTGCTCGATCCGCTTCTTCATCCAGCCGACGGTCGGCGTCTCGCCGCGCCATCCGTTGACCTGGGCCCAGCCGGTGATTCCCGGCTTCACCTTGTGTCGCAACATGTAGCCCGGGATGAGGGAACGGTACTGCTCGTTGTGCGCCACCGCGTGCGGCCGCGGACCGACGATCGACATCTCGCCCGTCAGGACCTGCAGGAACTGGGGCAGCTCGTCGAGGGAGGTGCGGCGGAGGATCCGGCCCAGCATCGTGACCCGCGGATCGTTTCGCTGGGCCTGGGCGATCTCCGGGCCGTCTTCGCAGACCGACATGGTCCGGAACTTGAGGATACGGATCTCCTTGCCGTTCAAGCCATAGCGGCGCTGTCGAAAGAGGATCGGCCCGGGCGAGGTCAACTTCACCATCAGCGCGATCGCCGCCAGCGGAATGGAAATGAGGAGGACGATCAATAGGCCGGCGACGATGTCTTCCGCCCGCTTCAGCCAGCCGTAGCCGCCCCGGAACGGGGTGTCGTGAATGCTGAGGAGCGGCGACATCCCGATGGCGGTCCAGCGGGCGCACAGCAGATCGTATGAGAGGAAGTCCGCGACCAGATAGACGGTCGCCGTCGTGTTCGCGAGGGCGCGCATCAGCTCGCCAATGCGCTCCTCGGCACGGAGCGGCAAGGCGACGTACACCACGTCGATGCCGCCCGCGCGACAGGCCGCGATCAAATCCGCCGTGCTCCCGATGTGCGGACAGGGCTCGTCCGCGAAGACGTGCCGGCGATCTTCGCCCCGATCGTCGTAGATCCCCACGATGTTGAGGCCCAGCCAGGCCCGCTCGCGGATCTGGCGGCAGAGCCGCTCGGCGCTTGGCGTCGAGCCGGCGATGGCCACCGTGCGCAGTCCCCGCCCACTGGCCCACATTCCCCGCCGGATCGCCCGGCCAACCATTCGCCACCCGCACATCGCCACGGGGGCGGCTATCAACCAGGTGGAGAAGGTGACGCGCGAGAAATTGGTGGAGGTCTTGGTGGCGAAAAGACCGAAGGCCAGCGCGGCTGCGGTCGCGATCCAGGAAAGGAGGACGGGTCTGGCCTCGGACACGAAGTGTTCGGATTGCCAGGGGCGGTAGACGCCCAGGATCTCGGCGGCGACGCTGTAGATGACGATGGCGAGCACCGTCGCGCTCCCCGCCTGCCATGCCCCTGGCGCAGCATGAAGCGCGCAGGCCAGCGCGTGCGCCGCGGCGATGAGGACGATGTCCACCGCCCTCTGAAAAGGGTGCAGAACGTCTTGGTGGGTTCTCGGCTCTCCGGAGCTCACGCCACTTGTCTCCAAGCATGCCGCGTGTGGGGCGCGACCTGGCGTTTCAAAAAGGCCAGGACCACGACCTCCTCCGCGTGCAGCGCAGCCGTCGCGGCGACCGGAGCATTTGGCCTGCCGACTCTCGTTGCTGCCCGTCGCGCAACGTTGGCCGGGAAGATGGGCGTCCCTTCGAGATACGCGGATATCACCGCCGGGTGCACGTAGCACTTCCGGCACACCGACGGCGTGTTCCCCAGCCGCGCGGCGACTTGTTCGATAGCGCGCGCCACACCGCTGGCCGTCGCGCGCGCCGGTCGCGGGCCGCGCGCACGGGCCCGCGCCACGCTGGTCGCGATCTCATGCAGAGCCACGGCGGCCAGCACCGTGCCCGCCCAGGTGCGGAAGTCCTTGGCGGTGAACTCGTCGCCGGTCAATTCACGGATGTAGCCGTTCACGTCGGCCGAATCGATGGTCTGGGCGTTCCCCGCCTCGTCGCGGTACTGGAACAGCTCCTGGCCGGGGATGTCGCGGCACTGGCGGACAATGCGCGCCAGCTTCGGATCGTCGACGGCGACTTGATGAAAGACGCCGCTCTTGCCGCGAAAGTGGAAGCGGATCACGCCCCCGCGAAAGTCGACGTGCCGATCCTCCAGCGTCGTGAGCCCGAAGGATCTGTTGCTGCGCGCGTATTCTTCGTTCCCCACCCGGATGAAGGTGGTCTCGAGGAGCTTGACCACGGTGGCCAGCACCTTCGGTCTCGGCAGTCCCCGGCGCTCGAGATCGGCGGCGACCCGACGGCGCAGGACCGGCAACGCGTGGCCGAAATGGATCAGCCGGGCGTATTTGGTTCCATCGCGCTCCTCGCGCCAGCGGCAATGGTAACGGTACTGCTTGCGGCCACGCGCGTCGCGACCGGTGGCCTGCAAGTGTCCGTTCGGCCGCGGGCAGATCCAGACGTCGGTCCAGGCCGGGGGAATGGCGAGCGCCCGAACCCGGGACAGCGTCGCCTCGTCGCGGATGCGCCGGCCCAGATGGTCCTCCACCACGAACAGCGGGACCAGACGTTTACCGACGCGCGTGGTCCGGTCGGTGGCGCGCCGACGGAAACCCGGGACACGATCGTGTACGTAGTGAAGGTGCGCGGCCTCGGCGGCGAGCGCCGGATCCGCGTCGGCCAGGACCGGTGTAGCTGGAGGACGAACGACGGCAAGAGGGGCAAGAGGGGCAAGACTGGATTGACGGCTCATCCGTCAGACCCGCCGCCCGAGTTGGTCTCCCCCAGGGTGCGGGTGTCCGCGCCGGGCTTGCGCCTCTGCGCCGTCATCACGGCGTCCCCGTCGGCGCGATCCCGTTCGGCGGCGTTCCGTTCGGAACGGTTCCGTTGGGGGCGAGGGTGTTGCTGCGAGAAGGCGAGCCGGTGGTATCCGACGCGGGGGGGCTCGGCGGGGTGTTGCTTCGAGCCTTGCGCTTGTGCTTCCGGGTCGTCGCGCTCGAGGACCCGACACTGGTCGATCCCGTGGTCGGATCCTTGGTCCCGGAGCCCGTGTTGGCCGAGTCGAAGATCAGCGGATCGGTATTTCCCCGGCCCTGGTTCCCCGAGCCGGAGCTCCCGGAGCCGCTGCCGCCGGGGCCGGTGTTCCCTGGACCGGTGTTGCCGGGACCAACCTTGGAAGGATCAGACGTGTCCGGCCCGCTCTTGCCCGGGGCGGTGTTCCCGGGCCCGATGGCTCCAGGCGCCATGTTCCCAGGGCCCGCGGTCCCCGGACTGGTATTTCCCGGACCGCTGTTCCCGGGGCTGGCGCTGCCGGGCGCGGCGGCCTGAGCTACGACGACGTATCCGGCGAACTGCGCACGGTCGCGCGCGTTGGCGCCCACGGACGAGCTCGCGGACGGGGTCGAAACGGCCGACAGATTTGGCGTGGCGACGCGGGCGACGGATACGACTGGCAGCATGAGCATTGAAAACCTCCTCGTTGTTTGGCCGTGGCCAACGCAAGAACGGAACCAATCATTCGCGCGACACGTACGCGGCTGGCAGCCACGAATGCGTGCCTGCCGTTCGTAACGAATGTGGGCCGCAGGTTACGGTCCGGAATCATCCAGAAAGTGAATGAGGACGAGCTTGACCCGAGGCGGGTCCTACACACCTTCCTCAATGGGATGTCCACGCAACGAATACTCCTCGTGGTCGGAGGGCTGAGCTTGGTCGCGCTTCTTCTCGCTGCGACCGGTCCACATGCCGGCGGTTCGACCGCTCCTTCTTCGACCGCTCCTTCGTCGTCCAACGTCACCGCGCGCGTCACGGGTGAGCCCATCAACGATCCGGCTGTGCCCGGTACCCCGCCCGAGCCGCAACCGCTCACCCCGCTGCCGCCACCCGTCGCCGAAGCCGTCGCCGATGCCCCCTCCGCGGCTGGTTCTGCCGCGGCGGTGGTCGGTTCGGCCGCTCAGGTTGCGGTCACCGCCGCCGCTGTCGCGACGCCCGCCGCCCTGCCACCCGATGTCATCGACGACGGCCCATCGATCACCGGGTCCGTTTTCGATCACCAGGACTCCATCAATCGCCATCCCGTCGATTCGGATCGATCGATCACCCGATCGAAATTCGACCGAGAGGACGCCGTCGACGAACACCCCGTTCCTTAGTCGATCTTCGCGTCAGTCGGTCTCCTCGTTCTGGTCTTCCTCGACCTCGGGACCGTGGATCAATCCCGCCACCGGTCGTGGCAGCGGCTCGCGCGAGGCATCGGCCGGATTCGAGCCGTCTGTCCCCTCGGCGAACTCCGCCGACCCGCTGGTCTCGACAAAGGGCCCGCCGATCTCCTCGGGGACCAGCCCCTCCAGCGTGACCTCGTCGCCTTCCTCGTCCTGGGTCGCGCGCTGCAGAAATCCTTCGGCCAGATTCTCCGCCAGATCGTCATTCGTTCGGGCCGGTCCACCCTCCGGATCTGGAATGAAGGCGTTGCCGTCGTCCGATCGCGGTTGATGCCGCTTGGCCTTCATGGCCTTCGGTTTGGTGCTCGCCACATCCTTGCTCGGTTCATGACTTTTCATGCTGGCCTCCCACGACCAACGTAAGCACGAACCGGCGGCCGCAAGGCCCGCGAGGGCACCAGCTGCGGCTATCGTTCGGCTTCTTTGCTCCCGACCACCGTCAGATTGATGCCGACCTGAACCGAGAGCGGCTTGCCGTCGACCATGATCGTGGTCTTGCCGTTGTGGTACCAACCAAACGAACCGGTCGAGAACTCGCGCTTGTCGGCGATCAGCTCCGCGGTACCGATGGTCAGCTTCACCGCTTCGGCCTTTTCGAGAAACTGCGTCTTGGAGATCGGGCAAGGAGATTTGGCCATACCCGACGCTACCACGCTACCCCTGAGCGCGCGGGTCCGAACGACGCCAGATCCGATACGCGGCGGCGCCGGTCAACAAGGTGAGGAGGCCGGCCGCGGCCTCGGCGGGACGCTCGGCAATGGAGAGGGCGACCATGAATGCCGACAGCCCCAGAAACAAGAGGCCGGTGAGCGGCCAGCCGAGCGCGCGGTGCGGGCGGTCGGCCCGCGGCTCGCGCCGCCGCAAGACGAACGCGGCGATCACCGCCGCCGCCGCGGTCAGCGTCAGCGTGAAGCCGACGTAAACCAGGATCGGATCGAACGCGGCGGTGGCGGCTGCCACGATCGCCAGCGCCCCCTGCAGACCGACGGCCACCGTGGGCGCGCCGCGCGCATTGGTCCGGCAGAGCGCGCGAAAGAAGAGGCCGTCCTCGGCCATTGCATAGGTCCCGCGCGGGCCCGACATCAGCATCGCGCTCACGAACCCCCCCAGCGCCAGCGCCACCAACGAAGATAGAAGCATGGCGCCCCGCGGGCCGAAGAGCGCCAGCGCCGCCACGTTGGCGACCTCGACCTGCCCGACCAGCGCCGCGCGCGGCGCCGACCACAAGAACACGACGTTGAGCGCGAGGTACAGCGCCGTCACCAGCCCCGTTCCCAGCGCCAGCGCCCTCGGGAGCGCACGCCCGGGATCGCGGATCTCCCCCGCCAGGTAGCCGGCCCCGTTCCAGCCGGAGTACGCGTACGACACGTAGACCAGACCCACCGCGATGCTGCCCGCCGTGACCGTCGATCCGGCGGCCGTGCTTCCGGCCACCGCGCCGTCCCCGCCCGCGGAGAGGCGGCTCCAGTCCCCGTGTCCCGAGCCCAGCGCCGCCACGATGAACGTCACGGCCAGGACCACCACCAGAGCCGCCAGCGTCGTTTGCAACGACGCCCCGAACCGCACGTCGGTCATGTGCACGGCCGTGAGCACGCCGAGCAGCGCCAGCGCGGCGATCTTGGGCGGTGCCCACGGCATGACCGCGTGCAGGTACCTTCCGAACGCCAGCGCCCCCGCCGCCGTGGGCGCCGCGAACCCGACGAAGAGCGCGATCCAGCCCGAGAGAAATCCGATCGCGGGTCCGAACGCCCGCGAGAGATAGACGTACTCACCGCCGGCCCGAGGCATCATCGCGCCCAGCTCCGCGTAGACCGCCGCCCCGCAGAGCGCCAGGACGCCGGCCAGCGCCCAGACCAGCAGCACCAGAGGCGGCGAGCGGAGAGACGACAGCAGAACGCCGGTCGTGGTGAAGATCCCCGTGCCGACCATGCTCGCAACGATCAGCGCCGCGGCGTGCACCGTTCCGAGTTGACGCGAGGTGCCCACCGCTCGGTTGTTATCTTGCTATGCTTGAAGGCGCAATGGTGGTCCCCAAGCCGTACCTGATATTGCTGGCCGCGGCCCTGACGATGGGCGCCTGCTACGAGGCGACGTCCTTCAGGGTGAGCGTTCAATCGCCCCCCACCGCGCTCAATTGCGCACGGACGGCGGATCGGGTGTTCTTCGACGCCGCGTTCGAACGGGTGAGCAGCGTCTCCGGTCCGGATCTCTTCTATCGGCGTCGAATTTCCGGCAGCGGAAACGTCGGGCTCGGTTGGGGGATCGCCGTGTGGATGAAGGGGCAATCGCAGCAAGCAAACGGCGGCCGCTGCGAGTTCGAGCTCGAGACGCTGGCCGCCGACCCGGGTTGCGGCATTCAATGTCCGTACTCCCCACAGCGCGGCTCGGATTTCGACGACGCGCTCAAGGACATGTCGCACCGCCTGTCGCTGGCGTTCGGCGAAGCCAGTCCCCCGAAGTGACCTGAGGCGACGCGGCCGTCCGTTGGGGACCGGCCGGCAGTGCTGCAGCGGCTACGCCGCGGGGCCGACGGTGACTTCCGTGTTGATCGACTGCGCGATGAAGCAGAAGTCGTGCGCCTTGTGGTGAAGCTGCTCTTCGTCGGCGGGCGAGGGACGCTTGTCGCCGCCGTAGACGATCTTCGGGTTGAGCGTGATCTTGCTGACCCAAGGGACGCCGCGTTCGTTCTTGGTCATCTCGCCCACCGCTTCGTCGTCGTAGGCGTCGACGCGGAAGCCGGCCTTGCGGGCCTCGTGCAGGAAAGTCAGCATGTGGCAGCTCGACACCGAGGCGACGAACGCCTCTTCGGGATCGACGGCCTCGGCGCTGGAGTACGGCGCCGGGACCACCGACGGTGACGCCGACGCGGGCACCACCGCGCCCCCGTCGAAGGTCCAGCTGTGCTTGCGGGTGAACTTCCCCGCCAGGAAATTTTCATTGTCCGACTTCCAGCTCACTGTCGCCTTGTGCTGAGACATGGCCTTTGTGTAGCAGCGCCGTCGCCAAGATGCCAATCCCCACGACCGGCGACGGTGGCGAGCGAAGGCGACGGCCCCGCCCTACCCCACCACGCCGCCCAGGAGCCGCCCGATCGCGTAGGTCACCGCCCCGGCCGCCGCGCCGATGGCCAGCATCCGGCCGCCGCCGCGGAGGGCGCCGCGGCCGGTGAAGAGGCTGATCGCGCAGCCGACGCCGAACAGCGCAACGGCGGTCAGGATCACCGACGCGCGAAGGGCCCCGTGACCTGCGGCCACCACGAACGGCGCCAGCGGAATGGCGGCGCCGATCGCGAACGCGGCGAACGAAAAGGAGGCCGCGCCGATCGGCGAGCCCAGGGCCCCGGGATCGAGACCCAGCTCCTCGCGCGCCAGCGTGTCGAGGGCGATCTCCGGATTGGCGACGATGCGCGTCGCCATCCGGTCGGCGTCCTGCGTGGTCAGACCGCGCGCCTGGTAGATGAGCGACAGCTCCGCCGCCTCCTCGGCCGGATATTGCCGGAGCTCGTCGCGCTCGGCGCCGATCTGGTACTCGAACATCTCCCGCTGCGATCGCACCGACACGTACTCGCCCGCCGCCATCGAGAACGCCCCGGCCAGCAGGCCCGCGACCCCGGAGACCAGGACCGTGTGGCCGCTGGCCTGCGCGCCCGAGACGCCGAGGATCAGACAGACGTTGGAGACCAGGCCGTCGCTGGCCCCGAACACCGCCGGTCGCAGGTTGCCACCCGCGATCCCGTCTCGATGTCGCAGCCCGATCTCGTCGACCGAATGGGGCATGTCGTGCCCGGTCGGCGGCGAGCTGGAACGGTAGATCGACATCCCCCGGACCTTCATCGCCGAAAGCACGCCGCGCAGCCGCGCCGGTCCGAGCCGACGCACCAGCGCGGCCACCACCCGGGCGCGCGCCGAC
>Ga0080027_10000273_pt1 | contig 22560 bp, 27 predicted proteins | sample OrgsoiDNA2013046_FD_70962 | JGI IMG/M metagenome (GOLD analysis project Ga0080027, IMG submission 70962) | Permafrost soil microbial communities from the Arctic, to analyse light accelerated degradation of dissolved organic matter (DOM) -... | ecosystem: Environmental > Terrestrial > Soil >... | reverse complement strand
TAGCCCTGCTCGTATTCTCATCCTGCGGCAATCCCGCCGACAAAACAACCACTGCTTCCGGCACAGACACCGTTGCAGCTGTTAAAGACACGGTTCCGGTTGCCGTGGTGAAACCCGCCTTTAAGCCCTTCGACGTGGTGGAAATCGGCCATACGGTAAAGGACTATGCCAAATGGAAACCAGCCTTTGATGCGGATTCCGCAGCCAGGATTGCGAGTGGACTGGGATTTATTGTGATCGGCAGAAACCAGAAGAACCCGAATAATTTGCTCGTGGTCTTGAGTGTGGCCGACGTACAAAAAGCGAAAGATTTCGCTGCCAGTCCAAGGCTTAAAGAAGTGATGCGAAAGAATGGCGTCATTTCAAAACCGGTGGTTGATTATTTCCACATCATCAGATTCAGCGCGGATTCAACGATAAAACAATGGGTTACGATTACTCATCAGGTAAAAGACTTTGATGCATGGGTAAAGGTTTTTGATGCGGAAGGAACTGCCACAAGGGCCTCCTATGGCCTGTCGGATGCCGTACTGGGCCGTGGAATTAATGATTCGAATAGCGTACATATAGTATTTGACATCACAGACATGAAAAAGGCAAAAGCGAGGTTCGCAGATCCGAAACTCAAAGCCTTAATGAAAGAAGGCGGAGTAATCGGTGAGCCGAGAGTTAATATTTATACGGAACAATAATATTGATCAAACCTGATCTCATCAAGCCGTCCCGGCTCATCCGGGATGGCTTTTTTATAATCATTTTAATGCCTACATTTATTCTGAATTCTACCCTCCGTCAGCCCATCCTTCTTTACCCTGTGCATCTTTAATCATTAAAAATTTCAAGCATGAAAAAAACGATTGCCATGACTTTTGCCATTTCTTTATTCTTTGCCTGTACGCATCAAAAGACCGAAGACAAAGCAGCAACAGCCACTGATTCTGCTGTTGCGGCTCCAGCTAAACAAATGCCCGTAGAATTTGCAGATGCCAAGTATGTCGAGATTGGTAAAATGGGAAATGCTTCCCTGTCGTCTGGCAATATCGATGCATGGATGAATAGTTTCGCCGACAATGCCGTTTACCTTTGGAATAACGGAGACAGCCTGGCGGGAAAACCACTCATCACATCCTATTGGAAAAATAGAAGGGGGAAAGTGATTGATTCCATCAACTTCACTCAGGATATCTGGTTAGCTGTTAAAGTGAATCAGCCTCAGCAGGCGGCACAAGCACCAGGAAATTGGTTATTGGGTTGGTATCTTACATCGGCTAAATACAAAACCGGAAAGAGAATGGCTCAGTGGATCCATACCGCTACGCACTTTGATGCCAATGATAAAATTGACCGTGTGATTCAATTCCTGGACAGGGCGCCCATTAACGCAGCGACGAAAAAGTAATTTCCCCCCCAATATCTTTATTCAGCAAACGGCATGGCATCATGCCGTTTTTTATTTCCTGGCAACCCGATCGGATCTCTAAATCCTGATCAGTTGCAATGGCTATATAAGCCAACGGGATCAGCACCGGCGAATCATGGGTTATTTTTACCAGGAAGGATTCCATGATCACTTCCTGGTTATTTACATGTCAGCTCCTGAATAATCCGAAATACTTAAAAGTTAATTTTCTTACACACTTATCTCCACTGATCCAACAATTCCTGAATATCGTAAGATAAAAAGGGGAAAGAAAAATGAAATAACCGGTATAAAAAGGAAAGCCTGCGGGATCAATAGCCGGAAATTTGAACATATAACGGCTGACTTTATAGCAATATAACACCCGTAAAATCGTTGGATATTAAATATCCATCAATGAAAAACTTTGCCTGCTCTATCCTGCTTTTTATATCTTTTTCAGCCTGCAGCCCGGGAAACCGGTCCTTTTCAGATGGTAGTAAGTGGATACCTGCCGAGTTTGATATGAACAGGGAAACACTGCTGGTGGAGAAATTCCCGGGAAAAGATCGCCTGACCCAGGATATGGATGAATTTTTAGCCAAGCATTATCCCGGAAAATATGTAATAGTCAGCAAGGAGGAAATTGCCGACAAATCCGGCAAATATGGCGACCTGACCCTTTACCGGTTCGCTTTTCAATGGAAAGTAACATCGCGTTATAATTTTTCTAATGGTTTTACGGACTATGATCCCGATGGAAAGTTCTATGATCGTAGTACCGATAAACTCTATCCTACAACGAAGAGAATCAATAATTATGGCAACCGTTCTTACATACCTTTTTTCAATACCATTGTGAATCAATCCTCAAAATCACCTGGATCTTCCTTACCGGTTACACGTAATTAGTAAGTTCAGTGTTCAGACGAGACCACCTGTATAGCTATTTCAGGACTAGTCATCATTAGCTGTAAGATTAAGTTTTGATCACTGATTTCAGTTTTGTGACTGCAGAAAATGATCGTTTTAATATCACTTTCATCGTTTCAAAATCCACTGGTCCCGAAGTATGTTGATGAATGATTTTCCATGACTCTCCTTTTTTCCTGACCACCCAGGTGAGTCGATTCTCAAGATACCTGAGTTGTTCACCCTTCTCTGAAATAGCAGTAAACCTTACGAAGGCGCTCGCGACTGCCATCTCACCGGTTGCCTGGATTTGAATATCGTCGAACGTAATGTCGTCCTTCTCTGTTCCAAGCATCGCGAACCAGTTCTTAGCCATTTCCCGCCAGGCAATCAGTCCGTCGTATGTCCACCGTCCCCACATATCAAAAACCCGTACGTTTTCGTCGAAAATAGATGCAAAAGTTTTTATGTCTTTTTCAAGAACGGATTTCTTATAGGTTTCAAATAAAGAATCAAGCACTTTCATAGTTCTTATTTTCTTATTTTTAGGCTTTCCCGAATGTACAAGATTAGGTCGCAGCTCACAAAAATCAAATGTTATGGATTTAGAAAAAGCAATATTGGCCGGAGGATGTTTTTGGGGGGTGGAAGAACTTATCCGTGATCTCCCGGGTGTCAGCTCGACAATTGTAGGATATTCAGGCGGTGATGTGCCAAATGCTACCTATCGGAATCATGGTACACATGCCGAAGCTATTGAAATAACATTTGATCCGAACCGGTTGTCATATCGCGGGCTCCTGGAATTTTTCTTTCAGATTCATGATCCGACTACACGAAATCGGCAGGGAAACGACAAGGGAACATCGTATCGGTCTGCCATATTCTATCTTAGTGAGGCGCAAAAAGAAACAGCAAAGACATTAATTGATGAAATGACAACATCACACAAATGGCCTGGGTCAATCGTAACTGAGGTTGTACCGGCTTCTGATTTCTGGAATGCCGAAGAGGAACACCAAAACTATCTTCAAAAACATCCTTATGGATATACTTGCCATTTTATAAGACCAACGTGGAAAATGGATTAACATTCATTATAACCTTTGAATCTGATATTTTAGACTTCAACGAAATAGTGGAAAAAATTTGCGCAGTCAAATAACTGCATTATATTTGCAGTCAAATAACTGCATAAATGGAAATTCGCAGAGATGTATTTCAAGCAATAGCCGACCCTACACGGAGGGCAATATTGAGTTTAATTGCATTACAGGCAATGACACCTGGAGCCATAGCCGATAGCTTTGATTCATCGAGACAAACGATTTCAAAGCATATTCAAATCCTCACTGAATGCCAGCTTTTAAAACAAGTGCAATCAGGCAGAGAAATCTATTATCACTTTAACCCTAACAAAATGAAAGAAATAGCTGAATGGTTAATGCCATTTGCAAAAATCTGGGATGACAGGTTTAATAAATTAGAAAGCATAATGAATAAATACAAAACAAAAAAATAGAATAACATGGAACTAAAAACAAAAATTAGTGCCGAAGACGGCAAACAGGAATTAGTTATTACCAGGGAATTTGATTTGCCATTGGAATTGCTGTTTAAAGCGTATGCAGAGCCCGAAATTGTTGAACAATGGATGGGAACGAAAGTGCTGAAACTCGAAAATAAAAAGCACGGTGGTTACCAATTTGAAACAACCGATACGAAAGGAAACGTGGTATTTCAAGCCAATGGGGTAATCCATGAATTTGTTCCGAATCGGAAAATCACCCGGACATTTGAAATGGAGAATACAGCTTTTACTGTCCAGCTTGAGTTCTTGGAATTTGAACAACTTACTAACGACACCAGCAAACTCAATATGCATATAGTATATAAATCAGTCGCACTCAGAGATCAAATGCTGCAAATAGGTTTTGCACCAGGTCTAAATATGGCCCATAACCGGTTGCAGACCATTTTAAGCAAATTAAAATAGTATATAATGAGCTTTTATCGGAACAGCAATATCGGGAGTTGCAAAAACTTGGAAATTTCGATACGAAAACGTCGAGCTGGGTGAAAACTCCTTCTGATATCAGAGAACTCGGTGGTGCCATCTATGCTGATTTCCGGTACGGGAATATCTTTGTGTATCATAACGGTGCAGAATCTTACTATGCTGTCAGGGGGTTCCGTGGTTCTCTAAGGGTCTAAATTTTGCATGGACTGTTAAATGAAAAAGAATATCATGAATCCTAAGGTTGATTTTTATTTTAATAAAGCCAAAAACTGGCAGGAAGAAATCAGGAAATTGAGAATGATCGTTCTTGATTGTGGTCTGACCGAAGAATTGAAATGGGGTGTTCCCTGTTACACGTTTCAGAAAACGAACATCGTTTTAATACATGTGTTTAAAGAATACTGTGCGTTTTTGTTTTTTAAAGGTGCCTTGTTAAAGGATACCGAGGATATTTTAATCCAACAAACGGAGAATGTTCAGGCGGCGCGCCAGATTCGGTTCACCCATGTTCGGGAAATAGTTAAGATGGAACCCATCCTGAAAGCCTATGTTTATGAAGCCATTGAAGTGGAAAAAGCCGGTTTGGAAGTGAATTTTAAAAAGACTGCAGAATTCATCATTCCTAAGGAATTTCAAAATAAATTGGATAAAATCCCCGCCTTGAAAACTACTTTTAAAGCATTGTCGCCGGGACGGCAAAGAGCTTACATTCTTTATTTTTCTGCGCCCAAACAATCCAAAACCCGGGAGTCAAGGGTTGAAAAATGTATGCAGCAAATTCTTAATGGAAAGGGATTAAATGATTAGTAATTTGATGAGAAAATAGGCCTCTGTTCAATATGAGACTGTAGACCATAAGCTGGATTGGCGATGGCCTTTTTTTTTGAAAATCAGGGGGTTACCTTCATTGTTTGTTTGTTTTGTGAATGCTGCGGTTTACGATGGTGAGGTCTTCTCCAGACAGTTGGGCCCACCAATCCTCAGTCACATTGTTAAGGGTATATTCACTGTCTATGATATAGTTCCCATCGGGGCCTATATCATAGTATAAATTATTAAGTGTATCTAATACAGCGTTGACTGATTTGAGTTCAATGAATTGTTTCCTACTCTCAAGAGTCTTGTTGATCTTTTCTTCCAAAAATGTAACTCTTTCCTGGAGATCAATCACCTTGTCATCTTTACGGGACATGAGCAAACAAGCGATCACCATCAGGAATAAAAACAGGAGGATGAGAAACTGATAAAAGGTCATACTGTTTCTTTTTAAAACTCGAAATATCTAAGATACATGTTGATAATAGCTTAATCACTTTTTTTTGTAGAAATGAGCACCATGGATAGCTCCCAATGTAATGATACTATTTCCATTTTGAAAGGGTCAATTCTCATTTTGACAGGGTTTCTTTAAGAAAAATCATCGGCGGATCTAACCGGCTTTTCCGTTCAAACGTAGACCACAACGGAACTGAACGTGAATTAGCAGGAGTTACAGGTATGCTGGCATGGGTGTTGTTTTTGCAAGGTAAAACTGACAAATGATGAAAGATTATTTTTATCGGGGCGACAAAAAATTTACGCCCTTTCATATGCTCCTGATATTTTATTTTCTGATAGCAATAGCCGGTGTAATTTACAGAATGCTGAGATGAGGCTGAAATCCGGATGCAGATACCGGGATTATTCCTATATTTAACAAACTGCTTGTTGAATTGACTGTCCCTTCCCAGGTAGCAACATGAGGCCAAATTTTCGTTTTTTACATCATACAAAAAGATTCTGGAGAACACTTGGTCCTGGTCTTATTACAGGCGCCAGCGATGATGATCCTTCTGCGATTACTACTTTTTCACAGGCGGGAGCAAGTTATGGGTTAGCCACTTTATGGATGGTTGTTGTAGCATTTCCAATTCTTGCGATCATACAGGAAATGTGCGCGCGTATCGGTATTGTATCCGGCAAAGGACTGACGAGTGTAATTAAAAACCATTACCCATCCTGGCTTTTGTATGCACTGATTCTTTTAACCTGTCCCGCTTTTCTTTTGAATATTGGGGCTGATATTGCGCTTTTAGGTGAAGCGGGTAACTTGTTATTTCCCCATTTACCTGCGATATATTGTTCGATCGGGTTTACGTTGCTCCTGTTTATGTTAGTCTTATTTCTTCCCTATAAGAAACTGGTACATGCCATGAAATTTATATGCCTTGTGTTGCTGGTATACCTGGTGGTTCCTTTTCTTACCCACCAAAAAATGGAGTTAATTTTAAGAAGCACCCTAATTCCCTCTTTTCGTTTTGACAAAGAATTTGTTTTAATTGTTACTGGACTGACAGGTGCCATAATCTCTCCGTATCTGTTTTTTTGGCAGACCTCTTCTGAAGTGGAAGAAATGGATCCAGCCACTCATGGGAAAAAATCAATTAAGCGATACAGCTTTCTCCTCATGAGAAAAGATATTCTGTCTGGCGCTTTTTTTGCTGTGCTCATCATGTATTTCATTATTTTAACAACAGGCACCATTCTCCACGATAACGGCATTCGAAATATAAACAGTATTAAAGATGCAGCAGTTGCATTAAAACCACTCGCCGGTAACCTCTCGTATCTATTGTTTTCGATCGGAATTATCGGTACCGGCTTTCTGATTATACCAGTATTAAGTGCTACCATTTCATACATCATCATGGAAGCTTTTGACTTTAAAGCAGGACTCAGTAAAACACCGGGTGAGGCAAAATTATTTTATTTTATCATCGGAATATCCATGTTTTGTGGAATTGCTATGCACTGGCTTCACATCAGTTCTGTAAAGGCGCTTTTATTAACTACTGTCCTCTACGGAATTACAGCGCCGCTTTTAATTGGGATTATCCTTCACGTAGCCAATAACCGTAAGATCATGCGTCAATATCGGAATAACCGGATTTCCAATATATCAGGCATCTTAATCCTGCTGTTCATGCTGGCCAACCTTAGCGTACTGGGGTATTTTATGTTTATTCACTAATTGAATGAAGGATTTATAGGTATTCTGTTTTGGTCCTAAATATTTAATTAACTTTAAAATGGCAAGCTGCAAATTTGTAAGTTATGAAACGGCTGTTTACAACTCACAAAATAATTATTACTGTATTTTCTTTACTTACTGTATTACTGTTTGTTGACTCATGTAAAAAGGACAGCCCGGTCATTAATAAACCACCACCTCCCAATGTAACCATTACCGGTGTTAAGCCGGACTTGGGTAAGTCAGGAGATACGGTATTTATTATCGGCACAAATTTTAATTTGAATCCTTCCATGGATACGGTTAAGTTTAACGGCATCGCTGCCCGCGTTGAAAAAGCAACATCGGATACCCTTTTTGTCATTGTTCCTGCGGGTAATATTAATGGTGTCATTACAGTTAACGGGATTCCAGGACCTTCTCCCGATTTTATGGTTTTGCTATCAGATTCTGCAGATGTCTATGTAGGCGGTTCAGGAATATCACTCACTTCAAATCATCAGACAGCACAATACTGGAAAAACGGAATCCCCGTAATTCTTTCTGATGGTAAAAAAAATGAAACAACCTGCGGTATTATTGTTTCAGGATCTGATATTTATCTCGCGGGTAACCAATCTACCGATTCAAGCGCCTTCCCGGAATATTGGAAAAACGGGACTTCTGTAATTATTAATGAACCAAACAGTAAGGCATTATCACTGGCTGTTTCGGGTAGTGATGTATACGTAGCAGGAGAGATAAACAACTCAATCTCCCCGACTACCGCATCTGTAGCGGCATATTGGAAAAATGGTACCACAGTAAAACTTACAGATGGCTCTAATAATGCTTATGCAACCGGCATTTCCGTATCCGGTAACGACGTGTATGTTTGCGGCGTGCAATCGGGTGGTATTATTCCCAAAAATATCCCAAGATATTGGAAGAACGGAACTGCGGTGATTCTTACGGATGGGACCACCATTGGGTACGCCAGTTCGATAGGGGTAAAGGGGAATGATGTGTATGTTACCGGTTTTGAACAGGATGCGAACTCAGGTATTTATGTTGCAAAATATTGGAAAAACGGTGTTGGGGTGAATCTTTCTGATGGTACCGAAACTGCTTATGCAAATTCCATTTTTATTTCGGGAAATGATATATATATCGCCGGGATTGAAAAAAATCTGGCAAGCGATGTATTTGATGCCAAATATTGGAAAAACGGTACGGAAATGGAACTTACGAAAGGATCCAATGGTGTTAGCACAACGGCAGATGCAATTTTTGTTTTTGAAAACGATGTGTATGTTTTTGGATCGTTTGGATATTCGGTTTATTGGAAAAATAGCAGTTTGATGAATTTTTCCAACGACAGAAACGATGTTGGAAACAGCCTGTTTGTTCAAAAACGCTAGGGTGATATATTCAGCATTTTTGGTTTCCCGGGACAAACATTTCAAAGCATATTCAAATACTCACTGAATGCCAACTTCATATTTAGGGGTAACAATTTCCACCACATAGCCAGTGACGAACTGGCCCGCAAGAGTAACCAGAAAAAGACAGACTAGTATTAAGCCGTTTTTTCCGTCAGCTTTTTATGCTCCCTGAATTCTTCCGCCAACCTTTGTTTATGCAGTATACCCCAGTTTCGCAAGGAATCGATGACTGACCGCAGCGACTTACTGTGTTCGGTAAGCTGATAAGTAACTTTGACGGGATAGCTTTCTTCGATGTTGCGCCGGACGAGCCCATTCAATTCCAGATCGCGCAATTCTTTGGATAACATCCGGTCTGTAATACCATGCACTTCCTTTGCGATTTCGGTAAAACGCTTTTCTCCAAAAGTCAGCGCAACGATGATCGGGAGTTTCCATTTTCCGTTCAGGACGTCCAGGGAATCCCGGACCGGTTTGAGAATGCTCATACAGGTGTTGAGCTCAAGTTCCGTTTCAACCATGGTATTTCATTCAAATGATTATGCTATACTATAGTATAGTCCTATACTTTGTATAGTAAATGTATGGTAGATTTGTGTCTCAAACAAAAAAAATCAAGCATATGGCAAAGACTAAATGGAGTTTGGACCTGAAACACAGTGAGTTAGGATTCAAAATCAAACACCTGATGATTAGCAGCGTGTCCGGATTCTTTAAGCAATTCGAGATCGAGGCAGAGACGGACAACGAAGATTTCAGCACAGCCAGCATTCACCTGAAAGCAGATATGAAATCGATCAGTACGAACAACGAGCAGCGCGACGCGCATCTGCTGAATTCGGATTTCTTTTCCGTAAATGAACATCCTGAAATGGTATTTGATTCAACCCGTGTCGAAAAACTGGATAATGAAAACTTCGATATCCACGGAAATCTGACATTAAAAAGCGAAACGCATCCGGTTGTTCTGCATGTGGAATACAGTGGTATAACAAAGGACCCCTGGGGCGGTGAACGCGCAGGATTTACGGTTACCGGAAAAATCAAACGCAGTCAGTGGGGCGTTAACTTCAACGGCATTTTAGAAACGGGCGGTGCCGTGCTGGGTGAAGAAGTAAAAATAAACAGCGAAATACAGTTGGTTAAAGAAGTGCTGGTTACTGCATAAATAAATCGACGATGACAAATAAAAGAAAACTGGTCACACAATACAGACCTGCCGACAAACCCGGCTTCCTGGGAGCCGGGCATATTGCCCGCGCACTGATACAGGGCGATTTTGCTGATACGGATCCTTTTATACTGCTCATGGACGACATGCTGGACAAAAAAGATGATGATCCGGCGGGCGGTCCGCATCCGCACGCCGGATTTGAAACAGTTACTTTACTGCTCGAAGGCGAGCTGGGCAATGATACACATGGGATGAAAGCGGGAGATTTGGAAATGATGACCGCAGGTAGTGGAATCATTCACACAGAAACGATTACCAAGAAAACCAAAGTGAGGATTTTGCAACTCTGGCTCACCCTGTCCAAAGAAGAAAGATGGACAACGCCGCGTGTACAGGCGATTAGCGGAGACCATGTCCGCAAGACCTCTATAGACGGGCTTGAAATCAAATTGTACAGCGGTTCCCTGGCCGGGATATCATCACCCGTTAAAAACTATACACCGTTAATCATCGCGGATATCACCGTGGAAGCAAATGCATCTGCCAAACTGAACCTGCCGGCTTCCTACTCGACATTTTTATATGTACTGGAAGGAACCGTGCAGATCGGCGAAGATAAAAATCCACTCCATCACGATGAAGTCGGATGGTTGAACAGATTTGACACAGCAGGTGAAAGCCAGGTTTCTATTTCAGCTTCCGCATCAGGAGCAAGGTTCATAATCTACTCCGGCGAACCGCAGGGAGATCCCATTGTATCACACGGACCTTTTATCGGAGACACGACGGAAGATATATCCCGCTTATACCGGGAATTCCGTGCAGGCAAAATGAAACACATCTCCACCATTGCAGAAATACAAAAATTCAATTGGTAATTTGATCGTCTATTCCCAGGACAGTCCCTTCTGATTTCCATATTGGTGAATACAACGGCTTAAAGGGATCGTTGCATTCACATTTTACGATCATTGATATAAACTGAAATATACAAACCAGACTTTTGTAATATCTTTAAATTTTAATTTGTACAAAGGAATCGACCCCCTTCACCCCTTCACATAAAAAGGCTTGCGCGGGTTTTTCTTCATCCGTTCATCAATTCCTTCTGCCAGCCATTGGTAATACTCGCCTGCGAAAGGATCGGAATGTTGTTCGCGTATATCCAGGAACATGCCTTTACTTTTCTCCCAGGCGGTTGTTGCGAACGAACCCAGCGTTTTATCAACAATGTCCATATTGATGAGCCCATCGGCAACAAGCATCCCCAGTGATTCCATTTGCTGGCCAAACTGGACGAGATTGAGCCGCTCTTTGGAAGGAAGTTTCTGAAATTCTGCCCATTACGGTGTTTCGATCTCCTATAAACTGGACAGTTTTTGAAAGATGGTTTAATCAATATACTCCGCTGTCGGTCGACATGAACTGCCGCTTTGAACGGGGCCGAAATCACCGGTTGTTCAAACTCCTTCATCTAGTCCAGTACGCTGTATTTGCAATAAACAATTCCTTATAAATTATACAAAAGGACAAATATTGTAAATTAGACCATTAAATCGATGACATGAAAGTATCCGAATTCATCAGCAGTATGCCTTCTGATAGGCAGGCGCTGCTAACCGCCCTCCACGATACGATCATGACCAATGACCCGAGTGTTAGCCCGGTCGTTAAGCCGATGATGGGCAAGGAAATGATCCTTTACGAAGAGCGTTGTTACATGAAGTACGGGTTAGCAAGCACCAAAAATTATATGTCACTGCATTGCCTGCCTATTTATATGAATCCACCGCTGCGTGCTAAATATGTAGGGCTGCTGTCAGCAGCTAAGTTCCAGAAAGGTTGTATCAATTTTACGGATACAGCTGCTATGCCGCCTGCAATAGTATCAGCTTTGATCGCCGATTGTTCGTCTATCAGCATTGCCGCAATGATTGAAAACCGGAAAAAGAAATAAAAAGTAACTGTCAGCCTTGTCAATGAATTCAAAACGGAATAGATTGATCAGGGACTTCGGAATTTCAAGTGTAGTGATCGTTAATCACTTCACCTACAGCGGTTGGGTTAGGATTTTTTGGGAATTGCTTCATTTTTTCCCGGATCTCAGCCGGAGGCAGCTGATCGAGTTTGTCAAATCCCATCTTTTCTGAAAATGCGATATTTTGCAGTACCACCGGTGACAATATCATTTTATTTGATTTATTTAAGCGGTTTGATATAACCGGGTACCCGTTTTTTTTAATTCCTGTATAAATTGTTTCACTGTTCGTGGCTCTCTGCCAAGAATGGTTTTTAACACCAACGCGTTTCCTCCCGAGAACCCGTAACGGTCGTATTCTTTGTTCATGGCGATCAGACCGTCGCGCAGCGGACCTGCAGGGATTTGTACCTCTTGCGCCCATTTCTCCGGCGAAAATTCCCCCGCTTCAACGTTATGCCCTAATGCGTCGCCTATAAGTGCGGCCAGATCCAAACGGTTATACATACCCGGGGAGCAAAGCTCAAAAGTTCCATAGGAAAGTTCTGTACCGGTCATGGCAAGTGCTGCCACTTCCGCTACGTCGCGGTAATCCACATAACTCATTTTAGAAAGTTTGGAATAAGGCATTATAATTTGTCCCTGCTCTTTAGCCGTTTCCCAGCTTCCGGTCAGCATCTGCATATACATGGCCGGTTGCAGTATCGTATAATCCATCCCGGATTTATAGAGTGCTTCTTCTGCAGGCCGCTTGTCCGCGTGATTGACCAGGGAAAGCGAAGTATGATAAACACTGGAGAAAACAAACTTTCTTACACCAGCGGCTTTTGCCGCTTTCACCATAGCAAGACCCATTTTAATTTCATCCTGAAAAGCAGGGATGATATGAAAAACACCATCCATCCCTTTAGAAGCTTTAAGAAGGCTTTCTTCATCTTCCAGGTTTCCCAGGACCGTTTCATCGGCACCCCTTGTTTTTGCAATGGCAGCTTTATTTGCATCCTGCACTAAAGCGCGAACTACAACGCCTTTCTTTTTCAGCTCTGGAACGACCAATCCTGCAAATTGCCCGGTAGCGCCAATCATTAGTACTTTCATTTTTAAATTTTTTATTATGATACGATTGAAATAATTATCCCAGATAATCCGGAGGAAATATTTTCTGACCATACTTTGTCGCAATCTCCTGCAATTTTTTCAGGCTTTTTGCGTCCATTTCCGGAACCGGAAGAAAAGCACCGGGTAGAACAGGCCTGCCAATTTCTATAAAAAATTCTTCAAGGCCGGAGGGAACAACAAAACATAAAAGATGGGCTGTTTCATTCGTTTTATTCTTAAAACAATGCACGATCCCGCCCATCGGGATATCTACAAAAGATCCTTTTTTTGCTATATAGGTTGAAACTTCGGATTTAACTTCTATTTCCCCTTCAATTACATAAAACGATTCCTGAAATCCTGCATGAGAATGAGGGCCTGGTCCGCCATTATGCGGAATAAGCATGTCAATGGCGGCATAGGCGCCCCCTGTTTGTTTACCGGTAATTAGTATGCGATAGGTGTCGCCAACCACAGATAAACTTTGTCCATCCAGTGCCCCAGTAGTAATTGGCGAAACTTTTATATTTTCCACGTAGTTATAGATTGAAGATTTGTAAATTTTATTAGTTTGATCCTACCAGTAAAGCTTTCTCTTTTGACCCCTTCAGTTGTTAAAAAAACCGGAGACGAAAATTCCTGCAATCCTAGGGTATCCGTGAAAATTTGCCCTGCTGCCTTGATATCGGAAGGGCTAACCAATTGTTCACCCTCCGGTAAATTATCCTTATGCCCGATTCGACCGGTATGCATCAATTGACAAAAAATCTTGCTTTTTCCCTGGTGCACTTTTTGAGTCGTTAATGACCATCCATATATTTGGTTTTTACTATATATACCTGGAATACGTGGATAACCCAACCCATAGGCATTAAAATCCTATTCACTTTTTGCATTTTTGATTTACAATGCAATTACCAGACCCGGACCAGACTTAAAATAGCTGCAAAAGACATAAAAACAGTCGCATAAGACAAAACTAATTCCGAACAACTCAAATCGGGTCTGCACAAGTTGATCTTGTTGCCTCAGCCGCAATCGGAATGAGTGACAGAAATCATAGTCTGTTTGAACGTAATCGATGTTTTCTGTCATTGGTTTATCTTTTATAGATATTTTTCATTAGTACTTTTTTTCTCAGCCATTCTCTCACGGGTTCATCGTATAATTTCAGACAGGCCCAGGCAATTGTAATACTCACGATCACCAGTAATAAGCCGAAAAGCAAACCTTTGGCGCCCATGGGAATCTTGTTGTCTACCACCCAGGCAGTGAAGACATAAATAAGGGGGTAATGCGTTATATACAGTGGATAGGAAAGGCCGCCCAGAAAATTGCTGATCCTGGTTGATTTGGAATTGCTGAGTGTTCCTCCGGCACCTATAGAAACGATAAGCGGAAAAATAATGATGACACAAAAAGCATCATATAAACCATTCTTCCAAAGGGAATGTTCGTCACCCATTCTGGGCAGACTTAAAGCGACTAGAAGCAGCAGACTGCACCACCAGAAAGCATTTTTAATATGAATGAGTTTGCCAGCACGGCAAAGTAGAACACCAGCGAAAAAAGGGTATAAGAGCCGTGTAAATCCAATGAAAAGTTGTTCCTGGTTCAGTGACCAGCCGCCGATCAGATCTCCCTGTTTTCCATTGACCAGATAGACAAGCATCATACAGGCCGCAAGTGATACGAAAATGGAAAGCAACAATTTGGAAAAGCGGCGCACGATAACGGCATAGAGAATGTTGGCGATGTATTCAAAGAATAAGGACCATGCCGGTCCGTTGAGCGGATGCATTTCCTGCCAGCCACGAATGTCCATGGATATCGGCACAGGTATCAGCGTGCAGCCGATGAGCATCATAAGCAACATTTTCCATACAGGCGTACCGGCAATTTCGGGGAAGACTGTCGGACTGGCCTGAAAATAAAACAGGGCAGCACCGATAAGAGAGCCCATAACCACCATCGGCTGCAGACGAATCAACCGACGTTTATAGAAATCCCATTGCGTCATTTTACCCCAGCGATCGTCGTACGCGTACGCCACCACGAATCCAGACAGCAAGAAAAAGAAGTCTACCGCCAGATAACCATGATTAATAATCTGTTTAAAACGATTTCCACCCGAAAAAGTTTCGAGTACGTGGAAAATAACAACCAGGATGGAAGCCACACCACGCAGTCCGTCAAGGATCTGGTAATGACTTTTAGAATCGGAATAAACTGCAAAATCTTTCATGATTGGTGGTGCCAGGGGGTTAGGGTTTATTCAGCAAAATACATCAATATTCTTCGCCTGCGCCACCTGGAAATTCCGGGGAGTGTGACCATCAAATTCCGAACAAGGCTGGCCACCATAATTATTGACATTCAAAACGTCAATTAACCCTACCAAAAAATAGGTATATCCTCTCAACAGTTAGTTTTACCCGTTATATTTTGGGTCAAAGTTCACCATCCATTGAATACCATATTTGTCCGCAAACATTCCAAAATATATACGAATTTGTTGAGTTTGTTATTCGGTTACCAATATCAGTATAAATGTACGGTGAACTGTTAACTTCATTTTAAAGTAGTGTTTGATTCGGCGGATGAATCAAATAATAACAATTCGTTCTCTTTTAAAATATTAGTTTTAGCTAAACCTTTATTATGATAAAATCTTTTACCCTTCATTCAATATTAGCTTTGCTTTCTTCTTTCACCTTTGCGCAAAATAAGGGGAGCATAACACCGAAGGAGGCCTTTCCAAAAGCAGGGATGGAAAATGTTTTTATTTACCAGCCATCCACCAATATATTAATACCAGATAAAGCAAAAGCTTCCGTGGTATATATTAATAAGGGATATTTTAATAAAACAGTTCCGCTTGTTAAAAATGGTAATAGTTATTCGTTTTCTTTTAAAGCCCCTGCTTCTACAGAAGCGATAGTAACAGGTATTGTAGACGAAAGCGGAGCGAATATTGATAATAATAGTAACATAGGTTACCTTAACTACTTATATGAAAATAGTAATAAGCAGCTTCCTGCATCCAACATTTCCGCAATCTCATTACTAACAGGCTATGCAACATACATACTCAAACTTAACATTCCTGCAGACAGCGCTTTAAATTGGTATAATACAATATATAAGTTGCACCCTGCATTAAAGAAGGAAACCTCCTATTATGATTATCTTTCTTTTTTATATTTTATAAAAAGAGATACCGTAAAGCAGCAACTACTTGCTTATGCAAAACAATCTTTATCTGAAAAAGGAGAAACAAGGTGGCGCAATGCCATGAATATTTACAGGTTGTTAAAAATGGAAGATCAGCAGAAAGCTACCGAACAAAAAATTCTTTCCGCGTATCCCGGCGGCGAAGTCGCCAAAGAAAATTTCATGAGCAAATATTATTCTGACACTGCAAAGACTGAGGCATCAAGCCTTTTAGCTATGAGAAATTATATCAGCCGTTTTAAAGACAGTTCGGCGTTGGCATTAAATACCTTTTATTCAGTTATTTTTTCAACCTACCTGCAAAAAGAAGACTGGAACATCATTCATAAATATGAGCCCATTATTGATGATAAGGTGGAACTTGCAGGCATATACAACAATGTTGCATGGAATTTATCCGGAGGAGGTCTTAGCGGTGATGTACGCGATCTGGATTTTGCTAAAGCTATTTCCAAAAGATCGGTAGACATTATTCAGTACCTGATGAACAATGCAACCAATCACGACCAGGATGATTTACTGGTGAACCGCTATATTGGCTTTACAGACACTTATGCCTTACTGTTATATAAACAGGGTCGGTACGACTCAGCTTTTTATTACCAGGACGCTATACTGCAGAGAGGGCCTATGGGAGTTGAAGGAATGGAACGTTATGCAGCATATGCCGAAAAATCGCGAGGCGCCATCTTTGCAAAGCAATTTATTGAACCGCAATTGCTCAAGGGTGTTAACTCACCCACCATGCAGAGTCAGTTGTTGTCCATTTATAAACGAAACAACCTGCCCATTTATGAATACGATAAAATAATGGATACAGCAAACCTTATTGCAAAGGAGAAGACTGTAGCACTAATAAAAGCGCAATTAGGAAGCGATGTTGCCAAAGATTTCACATTAAAAGATCTTCAGGGAGAAGAAGTTTCATTGTCATCTTTCAAAAGTAAAGTGGTAGTTCTTGATTTTTGGGCTACCTGGTGTGGACCCTGCAGGGCATCTTTCCCCGCTATGCAGGAGGCCATTATAAAGTATAAGGATGATAAAGAAGTTGCATTCCTGTTTATTGATGTTTTTGAAAATAAAGAACCCAAAAAAATGCAGGCTGAAACAGCCCAATTTATAAATGATAATAAATATAATTTCCAGGTACTTCTTGATACGAAAGATAAAGTAGCAGGCGACTATAAAGTAAATGCTATTCCTGCCAAATTTATAATAAATAAAGACGGAAAAATAGTATCTATGGGTGAATTTGGGAATGATATTTCAACTGCTATAGAAGCAGCTAGAAAATAATTTCAATCTTAATACTTAGATTTTGCTTTTAATATGTATACTTTTCGTATGAAACACCTCTGTTCCGGCAGTGTCCACGCCGTTGGCGGGCTTAGTGGCTTTCAGCCTTGTGAACCGGATTGGACAAATGTCGAACCATTTACTTGTAGATTTAAAGCTTTTAACCGCGTTAATGGCTTGAAAATGAAAGCGTTCAGCTTATCTGTTATGTGGGATCAAATATATTCCAGCGCCCGTTACCATTGATGGTACCCGTTCCGGTGATGGAAATATTTTCTTCATTGCAACCTTCAACGGCCTACCGCCATCGCTCAACAAACCACTATCCCATAACAGTGATCTGGCAGCTAAAACCGTTAGATACTCATTCCCCGATCCCGGATATTGAAACAGAAGATAGCTTTATTCTATTGCGCGTACCCGGTTAAGCCCTTGTATCGGTTGCGGGATTTTATTATTCATTCACTCTAACAATTATTTTATGAAGAAATTTTTATTTTGGCCGAAAGGCAGGCTGGGAGTTTACCATCTGATGTACGTGATCATGGCTGTTGTTTGTTTTACAGGTTGCAAAAGAGAGCCGGGCTTCCATGTGGATTTTCCTCCCTCTATGTATTCGGCTGACGTGATTGACAAATGGATGACGCTTGAAGTAAGAATGTATAAGAGTGCAACAGGCTTTGGCAATGGAGGATTTGCGCGGCCATTTGCCTATTCCGGCATCAGTGCTTATGAATCCATTGATCCCGGATTACTTTCCTGGAAGCATAAATACAATGGTCTTTCAGGATTGCCGGAAACAGAACCGTTTAAAAAATACAACTGGCCCGCCAGTGTCAACGCAACCCTGGCTGAAATCAACAGAGGTTTTTTTACAAGCGCCAATCTGGATGCGACCGATCTGGCCGCGATTGATTCACTCGAAAACGCCCTATACCTTGGATTCAGTGGAGAGAAAGCCGAAGTACTCAGTCGCTCGGTGGCTTTCGGTAAATCCATTGCCGATGCCATTTTTGCCTGGGCTCAGACGGATGGGTTTACTCAAAATAATGCTATGCCCTATACGCCCCTTATTGGTTTTGGTCTCTGGGTTCCGACTTCGCCTACGCCACCGGTCGCTCCTTTTTGGGGGAATGACCGGCGCATCATAGCAAATAGCGGAGACAATGACGCTCCGGGTACACCGATTCCATATTCTATAGATCCAGGTTCTGATTTTTATAAACAGGTTAATGACCTCTACCAGGCATCCAAAGTGCTCACCACCGATCAGAAGAATCAGGCACTGTTCTGGAGAGATGTGCCCGGCGTTTCAACACCTGGTCACTGGATGAGCATCACTCAACAGGCCATCAGACAATCGCACAGCCGGCTCGATAAAGCCGCCGGCGCTTATGCCCTCACCGGAATATGCCTGAACGATGCGGTGATCAGCGTGTTCCATTACAAATACATATACCTTAATGTCAGGCCGATCACTTATATCCACAGTGTCATTGGCGATCCCTCCTGGACTGCTCAATTTACAACACCCAATCATCCGGAATATCCGGCTGCCCATGCCTACATTTCTGCAGCTGCTGCCGAAGGACTGACTGCAGCTTTCGGGAATGTCGGGGCCCTTACGGATCATACCTGGGATTATCTGGGATTCCCGGCCCGTACGTTCAACACATTTCGGGAATTCGCATTGGACGCAGGCAATTCCAGATTTTATGCCGGAATACATTACCAGCCGTCCATCGATGCAGGCCTCAAATCCGGAACAACCGTCGGGGATAATGTCGTGAACAGTTTGTCCCGATTTAATCACGGAGATAAATAATGACTAACCTCTCCAATAAAGATACCCGGGCACGATGTACCCGGGTATCTTTTTATAATCAACTCGCCTGCATTGCACTCCGGCGGGCAACGCCGTCAACTGCCAACTGCCAACTGTCAATCCGGAATTTCCAAAATCTTCATCAGCGAGTCCTTACGACCCCGTGATACACTTACAGTAGCGCCATCTGCCATAATCAGATAACCCCCATCTCCCCGGATGTATTTGTTTACTTCATTCAGGTTCACCAGATAGGAATGATGCACCCGGAGAAAGGATTTGAAATCCAGCAATTGCTCTTCCATTTCTTTCAAACATCTGCAGGCTACTATCTTAGATTTGTCCCTGAGGAAAAGATGGGTGTAATTATTATTGGCTTCACAGTAAACGATCTGGTCGGCAGGAATCAGTTCAAATCCTTCTACAGTAGGGATCCCGATTTTCGTAATGCCCTTGTTCCTGTTCTGTATCTGCTCAATCATGGAACGAAATTGCTCTGCGAGCGGCCGGGATTTTTGTTCTTCTATTTTATGCACGGCTGCAATCAATTCTTCGGGATCGATGGGTTTTAAAAGATAATCCAGTGCACTAATCCGGAATGCTTTGACGGCATATTGATCATAACTGGTCGTAAAGATCACGGAGAAGGGGATCTGTTTGCATTGTTCCAGAAATTCAAACCCGTTCATGGTGGGCATTTCAATATCCAGGAATACCAGTTCCGGATTCATTTTTTCAACCACCTCCAGCGCCTTTGTTCCAGACAAGCATTTGGCCATGACTTCTACGCCCGGGCAATGTTCCTGTAACTGAATGCTGAGCGAATTCAGGCAATGAACCTCGTCGTCGATGAGAATGGCTTTAATCATATTTGACAGGAATTTTAATCTGGACCTCCGTTCCCGCAGCGCTGCCATCCGCGTGGACAAGATCGTTTATGATCACGGCTGATTCATTTCCATTACCGCTGTGGATCATGGCGATCCGGTCGGCAGTAATCAACAAGCCCATGGATTTATGTTTGGTAGCCGACTTGCTGGCAATTCTCGCAGCCTGTTCACGACCAATGCCATTGTCCGTAATTTTTATAAGCAGAGAATTCGCTTCCTGCACCACTTCAATTTCCAATTCACCCTTTTCCTCCTTATGCATCAATCCATGCCAGACGGCATTTTCCACATAAGGCTGGATGATGAGCGGAGGCAGTTTGAGCCGCGACGTGTTCAGTTCCGGCGAAACCATCATTTTATATGTGAAATGATTATCAAACCGCATGGCCTCCATATCCAGATATAGTTCGAGGGCCTCCATTTCACTTTTCAGTGATATGAATGAACTCTGTGAATTTTGTAAAATCATCCGGATTAATCTCGAAAATTTAGTAAGATACTTCGAAGAGTCTGGTTTATTATTCTCCAGGATAAAACGATTGATGGAATTTAGGGAATTGAAAATGAAATGAGGATTCATTTGGGTTCGCAGTGTTTGCATTTTTAATTCGGCAGCCTGTTTCTGCAGCTCGGCCTGTTTCCGCTTATTTTGCAACAGGTCGTTGTTCCGCTTAAGTGAAAAATTTCTGAAAATAATAAGCCCTAAAAAAGCGAAAAATAAAATGCTTCCAATAAGTATTTTGTTAAACAGGGACTGCTGTTTAAGTTGTACTTCTTTGATTTTATTATCCTTGTCCAGTAAGTTCAGGGTGGCCTGTTTCTTATCTTCCTCAGATACGGTTGCGTAATAGTTTAACCTCGACAGGAACTTATGCGTTAGCACAGAATCCTTCAAAACGGTATACTTATTCGAATAAAAGAAGGCGCTGTCGTAATGCCCGGTTTGGGAATATATCACAGATAACAGCTGGTACCCTTCGATCATGGATTGTTGCGCGTGGCCGGCTTTGGCGATGGCAAGTCCTTCTGTGGTGAATTTTAAAGCGGCTTTAAAATTATTCTTGCCCACATAACCTTTTCCCACATTCATAAAGGCTGTCATCAGGTGAACCCGATCGCCGCTGTTTTTGAAAAATTTTGTGAGGTTAGCCGAAATTTTTAAGGAAGAATCGTAATCTTTTCTCGCCAGATAGGTTTCGCTCAGGCTCTGCAAAACGAGCGGATCATCAGGCGTTTTTTTCAATGACTGGAAAAGATAATAATAGGATGAATCGTATTTGTTCAGGCGGCAATATATGGATCCCAAAGGTTCATTCTGATCCCATGGTATATTGTTTGCCCTTGCATATTGAAGACTTTTTTGATAACAGTCGAGCGCACCTTCATAATCTCCTGCTGCTTTAAACAGATTTCCGAAATTGTTGTACGAAACCAGGACACAAAGGTTGTCATTCAATTTGGTTCTGATCATCAAACTCTTCTGGCAATATTCAAACCCTTTTATATAATTGCCCATGGCTGTATAGAGTACACACTGAAATGCACATAACTTTCCTTTGCCTTCTTCATCACCAGTTTCATCAAAATAAACGGTTACTTTGTCATAGTCTCTTTCGGCATTTGTATTTTCATTTTTCAGATAATGAATGGACCCCAGGTAGAGGTAGCCGTACCCAAGGATTTTTGCGCTATGGTTTTTATCAGACATGCGAATGCATTCCAGTATATCCTTTTCAGCCTGGGGATAATTTCTCCGGTAATATTCACTTATGCCCAGATTCAGTTTTGCCATCGCCAGGCCGTAGCCATCGCTGGTATTTTTGGATAACAGGAATGACTGATTGGCGTAGAAAAAAATGGAATCGGGGTTGGGGCGTGGAGACCACCAGTATTGTTCACTCAGGGAATTCAAACAATCGATCCTGAGATTGCCAGCTGAGTGTGGCAATTCAGTTAACAACGCGTCAATCGCTTTGCGATTTGGATGTTGAGCGAAAGATGGCTGGGAAATCAGGGTAAGTCCAAGAAAAATAATACAAATGCTCCTTAAAAGGAATGAGGTCCTTTTATAATAAGTAAGCGGTTCAAAATGACTGATGAAGGTCATATTGGTGTTTGTTAAACGAAAGTAGTTTTTAATTTACCAGTGATTCCGGAATTATTTTTTATAAAGTATTTGAATTCACGGTTTTAGTCAAGGAGTATTTAGCGGTTGCCGCTCCTGGCTGGTAGTTTACAGAACTAAAATCTTTTGGCTGCTATATTATTCCATTTGGAAAAAACTCCGGGACCATTGGCTT
>Ga0080027_10000271_pt1 | contig 22569 bp, 26 predicted proteins | sample OrgsoiDNA2013046_FD_70962 | JGI IMG/M metagenome (GOLD analysis project Ga0080027, IMG submission 70962) | Permafrost soil microbial communities from the Arctic, to analyse light accelerated degradation of dissolved organic matter (DOM) -... | ecosystem: Environmental > Terrestrial > Soil >... | reverse complement strand
TCTATGACAAATGAAAATGGGATTGTAGATCCGATTCATACTGTTAGTTTTGGTAGTTATGAAAATCAGACAATAAAAATATTTTTTTTAGCAGGCTGATGATGTATGATTCAGGTATTTCACACAAGTTTGTCTTTAACAAAAAACGTTTTAACTATTTCATCCCAAATTTCTGTTTCACCAAGTATGCCGGAATCTTGATACTTTTAAAGCGGGAACGAGTTTAACTATTCGCGGTTCCGGCAACTCAGGCAGCAGGGTCATTAACTTCTATAATATGGCAAAAACTGTAAATATCCTTTTAGCAGATGACGATTCGGAGGACCAGGAAATCCTGAAAGAAGCGCTTTTGGATGTGAACCCGGCTCTTGCCATTCATTTTGTTATGAATGGAAAAGAGGCCATTTCCTGGCTGAAAAATTGTCCGGCAGGTGAATTGCCTTCACTAATTATCCTGGATTATAAAATGCCGCTTATGAATGCCGTTGACGCGTTGGAAACCCTCAAAGAGAACTCGGTCTATACCGGAATTTCGAAAGTAGTCTGGAGCACGTCCGATCAGAGTGAGCATAAAAAACTTTGCCTGGAAAATGGAGCAATCCAGTATTTTGTAAAACCTGGAAATCCTACAGATCTGGCTTCGCTGGCCAGGCAGTTGCTGGACTTAATTTTCCATTCGTCTGAAAAACTAGTTACACGGTAAATAAACGGTAAAAGTTGCGCCCTCTCCGGCTTTACCCGATGCTTCAATCGTCCCTTTGTGATTTTGAACAATTCTTTTGCAGATGGCCAGACCAACCCCTGTTCCGGGATATTCATGCCGGCCATGCAGGCGAAGGAACAGTTCGAAAACCTTTAACCCGGATTCGGATTCAAATCCGATCCCATTGTCCACGACTGCAATTTTAAAGTAAGACTTTATAATGTTTTGACCGGGTTCTGTACGTAAGCGTTTAACTTCTTTACTGGCCGAAACCCTGATTATCAGGGGTCTGTCCTTTTGCCGATATTTAATGGCATTACCCAAAAGATTTTCAAATAACTGGCGGATCTGAAACGGAATTCCCCAGACTTCTAAGCGGCCACCCAATTCCATTTTAATCTCGTCATCACCCAATGAATCCTGATAAAAATCTTTTAATTCATTTAGTATAGCAATCACATCAACCGGCTGGAATTTTCCGGCAACGGAAGAAGTTTCAGAGTACTTCAGCAGATCGTCAATGAGTCCACTCATACGAATGGCAGCATTTACCGAGCTCTGCAGATAGGTTTTTTCCTTCTCCGGCAGGATTTCACCCGCGTTCTGCAAAATGGAGGAATTATAAAACTGGATTTTTCGCAAAGGCTCTTTCAGATCATGCGCCGCCGCATAGGAAAATTGCTGTAATTCTTTGTTCTGAAATTCAAGTTCACTGGCATAGTCCTTTATCTGATCGGTTGCAGCTTTTAATTCAGTCAGATCACGCGTTACTTTCGAGAATCCCAAAATCTGGTCCTGGCTATGCAATGCAGTAATAACGATGCTCCCCCAGAACCGGCTGCCATCTTTGCGCAGGCGCCAGCCTTCGTGTACGGCTTTACCCTTGCTCACCGCCTCTTCAATTAATTGTTCCGGTAATTTATTTTCCCTGTCTTCCGGAAGATAAAATATGCGAAAGTTCTCGCCTATGATCTCTTTCTCCGTGTAACCTTTAATTTTTTCCGCTCCTTTGTTCCAGTTTTGTATAAAGCCGTCCCTGTCAAGTAAAAGAATGGCATAGTCCTCTACCTCTTCGATCATTTTATGATACCTCTCCTCACTTCTTTGTAACTCTTCAATTTTTGCCTTCAATTCGGCCACGTGATCAAAACGGGATATATCCACGCCATCCTGCTTTTCAGTTCGTAAAGATTGTTTTATTTCATTTCTTCCCTGATCCGGGGACTCGTTCATCTGCGTTGTATTGAATTGAATTCAGGAACCTGGTAAATATACCCTAATGTACGAGAAGGGCTGCTATCCCTTCGGGCAAAAGCTATGCCCCGGCAGATATGTTTTTCTGATCCTTATAAGGTTTGCGGTACTCCCGGGAGGACGGGATGATATGGCGGAACTGTCTGATAAATCAGTTTATTTGCATTAAATAATTGATAATGGATTCGGGTCTTTCCAATTTCAAAACGATTTTTTTTATCGGGATCGCGGGAACGGGCATGAGCGCCATTGCGCAATATCTCGCCGGAACCGGCAAACAGGTATCCGGATCCGACCGGTATTTCTTACCCGACAGATTAAATGATACCCGTGAAAAATTAGAGGCTTTGGGCATCCGGTGCTTTCTCCAAAATGGCGAAGGCATAAGCACGGCAACAGAACTTGTAGTTGTTTCCACAGCCGTGGAGGACAACGTTCCGGAAGTATTAAAGGCAAAGCAATTGAACATTCCGATCATCAAACGGTCCGAATTACTGGCGCTGGTCGCAGAAAGTAAAAAAACAATAGCGGTTGGAGGCACCAGCGGCAAAAGTACAACCTGCGCGATGTTGTTTGAAATACTGCAATATGCCGGCATAAAACCCAGTATCATCAGCGGCGCAGGACTGGTAAGCATTATGAAGGAGGGCCGCATCGGCAACGCCAAAGCGGGCAGCGGGGAATGGCTGGTGATCGAAGCCGATGAAAGCGATGGGTCCATTGTACAATACAAACCGGAGATTGGCGTATTGCTGAATGTGGAAAAGGACCATAAGGAAATGGATGCGCTGATGGAAATATTCGGGGAATTCAGACAGCATACGCGCCAGCTATTTGTGGTCAACCTCGCACAGACCGGTGCCAGACTATTGTCCCGGAATAAGGCCCAGGATTTTTCGACGGACCCTTCCTTTCCCGCGGGCTTCCAGGCCAGCGGATTCAAACAGCAGGGATTGACTATAAGTTTTAATATTAACGGCATCGGTTTTACCCTGAATACCGTCGGCAAACACAATATGGAAAATGCACTTGCTGCAACAGCCGTTGCCAGCCAGCTTGGTGTGGATCTGGTCACCTGTGCCCAATCTTTAAAATCCTATGAAGGGATCTATCGGCGGCACCAGGTATTGGGGAAAAAACACGGGGTTTGGCTGATTGACGATTATGCCCATAACCCGGTTAAATGTGCGGTATCTATAGAAGCCTGTCAGGAAATCGCACCGAAAGTCATTGCCTGGTTCCAGCCACATGGGTATGGCCCCACGCGCTTCCTGCGACATGATTTTGCAACGGAGATTGGTCGTGTATTAAGACCGGCTGATGAAATATGGATGAGCGAAATTTTTTATGCGGGTGGTACCACTGCAAAAGATATTTCTGCCGGCGACCTGATCAATGACCTGAAAGCGATGGGCAAGCCGGCTTTCTTTGCAGGAGACCGGAATACTTTCCTGGAAGCGGTTCGTCCCCATTTTACTGATGATTGTGTTTTGCTTCTAATGGGAGCCCGGGATCCTTCACTGGAAAACTTCGCGGAGCAGGTATGGGAGCAATTGTAGAGCCCTGCCATTAGCCACTGATTATGAATCCTTTATGGTTGTTTATCGTAGGCTGAATTTTTAAATTGTTGTTTTGACGATTAGTAAACTTACTATAAAATCGAGTGTTCATGCGCTTTCAAACCGGGCCGCGTAAGTATACTTTTGATATACCAAACCAAATGAAATAACCGAGATCCAATCCGAAAAAAACCGATCCAAAATCCGAAAGAAACCGATCCAATCCTAAGCAAAAACATTTTAAGATCCTATTTTTGAATAACCGCTACAGTCAACTAGCGGTTTTTTCTTTATACCCCTCACTTAACAACCGGTTTCCTAACGGTTAACATACGGCCACCGCCCACCGACAGATAACATATGTTTACCGATTCAGCTTTCTGCTTAACATATGATGATCTTATTTTTGAATTCTATATAAAAAAAGAGCTATGGAATATATATTGGAATATCCAAAATCAAATGAAAGTTGGTTTCGCATGCTGGTCGAATCAATCAGAATATGGTGGATGAAAAAACAGGTTAAAGATTTTGAGGAAAATGTTATACTGATTGACTGACCCACTCATCTAAAAATAGTGCGTCCCCATTTACCCCGGTTAAAAAAGGCGACCCATTCTAATAAATTATCCTCTTCATCAGCGATTCCTTTGGTTCTAACCGGGGGAATTTTCATCGGGCATCGGACCCCACTCATCTAAGGTTTCGCTCCATTGAGCGAAAAAATGAAGGCAAGCAAACTGTTTTATAGAACTTGAGTTTCAGAAACCGAGCCTATGAAAACAAATCCTCATTGCCTTGAATGCGGCCAGCCCATTTCCTGGGGCGTGCATCTTTTTTCCCATAGAATTTATGGTCACTCCCTTTGTATGAAGGACCAATGCATGATTGCCGAATCGGGCGCGACTGCGCAGACGGTGGATCTCTATCTTGCACTGAAAGCCCGAAATTTTCCGGTTGTGCTGGAATATTTCGAGAATGATAAACTCGTCGATATTGCCCTTCCCGAAAAACTACATATTGAGGTCAACGGACCCAACCAGAATTCCCGAAGGCAAATCATGACCGATCTGTCCGGGACCGTTTACTCACCGGAAAAAAATATTCCGACAATCATTATTCCCAATTCGATGCTAGAGCAGCCAAAATCATTTGAGCATGTCGTCAATGAAATCTCCAAAGCCTGCCGGATGATGCTAAAAAAACCAGTGGTTACCGGATTTGAACTATTGTTTTCGCAGGCGCAACTGCAATAAAAATATTTTTATGCAAAAGACGGAATTCAGCGATGACGTGGATATGAGCTTTTCCGAAGGCGGGGACTGGCACCACGATATTTGGTTGCCGGCAGGTGCGCAGATGACCGAAATTCATTTGCGGGTTTATAGCTTCATTTTTCCGACTACCTATATAATATTACCTGGAGCCTGATACGGGTAAACGGCAGTCGTTTGCAGATCCCGATTGATGCGGCAAAAATCGGACATTCAGTAAAAACAGAGGCGGTGCGCCTGGCATTTGATATCACGTTTTTTTTATAGACTCCGTTCATCACGTATTAGACCGGTTCCACGGATAAAGCATGACAAAAAATATTCAGTGGATCCCACTTCGTCTTGATTTGCTGAAGCCTGGGATAATGATGCTGGTAATAAAAATGATACCAGGGAATGCCGGTTTTATTCCGGGCCGGATCAGCAAGATCGTTATCCGGATGTGCAATGATACATCCGCCGGATCGTTCTCCGGGAACCGGAGCACCACCATCCTCAGCAAATAAATCCTGGTAACAGGACCTCGCCCAGTCCATATATTTTTTCTCTTCACCCGGATCTAGCCAGCCTGGAGTACAGCTCATCGAAATAATGGCACTGCGCTGTACGGATGCTGTTGCATCAGCCGGAACGTCATTCACCTTTCCGCCATAAGTAGCCATCCCGATCGATGCACCTGGGGTATCCGTGTATTCCGTAAGATATTTATACGCCATTTTTAGCTGGTGATTCGTGAAAGGTTTTAGCAAAAAAGCGTCTTTAAATTTAAATGCTATTTTCTGTTCCGGAAAAATGTCAGGTAATGGGTTTAGAGAAAATTCCAGCCAGCTCATTTTTTTTCTTTCCAGAATATAAGGCAGATTCAATCCCTTGTTCAATGCTTTTAAGAAATCTTCCAGAATGGGTTCCGTATTTACCGGATCGGTGATCTGGCCTCTCATCTGCAATTTGCCAGTGGTCCGATTCCATAAATGTAATGTTCCGAAAAATGAACGGGCGAAAACTCGGGCGCCTGCATTTTCTTCGCACCAGCCCCCGAAATTGCTGACCAGTGTTTGAAACGCGGATTCATCAAAATCTTTCCAGGCCCAGTCCAAATTGATCGTTTCAACATATTCAGGAGCTGCAGGCAATAGATTGGCAGGATCGCTTGTTTTTGCCGAAGGCGAACGAAACCAGTACCGGGTTACGATTCCGAAGTTTCCGGTCCCCCCGCCGGTATGTGCCCACCAAAGCTCCCGGTTTATATCATCCTTTTCCCGGCTGACTATAATTTTTTCAATTTTGCGGTCTTTATTCACCCACAACAATTCGAGCGCGTATAAATGATCGACACCCAGGCCATGTTGTCTGCATAGAAATCCGAAAGCGCCGCCGGCGATATGGCCGCCCATTCCGATATTCGGCTCCTCACCAACCGGCATCACGATGCCCCAGGTTTTAAATAGATGCTGGTGCATTTCGCCGACTGTATTTCCTGCTTTTACTTCAATCGCATTTTTTTCCGGATCATACCGTATGCCCTTCAATTGAGAAATATCAATGATCACCTGTACGGCAGGGTCGGCAACAAAATTTTCCAGGCAATGACCACCACCGCGGACTACCACATGAAGACCACTGTCAACGGCTGACTGCAACGCGCTGATCAACGCCTCCGTATGATCAACGGTTACGATAACGGATGGCCTGCCCTTAAACCTGAGGTTGGCACCCCTGTCGTTCCATTGTTCATAAGCCGGATCGCCGGGTTTGAATTCCATAATTGGCTGATTTTGCAGGTTTGGTTGTATAAAATATCCGGTTTTGACAATCCCCCTCAATTTATATTTTGCTGTTGATTTTCAATTAACTACTTGTGTATTTATTTAAAAAAATGATTAAATACACACTTCCATTTCTAGTCTTATCTTCGAAATCAAACCCTTTCATGCAAAATCATCCACAGGCCCAACATTCCAGAACACAATTTCAAATTGACCGGATAGCTTTTTTCAGCGATGCCGTCATTGCCATTGCCCTTACGCTGATGATACTGGAGTTCAAAATTCCGGAACTGGGAAAAGATGCGACCCCCCGTGAAATTTTTAGTCGTCATGGAGCATCCATATTATTACATGGACTCGCACTGTTTGTGGCGTTCTGGACGATTGGAAATTTGTGGATGCGCCATCACCAGTTGTTTGAAAACATCGTGAATTATAATGAAAGACTGATCCGGATAAATCTGTTTTTTCTTTTCACCATCATGCTGCTACCCATTTCCATATCGTTTTTGTTTGCCAATAATGAGCCTTATTATCTGAAAATGCTTTTTTATTTTGCAAACCTTTTTATCAGCAGTTTTGCTTACAGTATGTTGCTGTTTGCCGTGTTCAATAAAAAAAATAAATTTTCCAACCTGACAGATCAGAAGAAAATCACTAAAATAAAAGAAAACTCTTATTTGGGCAGCACGGTCTTTCTGGTAGCGCTGATCCTGATCGTCCTAAACCTTTCCTGGTTCTGGGTTGCTTTCTTTATTATTCCTTTGGTTAAAATCGTATCGCGTGCAAAAACCAGGATTCACACCAGGAGGTCTTCCGCTATTAAAAATCAGATAGTATAATGTTTATTGGGAAATAGACCTTCTGTTTGACTGCAAATTCCGTGGTTTCTCCCCCGTTTTAATATGGTATTTTAAAAAAAGGGACTGTGGAAACAGTCCCTGCCAATTGCTAGTAAACTTCACCTATAGAATAAGGAAAATGGTTTAGGGGTTAATGACTACGAGCCTGATTTTATTCTTTCGCTCCATCAAACCTATATCATGTGATAACGGGGAAAAAGGGTAAATGGGTGAACGACAATAATAACTGGTGAACTGGTATTTTGGGAGTTCAATAACTAAATTTGAGCAATAACCAGACAAATGCCACAGACTGCATTATACAATAGAATCGGAAAAGGATATAATTCCACCAGGAAAGCTGATCCTTACATAACCCAAAGACTTCTTGATTTATTATCAGCTAAGGAAGGAGATCTATATGTTGACATAGGTTGCGGAACGGGGAATTATACCCATGAATTTGCCTCAAAGGGTATCAATATATATGGAGTTGAGCCATCTGAAAATATGTTAGAAATAGCAAAACAGCAATCGGGCTCTGTCAAATGGCTTTTGGGTTCGGCAGAAAATATTCCTGTAAAAGATGCTCTTTTTGACGGCTGCACTGCAATACTCACTATACATCACTGGACAAACCTTAAAAGTGCTTTTTTGGAACTCAAACGGGTTTTAAAATCTCATGGTCAGCTTTTAGTCTTTACCTCAACCCCGGAACAAATGCAGGGATATTGGCTTAATCACTACTTTCCGGAAATGATGGCCCGCTCTATTTGCAGGATGCCTGCCATAAATTACATAGAACAAATTGCAATAGAAGCTCGTTTTAGTATTACTTCGACAGAAAAATATGCCGTTCAGCCTGATTTGCAGGATCATTTTCTATATTCAGGCAAATTAAATCCTTCGCTATATTTTGAAAAGAATATCAGAATGGGAATATCGTCATTTGCTTCTCTTGCAAATAGGATTGAAGTAAAAGAAGGATTGAGTAAACTCAGGAAAGATATTGATGCAAACAGCTTTGAAAATATACAAGGCAGATATGAGAATAATTTAGGTGATTATTTATTTATACTTTTTGAAAAAATTGATTGAGAGTCGGTACTCTTGTAGACCTAATAGCAGACCCGCGTACCCAAAGTTCGAAGCCTGATCAAAATACCCCAATGTTCGCTTATGCAAAATGGAATCAACATGTGAAATGGATATAAATAAACCGAACAGAATACAATCAATAGATTTTTTAAGAGGGTTTGTGATGATTCTAATGGCCCTGGATCATTGCAGGGATTTTTTACATTACGATGCTTCTGTTGGAAACGACCCACTTGATTTTTCAACTACCACACTTCTTTTATTTCTGACAAGATGGATTACCCACTTCTGTGCACCCGTTTTTGTGTTTCTATCAGGAACCAGTATTTTTTTGTACAGTAGTAGAGGTAAATCAAAAAAACAAGTGGCATTCTTTCTCCTTACCCGTGGCATCTGGTTAATGCTTGTCGAAATATTAATTATTCAGCCACTATGGGATTTTAATTTTGTGACCGTTTTTTTGCAGGTTATCTGGGCGATCGGCATCAGCATGGTGGCGCTTTCTGTTTTACAATTTCTTCCTTACAGGTTATTATTGTTTATTGGAATGGTTATTGTGTTCGGACATAATCTTCTTGACAAAATTACGATTGTAAGTCCCTTCTGGGAATCCGTAACCTGGTCTATTATACATCAACGAAATGAGTATCCAATTAGTAATCATTTACTCTTTGTTGTTTCTTATCCATTTTTGCCCTGGTTGGGGCTGATGATTTTGGGTTATTCGGCGGGTAGATTATATCTACCGGATATTCAACCGGCATTCAGAAAAAAAATATTGCGAATTACCGGAATGGCGGCCATACTGCTTTTCATTTTTATCCGGTTAATAAATCATTATGGTGACATGCATCGGTGGGCAATACAAAAAACACCTGTTTTTACCTTCCTTGATTTTGTAAAAACCTCAAAGTACCCTCCTTCTTTGTTATACATTTTAATGACGATTGGCCCGGCACTTATTTTCTTATCGTTTAGCGAAAATGTGCAGGGTAGTATCGGCCGGAAAGTAATTGTGTTCGGCAAAGTGCCATTCTTCTATTATATCCTGCACGTTTTTCTGATACATAGTATTGCATGGCTGGCTTTTTTTGCAACAGGACATTCATGGGAAGATTTGGACTTTATTCATTTCAGGGATGGAAGTTTACCATATGGAAGTGGTTACCCCCTGTGGTTTGTATATGCGGCCTGGGCTTCAGTGGTTATAATTTTATATTTCCCTTGCCGCTGGTATAGCGTGTATAAGGCAACCCATAAAAATTGGTGGCTGGGTTACATATAAAAATCGCCCGGATTACTTAAGCAGGTTCGAACAGGGCTGACCCCTTTTAATGTAGGTTTGCGAAATAAATATCAAAAGAATTAAAATAGAAATACATGTCACAAGAAGAATCATTTGACCGCCGTCGTTTTTTGGGCACTGCGGTCAAGACAATTGCTGCAGGCGAACTCCTCATGATCGATTTTGCGGACGTACAATCCGCCAGGATAGATCCGTCAAATGCGACGCCGAATAAACGGGGAACGTACACGTCGTTCGGCCCGATAAAGCAGATCGATGCAGGCCTCCTGAATATTGGCTACGCTGAAGCGGGCCCCGCCAATGGTACTGCAGTAATTCTTCTGCATGGCTGGCCCTACGATATTTACAGCTTTGTCGATGTCGCCCCTTTGCTGGCGTCAAAAGGATACCGGGTGATCGTCCCGTATCTGCGCGGCTATGGCACTACACGCTTTCTTTCAGGAGAAACGTTACGCAATGGCCAACAGTCGGTAGTCGCTGTCGATATCATCGCGTTGATGGATGCGCTCAAAATCGGGAAAGCAATCCTGGCCGGTTTTGACTGGGGAGCGCGGACGGCCGACATCATGGCGGCGCTCTGGCCCGAACGCTGTAAGGGACTCGTCTCCGTGAGCGGTTATCTGATCGGTAACCAGGAATCCGGTAAATCTCCGTTGCCGCCACGTGCTGAGCTCCAATGGTGGTACCAATTTTATTTTGCAACGGAGCGCGGTCGGATCGGTTACGACAAATACCGGCACGACTTTTCGAAGCTCATTTGGCAACTAGCTTCGCCGAAGTGGCACTTCGAAGATGCCGTGTTCGATCGCACGGCGGCGTCCTTCGAAAACCCGGATCACGTCGCGATCGTTATTCATAATTATCGCTGGCGGCTTGGGATGGCTGATGGCGAAGCGAAATATGACGATCTGGAAAACCAACTTACGAAAGCCCCGGTCATCACCGTGCCTACCATTACCCTGGAAGGCGATGCCAATGGTGCGCCGCACCCGGATCCCGCATCCTATGCAAAAAAATTCTCGGGCAAATATTCGAACCGAACCATTACCGGTGGCGTCGGGCACAATCTTCCACAGGAAGCGCCGCAGGCCTTTGCTGATGCCGTGATCGAAGTGGATGGTTTTTCCAAATGAGTCCTTTTCGAAAACCGTTTATTATTGGATCAACCACCCAACCACCCAACCACCCAACCACCAACCACCAACCGCCAACCGCCAACCGTCAACCGCCAACCGCCAACCGTCAACCGCCAACCGCCATCCGCCATCCGTAAGATTGAACTACTTTTGATAAATAGTCCCCATCTTTTAAAATAGTTTTGAGGAACTAATGAGAAAAAATATGAGCACTTTTAAGATTTTAGGACTGATTATTTGTTCTATTCTCGCCGTGCTATCACTTGCTTTTATAATTCGGGATACGACACCAGCTAAAAAAGATATTGGAAAAGCTGATGGGAAAGGTTTTGCTGTACTGGAGCTGTTTACATCTGAAGGTTGTTCAAGCTGCCCGCCGGCTGATGAACTGCTGGCCAAAATACAACAGGAATCACAAGGGGAAGCGGTATATTTTCTGGCCTATCATGTTGATTACTGGGACCGGCTGGGCTGGAAAGATATATTCAGCAGCGCTGATTTTTCAGAGAGGCAGGTAAAGTACGGACGCTGGCTCAATGTTTCACCCATTTATACACCACAGGTCATTGTAAATGGAAAAGCTCAATATATAGGGTCGGAAGGATCAGCAATTCGCCTTGCCATCTCGGCACAACTGGCCATTAACCCAGGTGCAACCCTGGCACTTCGGGCCCGGCAGGACGGCAGCGGTCTTATCGTCCAATACCAGGCAACCCATGCTGTAAAGGGCTGTCTTTTATTAATAGCCATAATACAAAAATCAGCTCAAAGTAAGGTGGCACGCGGTGAAAATGCCGGGCATACGCTGTCACACGTACAAATCGTCCGCAAGCTGCAAAGCGAGCCCCTAAACGCAACTGGGAATGGAAGCAGTATAGTTGCACTACCGAAAGAATACAATGCGCAGAATTGGGAAGTAATCGGCCTGATCCAGGATCAAAGCAACGGTCAAATCTTGGCCGTTGCAAAGCCCGAACTGAACGAAACGGGCAATGCAAAAAAATAGAAGCAGACTGACTACGTAGATACGGGCAGTTAAGTGTGAATTATACAACAAAATCAAATTATTATATAACAAAAATGGGTTCAATATCTCTAATATTACGGCACATTCCCCTATGGTTTTGCACGAGCATCTTGACCTCCTTCTTTGTGATGACGATCTGGATGATTGCTCCTTTTTTAAAGAGGCACTTGAAGCCTTACCTCAATCCACAAATCTTACTATTATGCATGACGGAGAAGAACTCATGCATCATCTTACAAAGGAAACAGATAAACTTCCCCATGCCCTTTTTCTCGATCTTAATATGCCCCGCAAAAATGGTTTCGAATGTCTGGTGGAATTAAAGCTGAACAAGAAACTACAACAGCTTCCTGTCATTATATTCTCCACATCATTAGACCAGGAAGTTGTAAACCTGCTTCACAAAAATAGTGCGAGCTATTTTATACAAAAGCCGGCTGATTTTTCGCAGATAAAAATAATTATTCAATACGCACTCTCACTGATAAACCGGGAAGTCATTTCTCAGCCGGCAATAGAAGACTTTGTACTTAAAGTAGCAAACATCCAGGAAACCTGGTAAATCAATAAAAATTATTATATGCCGCAGGTAAGAAAATCGAATCAGCCAGACAATGAGGCCAGGGAAATTATTTTTCAAAATGAAGAGAGGGACAAACGCGCGGCAGAATTAGTCATTGCCAACAAAGAACTCATCTTTCAAAACGAAGAGAAAGGAAAGAGAGCCGCGGAGTTGAACATTGCAAACATAGAACTTGCTTTTCAAAACGAAGAGAAGGATAAACGCGCGGCAGAATTAGTCATTGCCAACAAAGAACTCATCTTTCAAAACGAAGAGAAAGGAAAGAGAGCTGCGGAGTTGAACATTGCAAACATAGAACTTGCTTTTCAAAACGAAGAGAAGGATAAACGCGCGGCAGAATTGGTTATTGCCAACATAGAACTGGTTTTTCAGAATGAAGAGAAAGGGAAAAGAGCAGCGGAGTTGATCATCGCAAATAAGGAGCTTGCCTTTCAAAATGAAGAGAAAGAGAAACGTGCTGCTGAATTAATTATCGCAAATAAAGAACTGCTGGCATTCACGTATGTATCCAGTCATGATTTGCAGGAACCGTTGCGGAAAATACAAACTTTCGCCATGTTAATTTTGGAAAACGAAAATCAAAATTTATCCGTTAGCGGAAAGCATAATTTCAGTCGAATTCAATCGGCAGCCCGAAGAATGCAACAGCTCATTGGAGACCTGCTTGCCTTCTCGCGCATCAGCACCACTGAACATGTATTTGAAAAAATCGACCTGAATAGCATTATTGATGACGTGAAAATGGAGTTAAAGGAAGTCATTGAAGAAAGACATGCAACCATTGAGGTAGCCGAAATCTGCCAAGCGAAAATTATTGTTTTTCAATTTCGGCAGCTCTTGTTTAATCTGGTAAGTAATGCGCTTAAATTCTCCAGACCTGACTTGCCACCACATGTAGTTATTAAAGGTAATATTGTAATGGGGAACACATTAAATAACGAGAAACTGATAGCCGAAAAGGAGTATTGCCACATTTCGGTTCGGGACAATGGCATCGGCTTCGAGACACAATTCAGCAAACGCATTTTTGAATTATTCCAAAAACTTCATAGTAATGAAGCCTACTCAGGCACGGGCATTGGTCTGGCTATAGTAAAAAAAATCGTTGAGAATCATAACGGTATCATTGAAGCATCCAGCGAACTTATGAATGGGGCCAAGTTTGATATTTATTTACCGATTACCTGAAATTAGTTACAACACAGCGTTTTCTACCAAAAGCAGGCGCCTTACTTCTCCCCAATTGTTTACCCTGGTGAAACCTGTTTTATGGATGTTAATATTATGTGTCGCGGAAAAAAGAAGTTTTTCTCCATTGAAATAATTTAGATTTTTGAGATGGTCGTCAATCATAAAGTCTCCCGAGATAGGTTTTTTTGAACCACAGAAAATGATTTGCTGCCAGTGTATAAATGGGAAGTGTTCAAGTAACCACTCCTGTTTTTCCGTCAGTGATTGCGGAAATTCCATGGCCGCGGAAACGATAAATATTTCAAACACTTCGTTTAGTTTCTGAATCACTTCCTGACTGCCGGGCATAACTGCGGCACTGCGAAAAAAACCAGGGGTATACAGAAATTTTTTGATCAACTGTGGCTGGGGAAACGCCTCGTCCTCTGGCTTACCTAATAACTCACTCCTGTTTATCTCTATACCCGTCGCATCCTTATACCATGCGATGTACTGGGACGTAATATCCGCCATTACATGGTCCATATCTATCAAAAGGCGCTTTTTTGCCATATTCTGCTATTTAAATGCAAATGTATGCAAATATATGCGATTATTAGGCATAAATTCGGTAATTTTATTGCAAAATATTGCAAAATGCTGAAGGAGAAAAGGTTAGATTTTATTATTGGCCAATTGAGATCCAATCAGTCTGTAAAACTTGACCAATTAAGCGAGGCCCTGGACGTATCGGAAGACACCATTAGAAGGGATATTGAGGGTCTTGCGAAAAGCGGTTTACTTACCAAAGTGCGGGGCGGTGCTATACCCCATTCCCCTAACGCACATAGTTTCAGGGAACGTATTCACGTATCTGAAAATGAAAAAATGGTCATTGCACAAAAAGCCCTTCAATTGATTAAACCAGGCAATACGATTCTTCTGGACGGAGGTACCACAACGTATGCACTGGCAGGACTATTAGATATGCCCCTGACGGTTATTACAAACAACGTTCCCGCAGCAGCTTTACTGGCGGGTCGAAAGAGTATCGAGGTAATTATTACCGGAGGCAGAATATTACCCGATTCCCTGGTAACTGCAGGTGCTTATGCCATCCGGCTATTGGAACAATCTCATGTAGATATTTGCTTCGTTGGGGTATGTAGTCTTCACCATGAAATTGGGGTAACGAGCATTGATTATTTTGAATGTGAAATGAAACGAGCCATGGTTAGTTGTTCAGATCGAATGGTAGCCCTCACCGGGCATGACAAAATTGGGACTTCAGAAGCTTATAAAATTTGTCCGATCGACACCCTTGATACTATTATTACCGGGATTGGCGCGGACAATGAGATTTTTGAGCCCTATCGTCAGAGAAATATTCATATTCTTTGAGGGCGAATGATATAGTACTACCAGCTCGGCCTGGCTGGACATCCAATATTATTACCAAAAAATAATACCTTTCGCGGATTTAATCACAGTATGAAAATTATCAGGCTGGATTCATACGAGACTTTAAGCCAGGAAGCTGCTTCCCTGATTCGGAAGGAATTAGACCGGAATAAAAGAGCGTTCCTCTGCGCCGCTACGGGGAATAGTCCCACAGGGACCTATAATTTATTAAAGAAGTCATTTGATCTTCAGCCCGAATTATTTTCGGGTCTCAGGGTAATCAAACTGGATGAGTGGGGTGGGGTGCCTATGAATGATCCCGCGACCTGTGAGAGCTATTTGCAGAATCATTTAATCGGCCCTTTACAAATTGGAACCGACCGGTATATTTCTTTTCATAGCAATCCGCAGGATCCTGTTGTAGAATGCGACAGAATACAACAGGAATTTAAAAAAGCCGGACCGATAGATATTTGCATTTTGGGTTTGGGAATGAACGGACATCTGGCTTTAAATGAACCCGGGGAATTTATTGAAGCCGGTGTACATGTCGCAAAACTTTCCCGGAGTTCACTGTTGCATCCCATGATTAGAGAAATGGAAATTAAACCATCTTATGGTTTAACGCTGGGTATGGCGGATATTTTGCAATCCGCATTCATCCTACTCATTGTCAGCGGGGGAAAGAAAAAAAATATAACTTCCTCATTATTGAACGGGAGAATTTCCACTGATTTGCCCGCGTCCTTTCTTTGGCTTCATCCTAATGTGATCTGTCTGACTGATCAGGATGCCTATCCGGAAGATTAGTCCTTTATGATATTTTTTGAGACATGTTTGATCCGGTACCGGCTCAGGGTTTTTAATACTTCATTAAAGGTCCCGGTATTCGGTTTTCCGGAAACGACAACCCAGGAATCTTTCAGGCTCTTGGCGTTGCCCTGAACATAATCATTGAATTCCGAAATGGTGGAAACAGAAACAGGTTTATCGTTAAAAAAAGCATTTATTTCAATTCCTGCGGAGATGATGAAGTAGGGGTGTGGCGCGTTTTCTTTATTGGATTTAACCGTATCCCGGTTCTGCGAGCAGCAATGATTGATTCCCCCTACGCAAAGGGCCAGAATTAAGATGAATTGTTTCATAATAAGCGACAACAAATATCCGGATAATATCCAGATCTGGCAAAATTACGCTTTGAAACGCTGTCTGGATATTGTCCTGGCATTGTCAATTACACAAAAAATCAGTAAGGCTTCGCCTCCAGCCTGTAACATACGTACGGTAAACGGGAAGCCAATCAGCAGGCAGCAGGCGATAGTAATAAGGATCACTTGAATTTTGGAAACCTCTTTATTACTTACTATTAGGATGATAGGGAATATCCATTGAATCAAATTGTATCCGCTACGCTGCGATGGAACGAAATATTCAGAAATAATGTACAAAATGAATCCAATAAGTATTACTGACGGAGGATTATTTTTTTTTATAATTTTTTTGAAAAATATAATAATAACGGAGGCGGTAATTGCATATAAAAGCAGGTACATATATTCCGGTATTAACGGATACCTGATGAAGAACCACCTGACAGAGGGCAAGCCGATTACATTAAAAGACTTATATGTTGTAAGGTTTTTAGAACCTTCGATAATGGAAGGATAAATGATGTCATGCTGATGAAAAGAGGCAACAGTTTCATTGTTGATGACTGTGTGGAACGATATTGCTTGAAAGTAGTCCCTCCATAAATCCATTTTTATAAAAGCATGGATCAGCAAAATCAATCCCATGGAAAGTAAACCTAATGCGAAATGTTTGTTGAAGTTTAACAGTAAAGGAAGGCCAAAAAATATAAAATTTGGTCTGCAATAGATGGCAATAGCGAGCAGTACTCCTGCCATATAAATGGACCAGGGCGTCTTTATTGATTGAAGTTGATAAATCAGGCACATAAACAGTGGAAAAACTATATATGCCTGCCCACGTTCTATATTAAAAAACCAGATATCAGAGCAAAGAAAAAAAACTCCTCCTATAAATAGTATATATAGTCTATTTAAGTCCTTAATGTCCTTTTTGAAAAGCAACAACCAGAAAATTGAAAAACACGAAACGTATTGGAAAATTGTCCATATTATGCGAATGTGTGGATATGACATCCAGGTCAGGACGGATTGAAAGTATAAAAAGCCAGGAGAAGCGGTTACTCCATTTACTGCAGTGAGATAATTATTATTGGGATCTATAAATCTTTCAGGATCTCCCGGGTGCCATTTGTAAAAATAGGGGGATTCATTTGTGTACAATAAACGGGCGCCGACTATCCTGGTTCGAAGATCCGTACCTCCGCTATGAACGGTATAAGAAATAGATTGAGCAATACTAATTGTTACCAGGAAAAAAACAATCGCTATAGCTAGCTTATCAGACTCTGCTGCCAGTAAAAACCATTTTTTTAACATGTAGCAGATCCTGTAGTGATGAATGATTTAAAGGTAGAGAATTAATATTTATTGTAAAACGGGTGTTTCCGTGTTTCCGTACCAGTTCACTTTTTTACTGGCGTACATAGTGAGCGCAAGGATAATAAATAAACCGATACTTCCGACCAGCAGCGCGGTATCTTCCAGCCGGATGAGGACAAATATAAATCCATAAAGCAGGGTAAGAACACCGGAGAAAATTCCGGAGGATCTCCAGCTCTTAAAATGACTTTTTGCATACAGCCCGATTAGCATGATGGTTCCCACTGAGGCAATCAAATAGGCATAGTCAAACGCAAGAAACTCACTGATGGCCAGGAGCAGGCTGTAAAAAATGACCAGCGCCAACCCGATTAAAACATACTGCACGGGATGAATCGGTTTGCGTTGCATCAGTTCAATAATAAAGAACAAAGAAAAAGTCAGGCCAATGATCAGGATAGCATATTTGATGGAACGGTTTGTTTTTGCATATTGATCTGCGGGCTCTATCATCGTTACGCCGAACGCGAGGGCGGATTGGTCAAACTTAAAATCATTTAATACGGTTCCAAAAGGCAGGTTCGCTTTATTAAAGTTCCAGACTGCCGTGAAGCCATCGTCAGTAACGCTTCTTTCGGAAGGGAGATTACTGCCGTCAAAACTTGGATTGGGCCAGGTCGATTGCAGTGCGTAATGACTGTTGCCACTCAGGGGAACAAAGTGCAGCATTTCACTGCCTTTTATTTTAATATTCATCTGATAGTTTAAGGGCTTGTCCAGATCAGCGGCGGATAGGACAACAGGCGCGGACAATCCTTTCTCACTGTTTTCACTGGCCGGAAGTCCGGGCGAGAGTTCATTATCAGTGCCGTTAAACCGGATAACCAGTTTTTCTTCGATGCCCTTAAAATCAGAGATTCCAAAACAAATTTGAGCGTCTGACCACAGTACCTGCTCGGTGGCAACCTCCTTGGGGAGATTAAAAACAAAATTACCCTGATCCGTAAGCGATGCGCGGTATAGAAGAACTTTATAAATGGATCTTTCCCTCAGTTCATGATTGATTCGTCCCGCCACCTGTTTATTTTCCGGAATGATTAGTAAATGATTGATTTTTATTTCAGGCTTACCGGAGGCATCTGTTCCCGATATTTTATAAGGAAGGTAAATATATGGGCCGGACAAAGTCTGCGCCATCGCCCAGCGGGCGTCCACTTCCTTTACAACGGCTTCGTTTCTGGCCTGTCTTTCCTGAACGAGATCGCTGATGAATACGGTGGGTATCATCATGATCCCGATAAGGGCCGCTGTGATGGCCCCTTTGATCAGGATCTTATTCGAAGGATTGCTTTTGGTTCCGTAAGAGGTTCCTTCTGCATTGTTGGATGTTTCCATGTTTGTTAGATTGTTTATTATTAAAAATAATTTGCCGGATTTGAAATATGCTGATAACTGATTTTTGGAGAGCAGGAGTGTAACCAGGGAAGTGCAAAACAGGATACCGGTGGTAACCAGTCCAAATTTTAGTCCGTCAGACAACCCCTTATCCGAATTTCGCGCCCAGGAAATATCCAGCAGAAAACTGATGAATCCATAACTGCAGGCGCAAAAGCCGCAGACCAATATCGTCAGGTAAATTTTGTTGTCATAGGAATCTATTAATTTTCTGATGATGGGTGGCAGAACAGCCATCACAATGAGCACGGGAATACTGCCGGCTAAAATGGCGGGAAATGCTGGCAGGAAAATAAACCATTCCCCGGGATTGAAAATGAGCAGACAAACGAGTAATCCGGTGTCGAGTACCAGAGACGAAAGAAACCATATCCTTAATGCCAGTGTTGCGGTAGACATTTTCTTTATTTTGAAAGTACTTTGAAGTACAAAGTATAGAAGCAAAAAAAATCAATCGATTGACCGTATCATTTTTTCCAATGCATCCAGATGCGATTTAAAAGCTTTTTTCCCAGCGGTTGTAATGACATAAGTCGTATTTGTTTTTCTGCCGATAAATCCTTTCTGAACCTGAATATATCCCGCTTCTTCCAGTGTCTTTAGGTGACTGGCCAGGTTTCCGTCAGTAACCTGTATCAGTTCTTTGAGCTCATTGAAGTTCGTGCGGTTATTCATGATCAGTGCGCTCATGATGCCCAGCCGGATGCGGCTGTCAAAGACTTTATTTAATTGTTCGATCGGATTCTTCATGATTTAGTCTGCTTTATTACCCCGCAGGTTTCCTTCGGCACCACTGACCCGGTCATATTTCCACCACATGGCAAACCCATATATGATATGAAGAACCCCAAACCCGAGCGACCAGAAAATAATTCCTCTTCCCGGATACCAGAGATTGACGATCCCAAGAATAATTTCACCATAACCGAGCCACCGGACTTCGCCCATGGTGTATTTACTTCCGTTAACCAAGGCGAGGCCATAAAATATCAGGGAAGCGGGAGCAACCAGTCCGTAACCACTGATTTCAATCAGGTGCCAGATCAAAAATCCGCCCGCGGCAAGGGGTAGAAAGGTGTTCCACATCAGTCTTCTGGCGGTGGTGCCCCAGATGGCTACGCCTTCTTTTTTGCTTTTTAAGAAAGTAAAAAAACTGGCAAGTACAAATGCCGTTACAAAGGTAAGACCGGCGATTAGGATCAAATCATATTTCAGCTCGATAATTGCACTGCCCACTTTAAGATATTCTGACTGATAGTAATGAAGGATTCGTTCATGGGCGATTCCTGCGCCGGTCAGAGCACAAACGCCAGCAGCCATTCCGCTCCATCCGCTTAGGCTGATAAAGCGACTGCTGCGTTCCATCATCCGCTTTATGTCGTGTAACGTCTCGAGACTTTGTGCCGGATTGCTCATAAGAAAGTGCTTTGAAATACAAAGTAAATAAAGTTTTTTGAGATTTGCAAACATTTCACCCGCCTGGCACTGTTTTTTAAGCACAATAAGTAAATGACCATCCTAAAGAAGATTTTGATAATAGATGACGAGCGCGATTTTTGTAAATTGATCGTCATGATGCTCGAGAGGGAACATTATCATGTTTATTGTGCATTCACACTGAAGGAGGCTGCTCAGCTTTTGGATATGGAACATCCGGAAATCGTTTTGCTGGACCAGAATCTGCCGGATGGCACAGGTCTGGACTTCCTCATCAATAGTCATGAGACTTTCGACGATGCCCATGTAATTTTTATTACTGCCGATCCTTCCCGGCACTTACAGCAAAAAGTACTGGATGCCGGTGTTCAGTTTTTGGCAAAACCGTTTGAACTCAGGGAAATAAGGGACATGATCAGACAGGCAGCTTAAGGCTTATTTTGGGCAATTCTGTTCACCCGGGCAACGGTTTCTACAATTTTGCAGACCTTCCGTCAATCGTCCTTCCTACCTTTACAAAAACAGTCACTATGCCACACGCCATATTATTGGAAGACTGGACCTCTTATGACAATCGCAAAATAAAGGATGAAAAAGACCCCGCTAAATTCTCCTGCGCCGATCGCTGGGAGGTTGAATATCTCGCTGACAAACTAAAAAAACATTATCCCCTGAAATCACCACAGGTCATCCTGCATGCCATCCAGCATTGCTGTTCCCAGGTCAGGGCTCCGCACCCACGCGAAAAATTTATCGAATGCGTAGTAGGCAACTTTGTAAGCGAATGATGGAATAGCCTATGAATTTAACGGCACATATCGCAAAGCAATTCAGAGATGTTCATTTTGGCGGAAACTGGACAGCGTCAAACCTGAGAGAAAATTTGGCGGATGTAACCTGGCAGCAGGCCGCAACAAAAGTTTATTCCTTTAATACGATCGCTGCCCTCGTTTACCATATGAATTATTATGTAAGTGCAGTCGGGAAGGTTTTACAGGGAGAACCGCTCAACGCCAGTGATAAATACAGTTTCGACCATCCACCCATCCTGTGTCGGGAAGACTGGGAAAAATTATTGGATAAAACCTGGAGGGATGCCGAAAACTTTGCCGTCGGGATAGAACAGTTGCCAGAGAGTAAACTATGGGAAATATTTGCGGATGAAAAATACGGAAGTTACTATAGAAATTTCCATGGAATTATAGAACATATTCATTATCATTTGGGGCAAATCGTCCTGATAAAAAAAATAATCTTTAACCCTTGAGGATTCCTTAACTCAACATCTGCCTGATCTCCGAAGTTTTTTATAAATGCTGTTAACGTATAGTGAACGCGCCATGGCCAGGTACATTTTTTGGTATATTGACCCGGTATTGACCAGTCGCCCAAACCATTTTGATTTAAAAAGTATCAGATGAATAAAAAAATATTTTTCGGTGTCTTCATTTGCTTCGCGTCAGCCACCCAGTCATTCGCGCAAAGGAGGAATATTGACACGATCGCCGTTGCGATCCTCGACCGCATGACTGCCATGATCGGGGACCTGAGTTCCTGCCATGTCACCGTAAAATCGAATTATGATATCCGGAGCCAGCACCTGGGTCTCGTTAAACACGGGGATGAAGAGCAGTTGTATATGCAGGGACCGGATAAATTGCTGATCCGTTCCCAGGGCGACCGCGGAGAGCGGTCCATTTATTATAATGGCGAAACACTCACTTATTATTCCATGGAAAATAATCAGTTTGCGAGCCTCCCGTTTTCAGCACCCATTGTGGAAATGATCGATACCGTAAATAAAATGTACGGCATAGATTTTCCCGCGGCAGATTTCTTTTATCCGTCATTTGTGGATGATATACTATCCGAATCAAAAAACCTCATTTATCTGGGTATGACGAAGGTGGATGGCAAAGATTGTTTTCATATTGCCGGAACGACGGCCGACAAGACTTTTCAGTTCTGGATATCTGACGATGCGCTGACCCTTCCCCTGAAAATGGTGATCGTGTATACGAACCGGGATATGAACCCGCAGTACGAGGCCGTCCTCTCCGACTGGCAGATCAATCCGGTGCTGCCGC
>Ga0080027_10000269_pt1 | contig 22608 bp, 21 predicted proteins | sample OrgsoiDNA2013046_FD_70962 | JGI IMG/M metagenome (GOLD analysis project Ga0080027, IMG submission 70962) | Permafrost soil microbial communities from the Arctic, to analyse light accelerated degradation of dissolved organic matter (DOM) -... | ecosystem: Environmental > Terrestrial > Soil >... | reverse complement strand
GCTCCTATAATGATCATTGTTCGGCTCCTTTCTCCGAGCCTCTTTGGTTGGTTGGTCCCACCAAAGTTTACTCGGACCTCGGAGCCGACATTGTCATGGAATCAATATCGCTCACTGACCAGAGGTCAAAACGCGTTATCGTGTTTACATCAACAGTGAATTTGTGGCCGTGTGGTTAGCCTGTGGGTACAGAATCACGCTGACGCCGAAGTGGCCGAAGTACTCAGGAACCAAAGGGTTCCGCCTCAGCCACGATATGATTGCCGCAAGTCTGATTTCATTCGCTTGCGACCATAGTGCCGAAGAAGTTTTGGACGCTTTCCTTGAGTTTCTGCTTCCATTTCTCTTCGGAATAGTTTTCGATGTGGCCGATGTTGTCGTCCTGCGCGGCAGCAAAAAAGACCCGCGTGCCTTGCCGAGCCACGATGACAGCGATACCCCGCGTACGTTGGCTCCAGCTCCCTATCGAATGTTCTTGTGCATACTGACGGCACGATTTTCACCGTAGACGACGGTTCGATCGTGGGCATTGACCCCCTCACAGGTAGAACAAAGTTTACGATAGCCCTTGAACAATCGATCAGTTCCAGCAATGGCAATTGTGGCGAATCGAGGCCTTCCCAATGGTCAGGCCCGGCCAGTGTGAGCAGTGGAATCATCGCTGGCGACGGGTTTGCTTACTTCCCGTATTCCTATAGCATTTCGCCACTGGCTTCGAACCAGAAGATCTGCTACCAAGTTGACCCTCCGTGGACCCCAGACGCCGTAACGGAAAGCTACAGCGGTCACGTCGATACGCATTTCCGGGTAATGCGAGTGGGGACCGACGGGTCATCGCAAGAGATCTCCGTGAGGGACGGGGCGGAGGACGTGGCGGGGTATTGCATCAACCAGGAGCCTTTCACAGGAGGAGCAGAATGCCCCTTCGGACACTTCAACGATGCACAAAGTGGCGTGAATCCCGGCGGGGGAGGAGGTCAGCTTATCAGCATTGCGGATCAGGGAGCACTGCTATCGTGGTCGGAGACCTATGGCTTGAATCCTCCAGTGCACCACCTCACGCCGATTTTGGGCGGCTCAGTAGGGGGCACGGCGATAACTGCCAGTTTGCTAACTCCGGTTTTGCAGGCGCAGGATGGATCGTTTATCGGTACGAGCGATGACGGAATGAGCGGTTTCGATCAGTCAGGAAACGTGAAGTGGACCGTGCCCAATTTCAGTCCGCGGATCGCAACGGCGGATGGCGGTGTCATCGCGCAGTCTTTCGACGGCCTCACTACCATAACCTTCGACACTAGCGGCAACGCGAGCCCTCCTTAAGCCCGCTGATTGCGACCTTCTAACTAAGGGTGCGCCCCAGTCTTCCACTGATTTCCGGCGTATGAGATGTTCAAGAACGCGGGGTTGTCTTCGGTTTTCTATTTTCAATCTGCTTTCCTACCATAGAGCTCGCCGAAAAAATCCTCCTTGTTCCAGGCAGGCCGCTCCTGATCCGACGAGATTAGGTATCCGCAGAGAAAAACAAATTGCGCATATTTCGTCGCGGAATCGAAGTCCAGACCGGGCTGCTCCATGTCATCCTGGGGTTGGTGATATCGAGTGTCTTCCCACTTACCCAAAATGTCGAATGGGGCGATTGCCGGATCGCTGGATTTGAATCCCGGAGAGGGCATTACCGCAGGAATACCCTGCTTTACGAAGGAGTATTGGTCGCTGCGAATGAAGATGACAAGATCGGCGAGGGGGTCCGGACTTTCAATCAAGTGCATGCGTTCCGTCGCTCTTCGGATAACCCCTCCTAAGGTGGAATGCTCGGCCCCAAACGCTACGATATCTTGCAGAGGCCAAAGCATCAGATCCATGTCCGTGTTCACATCCGCTACGATAGAACTCTTCGCTACTGTCGGATAGTGCACAAAATAGTCAGACCCCAGCAGTCCAGCCTCTTCTGCCGTGACGGCTACGAACAAAATCGACCGCCGCGGTCGCGGATTCATCTTGCTGAACGCTCGTGCGATTTCGAGCAGGATCGCCGCCCCCGTCGCGTTGTCCAGCGCTCCGTTGTAAATCTTGTCGCCCTGTACCGCTTCGCCGATTCCGAGATGATCCAGGTGTGCGCTGTACACCAGGTACTCGCTTTTTAAGACCGTATCACTTCCTTCAAGCTTCGCGACGACGTTCGGGCTATGCACATCCTGCCATTGCGTATAGGTATGGACCTTCGCCGTTATCGGCAAAGCAAACGAGGCTGGTCTTCCTGCTTTTGCTGCCGCAAACACTTCTTCCGCAGTGTACGGGCTTCCCTCGAAGAACTTCCTTGTCGCCGCCAGACCCAAGGAGACCGAACACTTCAACTCGGGGTAATAGTCATTCGGCTGCCCTCGCTTATCAAGCCAGCGGAATTCCGGGCGTGCCAGATCCCTCACGCGCTTGCTAAACGGATAAATATGTTCCAGCATCGGATCGTCCACGACGATTATGCCGATGGCCCCATGTAGAACAGCATTTTTTGCCTTCACCGAGCCGGATGAATAGTGCGCTTTAAGCGACGACTCGAAACTTGGGGCTCCAAACGTCATAGCGACGATCTTTCCCTTAACATCAATCCCTTTGTAGTCGTCGTAGCCCTGCTCCGGCGCAGTCACCCCAAATCCGACAAACGCCACTTCTGCCTCCACCGAACTTTCAACGCGGGCCGGATCACCATGCAGGATGTAATCTTCCCGAAAAGCAAGCGTTTCTTCCTTGCCCGCGCGCGTCAATCTGAGGGTCGTTCTGGTTTCATCGGCTTTTAGGGAACGCAGTGGGACGCTTTGAAAATAGGTCCCGGCATCGCCAGCCGGCTGAAGCCCCAGCGTCTCAAACTGGGTTGCCATAAACTTTGCCGCCAAATCGTATCCCCGCGTGCCAGTTCCGCGGCCTTCCAGCAAATCGTCCGAAAGGAAGCGCATGTCTCCACGAATGGCTTCAGGCCGGATTGCGGACATTGCTTCATCCGCAGTGTCGCCGCCGGCAAATACGGGTTGCGTGACGGACAACGCAACGATTACAGCCAATGCCAGCAAAGATCGCCGCACATTACATTCGACACTCATCATGCACATTCAGCTCCTTCATGAGCGGTGTTTTTCCTGAGTTGAAGGATCGTATCTCTCGTTTAGGGAACCTCGATTGAATTTGAATACTTTGGAAGGAAGAGGTTCGTTGCAGCCGTCAGCCCTAGCGCTGCTGCGAGGAGAACCAGCAAAGACGAATAGGAGCCAGTTGCATCAAATGCGCGCCCCAGTATGACGGGGCCGATGGCTCCCGCAGCGGCATAGAACGTCCAGGTGAGACCGTAAAGTGTGGAAAAAGCACGCAACCCAAAATAACGCGTTAGCAAGTAAGGTGTAATTGCGGCTTCGCCTCCGGCCCCGACACCAATGAGCGCAGCAGCAAGGCAACCCGCCGGGAAACTGCTCGCCCGAGCTAGAAGAAAAATGCCAAGCGCGGTAATGAGGTTGACTACAAACGCGACACGCGGCCCGAAAAATCGATCTAGCAGCCATCCCACCACAATCCTGCCAAGCAGGCTCGATCCACCGAGTACGGAGGCGCATAGGGCCGCACTTCCGGTTGTGAGGCCTCGATCAGTCAGTAACGCGGACAGGTGAGTGATCGCACCATTCATGCTGATCGAACTCACGAAAAGGATGGCGGTGATAATCCAGAAGGCGAAAGAGCGCAAGCCCTGTTGCCATGTCATCCCAGAATGAGTAACGGCAGCGGACTCGCGCCCCAGTACCGGACGTTCGCGGATGTAGCGCCAGCTAAGGGGCAAGCCGAGTAACAATGCCAGACCGCCGAGAGACACGTACGCTGCACGCCACCCAGACCGGCTGATGACAGATTGAGCCACGACGGGTAGGATCATGGCGCCCAAACCCGCTCCAACCATCACAAACGCCAACGCTATCCCCAAACGTCGGTGAAACCATGTGGAAATGGATCGCGAATAAGCCAGATGAGCTGCACCGTTTCCAACCACACCGAGCACGAAGCAAGTCACGTAAAACTGCCACAATCCGGAGTGGAGCAGTGACAACGAGGCAATGGCGCACCCGTACACCGTCATGCAAATAAGAATGATGCGGCGAGGGCCAAAGCGATCGATCCACCGGCCAAGCAGTGGGGAGACGAGGCCCAGCGTGACGGCAGCGACTGCGAAGCCGCTGGAGATGGCTTCACGACTCCAGCCGAATTCCGCAGCCAGCGGCTTTACAAAAACTGAGAAGGTGTAGACGAACAGTGAGCCGAATCCGGCCATCACGCCGAGGCACGCCGCTACCACTACACGCCAGCCATAGTAACCAGGATCGAATTCGCTGAGGCCGGGCTGTGCTTCGGCGCTTTGCACTGTAGCTATGCCAACTCTGACACTTCCGGGAACGGGCTCTTCGCTCATTTGCCGGATTCCCCAATGCTGCCCAAGTGCCGTACTCTTAGCTGGGGATCGTATCCTTTTTGTGCCAGAACTTTGCCGTGCAGCCGGTGGCCTTCATCTGAAACAGCGTGAACGCCGGAAGCAGTAATCCATCGATTGTAGAAATTGAACAGGGCACAGACGGTGATTGTGTAGTAGATGGATTCGTCACTCCAGCCTATCGCCCGCAGAGTCTGCGTATCCGCTTCGGTAACGGAGGGCAGGTCGCGGGTCACCTTGTCCGCAAACCGGAGCAACGCTTTTTCGTCCTCCTTCAAAGAGGATGCATCCAGACTGCGCAGTATAGCCCAGACCAAATCTTCACTTCCCAGGAGTTCCGCTGCGACGGCAACGTGGGCCTTGGTGCAGAACTCGCATTCATTGACGTAAGAGGTGTAGGCCGCAATTAACTCGCGCAGGCCAGGGCTCAGCGGCGATGGTTCGCGCATCACCTCTTGCGTGAAGCGTGCTAGATGCTGGGTCATCTCCGGACGGAAGGCAAACAGATACCAGATGTTCCAGGTTTCGCGCCCTGTGTTCTGACAGGTGCGAATAAGATCCAAATAGCGGCTCGGTTGTGGATTGTTCTCTACGCCCGGAAGATAGATCGGTTCCTGTTTCAAAGATTGCATTGCACATCTCCTTCTCGTCACAAAATCCTAGGGAGCAAATACTACATGGGCTGCTCATGCGCATCTCTAGTGTTTTTGCGCTATTGCCGTCATGTGTCAATCGCAAGTAACGTGGCCCGTATTCAGACGCGCTGTTCAAGCTGAGGAGATGCCGGTCTCCTGACAGACTTGGCGACAGCACACTCCGTTGGGGGTACAAGTGAAAAGTTTTTTTCGTGGAGCAGTCAGTTTCTTGGCGTCGGCCTTATGGTTGACCGCTCATCTTTCTGCACAACAGTTGGCCACACTCAACGTTACGGTTACAGACCCATCCGGGAGCGTGATCTCCCAGGCGCGAGTCAGCCTCCGCAACGTAGACACCGGTGCCAAGCGAACGGATCTGTCCGCGGGAACGGGAGTCGCAGTGATACCGGGCCTGCCTGCGGGAAGCTATCAACTCAGCGTGGAGTCTGGCCAATTCAGCCGTTATCAAGCCCCGCTTACGCTTGCGATCGGACAGAATGCCTCCGTTGCCGTGACGCTCGGCGTTCAGGCAGTGCACGAGAGTATCGAAGTTCAGGACACGGTGCAGGGTGTCGATACGCAAAAATCGGAAGTCAGCCAGGTGATTGATTCGCAGAAGATTTCCGATTTGCCAATCTCTGGACGGGACTTTATCGATTTCGTGCTGCTCACGCCTTCTGTCAACGTGGGGCGGAGTACCGCTGTGGGCGCACAATCACCGTTCCAGGAGACAGTATTGGAACTGAGTTTTGGCGGACTGCGCGAGACTCACAGCGCCTTCTTTGGCCTCGATGGCACGGACTACACTACCAGTATTTCCGGCGTGCAGCGCGCCAGTCCATCGCAGGACTGGGTGCGGGAGTTTCGCGTTGCCGCGAGTCCCTATACCTCCGACAACGAACGAAACCTGGGGGCGGTGGTCAACACGATCACAAAGTCTGGGAGCAATGACATTCACGGCTCGCTCTACGAATTTTTCCGCAACAACCAATTGGATGCGAAGAATGCGCTCTCGGCGCCGGGCTTTAATACGTTGCGCTTCAATCAATTTGGCGCCAATGTTGGCGGCCCTATTCGGCAGGAGAAGAATTTCTATTTCCTGGGATACGAGGGCCAGCGCCGGGCCGAGTCTCCTTTGTATTCGTCCTTCATTCTGCATTGCACCGATAACCCCGGCTGCTTGAGGCCCGGTACGCCCAGCATTAACCAGGTCAAGCAACTACTAGGCTTGCAGCCCGAAAACCTGGGTTCCTTTCTCCAGATTGGCAACTACGACAAGCTCTTTGGAAAAGTGACCAATGTTCTGAGCGACAAGAGCACCTTGAATATTGGGTACCTATTCAACGACGAGCGGAAACAACACATACCGGGCGCTGCCCCGGGCCAGGGTTTGCCTTCCTCCTACCGTAACAACGCCGTGCGGGACCAGACGGTGTACGGGAATCTGTTCCATGTGTTCGGCAGTCATTGGACTTCGGAAAGTGTGCTGAACTTTGGACGAAGAATCTTCCATCTGGATCCAGCGGGAGAAGGGTTTGAGCCTGCCATCGTAGTGGCCGACCTTCTAAACTCAGGAGGGTTCACCGGCAGCGTCCACTATTACAGCGAACAGCATTTCCAGGGAGCGGAAAATCTCACCTACGTGAAAGGCAATCATGCGTTCAAATTCGGCGGAGATTTCGAGCCTGTCTGGATCAGCGCACGAACCACGTTCTTCACACCGGGCGCTGGCATCTTTGCTCCGCAAAGCTTTTTTGGAACAGGTCCCTTCGCGCCATTTGGCCCGGGGACTCCGGTGGAGTTTTTGTTCTTGCAGCCGCGCTCGTTCTTCGGCCAGCAGATTCCACAGCGGACTTTGCCTTTCCAGTCAGGTCTGTATGCGGGACCCGCAGCCTCTGAGTTCAACAACGGCACCGACTTGAATTTCCTGCACAAGCTCGCAGGATTTTACGCGCAAGATCAATGGAAAGCGCGACCAAACCTGACCCTTACCCTTGGGTTGCGCTATGACCTGGACTTCTTCCCATCGGCAGCCGACGTCAGAGTCAACGGTAAAATGCACCCTACGAATTATGGGAATGTGCAGCCGCGAGTTGGGTTGGCGTATTCGTTCCGCCAGGGAAAGGGTGCCGTACGAGCGGGATTCGGCCTATTTACTGGCCCCTTCGACTACAGCGACATCATGGTGGCCTGGCAGGGGGCGTCGGCCTTCACCAACATGAACCAGCCGATTCTGCCGGAATTTGCCGATCCTGCTAACAAGCTGGTTGGATTTGGGCCGTCGGGAATCGTCGGAGTCGCAGGTCCTGTTCTCTCCAGTCAAGCATTCAGCAACTTCACACACAATGGTATTTATCCCGATCCCGGAACCCTGTTGCAATTTCCGTTGGGATACGTGAAGCGCAAATTTCCCAACGCCTATGCCGAGGAAAGCAGCCTGGAAGTGGAGAACGAGATCGCGAAGGACCTGTTTGTCTCGGCGGGGTACCAATTCGTGCATGCGCTCAAACTGCCGGTTTATGACAGCATCAATGGAGTTCCCAGCGGCAGCCTTCCTACCGGAGTGCAAGCTTTCACCCCGGCCGATCCCAACTTTGGATTCACTCTAGAGGCCACCCCGTCGGGATACTCCATTTATCACGCGGGAACTGTGAGCGTGAGAAAACCCTTCGCTCGCCACTACAGCATCTTGGCGAACTACACATACTCGAAGTCCATCGACCTTGCGACCAATGTGCAACTCACCGATACGCCGATGGATTATCTGCATCCCAACCTTGATCGCGGCCTCAGTGAAAATGACATGCGCCATCACTTCGTGCTGACTTTGATGGGAGAATCTCCCAATACATGGAATCCTGCTCTGCGCAACTTCAAGGTCTCGATGCTTAATACGCTGCAAAGTCCTCGTTACTACACGGTATTCGCTGGCTTTGACGTGAATGGCGACGGGTTTCCGTTTTCCGACCGAGTCGGTACTATCGGGCGTAACACGTACCGGGGGGACTCTTCTTACACCACCGACATGCGCGTGCAGAGAGTGTTGAACTTGGGCGAACGGTTCAAGGCTGAAGCCAGTGTCGAAGCCTTCAATTTGTTCAATCGGCGGAATGTCAATGGCATCGATACGGTCTATGGGGCTCCGGCCTTCCTGGGGCCGATTCCGAAACAATTCAAGGACGGCATCACCAGCGCAGCCAATCCGACGTTTGGTACTCCGAACTACGTGGCTCCAGCGCGACAGCTCCAAGCTTCGCTGCGGTTAAGTTTCTAACGCAGAGATAGTTGAAAGAACGATGCCGATACCGACTGAGCCGATTGGAAGCATCCCGCGCACACCAGCTTTGCTGGCGGCGATGCGCTCTTATGCGGACGGAAGGATTTCTGCCGAGCAACTTCAAACTGTCGAAGACGTTGCCCTGCGCGATACCATCGCTCGCTTCGAAGATACCGGATCGCCCATCATCACGGATGGTGAGCAGACCAAGTCTAGCTTTGCCACGTATCCTCTTTCAGGGCTCGGCAATCTAGCGGCCGATGGCGTGGGGATTCCGTTTGCTGACGGTCACACGCGACAGCTACCCAGACTGACAGCGGGCCCTTTCCGTTATGGGGTTCATGCGGTGAGCTATCTGAAGGCCGCTCAACGACATGCGCATCGTCCGATGAAACAGGCTGTGATCTCCGCGTCAGCCCTGAGCCTACTTTATCCGCAAAGCGGTGTGGCTGGCTATTCGCGCGAGGCTTTTCTGGAAGACCTGATTGAGGAAGCGGAACGGGACATTCGCGAGTGTTTAGAGGCTGGTGGTGCATGTGTGCAAATCGACTTCACCGAAGGGCGGTTGGCATTGAAGCTTGATCCCTCCGGCGGAGTGCTGAAAGCATTTATCGACCTGAACAACCGCGTTCTCGACAGATTCTCGGATGCTGAGCGCGAGAGGATTGGGGTGCATACTTGCCCCGGCGGCGATCATGACTCCACGCATAGCGCCGACGTGGACTACACGGGTCTCTTGCCCGAATTGTTTCGCTTGAAGGTCCGCCGATTCTATGTGCAGTTGGCCAGCGAAGTTGCGCGCGGCCGCGTGCTCACCACGATCCGAAACCTGCTCAAGCCCGGTCAGATGCTTTTCGTGGGTGTAACGGACCCCATAAATCCGAAAATTGAAAGTCCGGAAGCGGTGCGCGATCGCGTGCTCGAAGCGGCAGAATTCGTTCCCTTGGAGTCGCTGGGAACGACCGACGATTGCGGTTTCTCGCCCTTTGCTGATGATACTTCCACGTCGCGCGAAACTGCTTTCGCGAAGATCAAGAGTCGTGTCGAGGGAACGGCGATGGCAGCGAAAATTCTTGGAGTTTAAATCAGAAAGGAATAAGATCATGGCCCACATTCAAGTACCCGAAGGCGCGCCAGGCATTCTCGGCCCGATGGCAATTAGTCCTGAAAGCACCAAGGCGTTGCGCGAACTCGTGGAGGTCCTGTTACGCGGTCCTAACACGCTGACTCCAGCCGAACGCGAAATGATCGCAATGTACGTCTCTTCGCAGAACGATTGCTGTTTCTGCCAGCTTTCGCACGCCGCTGCAGCGGCGGAACACCTGGGAGGAGATTATGACCTGATCGATCGCGTCAAGAGCAACTACGCCACTGCGGAAATCTCCGACAAACTGAAATCACTGCTCGCGATTGCGGGCAAGGTTCAGGAAGGGGGCAAGCACGTTAGGTCTGAAGATGTCGCGCGGGCGCGCCAGCAAGGTGCTACGGACAAAGAGATTCACGATACCGTTCTGATTGCGGCCGCCTTCTGCATGTTCAATCGCTACGTCGATGGTCTGGATACATGGCAACCGACCGACCCAAACGACTATCGCGAGATGGGACAAATCATGGCCCACGTTGGCTATGTCAAGCCAGACTGGGAAAAGACAGACGAGGCAGCTTAGTTTCGTCAACTTGGAGGATCGCTAGTGGCTCACATTCAACTTCCGGAAGGCTTGCCGGGCATTCGCGGCCCAATGGTATTTAGCCCCGAAACCACGAAGCCGTTGTGCGATCTCGTGCAAGTTCTGCTCACCGGTCCGCACACTCTGTCCCCAGCAGAACGGGAAATGATCGCTACGTATGTTTCCTGGCAGAACGACTGCGTCTACTGCCAGAGTTGCCATGGTTCCACGGCGGCACAACATCTGGGCGGCAGTGATGCGGACTACGAACTGCTCGCACAGATCAAGCAAAACTATGAGGCAACTCCAATCTCCGCGAAAATGAAGGCTCTGCTGGCCGTTGCGGGCGATGTGCAGAAAGGCGGAAAACACGTAACCACGGAAGACATCAAGCGAGCGCGGCAGCACGGCGCAACTGACAAAGAAATCCACGACACGGTCTTGATCGCGGCTGCCTTCTGCATGTTCAATCGCTACGTGGAAGGCTTGGCCACATGGCAGCCGCACGATCCCGAGATTTATCTCGAAATCGGAAAAATGACAGCCCAACTCGGTTACGTGGGCCGGGACTACAAGAAGCCGCTGCAGGCAATCGCGGCGAAACAAGAAAAAGTAGAAGTCTAAGTTTTATAAAACCAGGAGATTGTTTATGGCACACATTCGACTACCGGAAGGTATTCCCGGAATCCTCGGGCCCATGGCTTTCAGTCCTGAAACAGCCAAACCGCTCAATGCGTTGGCGGAAGTGCTTCTGCGTGGGCCCAACAGTTTGACTCCCGCGGATCGCGAAATGATCGCAACCTATGTCTCTTCCCAGAACGATTGCTACTTTTGCCAGACGGCTCATGGCGCGGTGGCCGCTTACCGTCTGGGTGGAAATGAAAAACTCATAAACGATGTAAAGTTGAATTTCGAGTCAGCTGCGATATCGGCCAAGCTGAAGGCGCTATTGGCGATTGCTGGTAAAGTGCAGCTGGGCGGCAAGCAAGTAACACCGGGCGACATCGAACGCGCACGCGAGCAAGGCGCTACGGACAAAGAGATCCACGATACAGTCCTGATCGCCGCCGCGTTCTGCATGTACAACCGATATGTGGATGGGCTGGCGACATGGGCACCGACCGACGCCGATCTGTATCGTGAGAATGGGAGACGGCTTGCCGACGAAGGCTACGTCCAGTCGACCGCTCAATTACCTGCCACGCAGAAAGAATGTGCTTAGTTCTTACTAAAACACGGCACGTCGTCCTGAGGGTAGGACAAATCTGTACCGAACCGAAGTTTACAGAGGGAATTCATGAATCGGCGAAACTTTCTCCAATCGAGCGGCGCAGTTTGCGCTGGTGTGGCAATCACAAAATCAATCCCAGCCTTTGCCGACGCGGTTCAGTCGGGTGCGGGGTGGCGGACGTTCGAGGTCACCACGAGGGTAGAAGTGCTGAAGCCAAATGGAGGCACGCACATCTGGCTGCCGTCGGCGCTGATTCGCGATACGCCATTTCAGCGGACGCATGCCAACAAGTTCAATGCTGAGGGCGGATCAGCCAAGTTCACCAAAGATAAGCAGAACGCGCTTGGGATCATATCCGCGACGTATCCCGCCAAGGGGAAGCCCGTGCTGACGCTGACCAGCCATGTTTCGTTGAAGAACTACGCCGTCGACCTTTCGACGCCCGGCAAAGTGCCACATGTGCCAAAAGAAGAGCTGGACTACTTTCTTCAGCCCAGCCGTTATGTACCTACGGACGGCATTGTGAAACAGACCGCGCTCAAGGCGACCGCGGGTGCGAGCACTGAATTGGAGAAGGCGCGCGCGATTTACGACTGGGTTGTGGATAACACGTTCCGCGATCCGAAGGTGCGGGGTTGTGGACGCGGTGACATCCGCGCGATGCTGGAAACTGGCGACATGGGCGGAAAATGCGCCGACTTAAATGCCCTCTACGTTGGCCTGGCACGCTCCGTAGACTTGCCGGCGCGGCATGTTTATGGTTTGCGGATTGCCAAATCGGAGTTGGGCTACAAGAGCCTTGGCCTGGCGACAGACAAAGCAACCAAGGGCCAGCACTGCCGCACGGAGGTATACCTTCGTGAACACGGCTGGGTTCCGGTGGACCCGGCAGACGTACGCAAGGTGGTTCTGGAGGAGCCTCCCGGCAATCGTACTCTCAGCGATGAGATGGTGTCGAAGGCGCGCACGCGCCTGTTCGGCTCATGGGAGATGAACTGGATGGCATACAACTATGCTCACGACGTAGCGTTACCAGGTTCCGCCAAACCGCCGCTGGTCTATTTCATGTATCCGCAGGCGGAAACGTCCGAGGGGCGAGTCGATCCATTCGATCCGGACAACTTCAAGTATGAGATCACGGTGAAGGAGATGAGCTAGCTGTCCCACCGCTGGCGATAGGCGTTCTAACAGGCGGAACTACGCCCTCCGAACCTGGACCAGCAACAGACAGCCGAAAAACGTGCGCGTTGGTAATGGGAGTCGGTATGGCTTTTCACTTCCCGCTCTCATTTTGTCCAAGGTGTTGGCGTTTTGTAAAGAAATTCCGACGGTAAAAAGATTACAGATCGTTGGCACACGCTTGGGTACGATGTTTCCTTAACTAAGTGGCTGTGAGGGTGCACACGTTTCGGAGAAAACACCACTGCGATAAACCATGCGCTCGCAGGATAACCAGCGCGTGTTGCGCGCTCACAACTGGAGATTGGATGAAGCTATGCGCATTTTTGCTCGTGTTTGCTGGGATAGTAGACGCGCAGGTGTATTTGGGGATGCGCCTTAAGTCTACTCAGATCCCGAAACGCAACACGAGCCATTGCGCTTCAACACCGTCACAGACCTATCCGTGTTTAATGGAGATAACGCTGCAGGGTGTTCGTTTCTCTGTCGTTGGCTACGATGCAAAGACCCTCGGCATTAAGCACCTGCTGACATCTGACAGGCGTTTCATTACGGGCGACGGCCTACGAGTTGGCAGCCGCGTCGAAATAGCCGAGGACAAAATCCTGGCGCTTCGAGGTTGGAAAATCTATGGTGCCACGAGCGAAGATGGATGGCGCACCATTCTCAGGAGATCCTTGAATGACCAAACAGTGCAGTCAGTGGACGGAACCGTAGTTGACCTGTCGAAGCCTGTTCTAGGACGAACTCACGTTTTTGAGGTTGTGGGCTTCGAAAAGGGCGGGATCTGAGAATTCAACATACATCAGAATCTTCGCGTGCAAGACGCCGAGCCAAACCGGAAGAAGCTAGGGCGCCGCACTCGACCCTTCAATCGGCCGCAGTTGTTCAGCTTCCAATTCGCGAAGATCACGTCCGCGAGTTTCATGGCCAAAAATTGTGACCAGCAGCAGTGACGCGACAGTCGGAATGGCAATGAGACCAGCAGCCAAAGCAAATGTTGGCACCAAGGTTAGTAACGCCAAACCTTGCGCCATGACTCCCCCGACTTTGCTGCAACCTGCGATCCAGCCGGTCGCTCGCCCTCGCAACCGCACCGGAAAACTCTCTGACGTGTACGGCAAGAGAATCGAAATGACTGCGCTTGTACCCACGATCAAGAGAGAGACGGAGACGAGCGGGTTCGAGATCGATGCGAAAGCGCGATTATTACCTAATAACGTGGCGATCAAACCCACGGTAGTGATGCCGATCGCAAAGGCCAGCGTCCGCTTCGTGCTCCAAATAGTGTAAAGATACGTCGTTATCGCAATAGTTGGAACCGCAATCAGCGTAGAACGCGCGATAAGAGCGCTGGTTGTGCCGACGCTGCGGCCCGAGGCCATCAAGCTGCCCGGTAACCACAGCAGCACGCCAAAATTGACAAATCCCCAGGCCAGCGCCGCGAGGGAGAGTGCAACAACTAGCCCGAGCAGAGGACGCACAGTCGACCACAAGCTCGATTGCTGGTTCCCGGTGATCCCTTGTGGCTCGGCGTTTTCCTGCCGAGCTCTTGCGGATCCTATGTCAATCACAGAACCATAACGCGCCAGCATCCTTTCCGCTTCCTCGATTCGCCCCATTTGAAGAAGGAAACGTGCGGATTCGGGAAGAAATGGACTGAGTGCGATGAGAAGCAGGCCTGTTGGAAATCCTAGAAACCACATGATCCGCCAGCCGAAAAACGGTTGTAGTAGCGCGGAGCATGTGCTCGTGGCGAAGTAACCGCCGACCGTGCCAATACCTCCAAGCAGCACCAGGCACCAGCCTCGGTGCTTGGTCGGAAGAATCTCGGCAAGAAGCGCGTTCGCGACAGGCAGCATGCCACCGGCAGCAAGCCCCATTAAAAAACACATCACGATATTCCACGAGAAAGACGGCATGGCGCCGCAGATAGAAGTACCCACGAAAAAAACAGCGGCAAGCAAAATCGCGGCGCGGCGACCATAGATATCGGCCAGTGTGCCCCAGATGAACGATCCCAAAGTTGTGCCAAGTAATGCAACGAATGGCAATACCGCAACTGAGGAGAAACCAAGACCGTACTCGACGCGCATTCCAGGAATTACGAACCCGAGCGATGCCGCCTTCATAACGTCAACTACGAGCGCAACCGCGAGCAGAATGATTTGGATCCAATGGGCCTTTGTGAGCGGCGCATCTTCTGGAGGCGTAACCGAGAAATTGCTGATCTGTTGTTGGTGGCTGGAGGGGAGCAGCCCATAAGCAGCGGCGGCAATCCCGAAGACAATCAGCCCCATTCCGAGGAACATGCCCGCGCTCATCGGCATTCCGACGAGCCGAAAACCTGTCATCCGTCCCATCCAGAACATTGGCAGGTGCAGAACTACGCCGGCCCCGACCATGGCGGAGCCGCCCCAAAAGGCGAGTCTCCGGTGCGGGGAAGCGAATAACGACGTATTCGGGTTCATGACTCCGTTTCCTCGTGGTTTTATCGACCGCTAGGCTGCTACCCGGCACTGATCATTCGGATCGCGTGTGCTCCGCTTGCGACGACAAAGGTGGTAGAACACCCACGCGCTAAGTCGAAAAGCTCCAAGCATGCAGTTCAGAAGCAAGGTGGAAAAAATTCCGTCCGGTTTCAGCCGCGCATAGACCACGTTCATGCTCCATGCAGGACTGGTGTACACAGTTCCCGCTTTTTGCAGTCCAATTCGATTTCGCACCGGCGGCTCATACACGATCTTCTCGATTCCGCTGTTGAAGAATTTGGCCATTTGCACAATTCGGCTGCTGTAGCAGATTCTCGTTCGCAAAGGTAATTTGCCCTGCGTGCGATATTTAAAAATTAACGAGGATGCTTCCGCTGCGTGTCTAAGAGCGGCAGTCACTCCGTTTGAAGTGATGGGATCCACCATTGATGCAGCTTCGCCGCAAATCAGCCAGTTCGGTCCGGCTGTTCGCATGTAGACGCGGCATTTGAACGAGGTCACATTTATTCCGCCGATCGCGCCAGCTCGCAATAAGCCCTCAAATCGCGGAAACTTCGCCAGTTCCTGCTGAAATACTTCATCTATCGTGAGGCCCTGATCACGCCTCGCTTTCATCAGCGCGCCGGTGGTGACAACCCCGACGCCGACGGTTTGAGGATTCACCGGAATTTCCCATATCCAGTCGAGATACTCCGAGGGCGATGGGTCCATGTACAACGTTGTGCCTTCTATAGGATCAGAAACCGGGAAATACTTCCATAAGGCCACTTTCGCAGGTCCGTGTTCGATTTTTAGCAGATTGAACTCACGCGCAAACAGAGACGAGCCAATTCCAGAAGCGTCAATGAACCACGCGCCCGAATAGTTCGCGCCGCTAGCAGTTCGGACAGAACAAACTCGCTTGCCGGCCCGTTCCACGGCGACAACTTTGTCCAGTACCAACCTCACACCCGCTTCGATTGTGAGCTTCAATAGCTCCTGATCAGTCTGCACCCGATCCAAATGCAATGTCCTGAGTTCGATATTCAGCGGAGGCTCGCCCAGCCACGGTCTTGGAATGTAGTGCCCGCAACAACCGTCGCGCATGCGCAACGTGACGTGGCGTTTCCAGGTCGCCATCTGGGTTTCGATGAGATAGTCCATTGGCAAGCCGAGTGCCTTTAGCAGGTCGGGAGCTGACCAGTCGAGCGACTCGCCAACCGGAGAACGAGTTGCTTCTGCTGGAGAGATGCAAATGACCTTGAGACCAGCCCTGGCGAGTTCGACAGCCGCTGCTTTCCCCGCCATGCCTGCGCCCACGACAACCACATCGTACGATGAGGCATTCTTCAAACCAATCTGACTTTCGGGGTTTTGCGCGACCATAACGGGGTCATCCGGATGCGAGAGGGCTTGAATTGGTTCAAGTACTTAGGCAACACGTGACGCCGATCGCTTATCGAGCTCCTTCAGAATCTGTTCGATCTGCCAAATATGGCGGCGTTGGTGGGCAGCAAGCATGCGAAAAGCACCATGTATGTTATAGCTGATCCGTGCGTACACGGGAGACTTAATTCTCACTTTGTCAGTCGCGAGACCCGCGGTAGAAAGTAGCGTTTTTAGAAGTTGAGACTGCGACTCAACAAAACTCGTCCACGCGGTTTCTGAATCAAGACTCTTCGGTGTCAGCTGCGGAAGCACCTTGAACCGAATCCGGTATGGGGGATTCAAGTTCCGAATAAAAACGCTGGGGAGAATCCCTGTCCGTAAGCGGCGGTTCCTTGTAAGCTTTGGAGCTTTAGCAATTGCGTCTGAAATCGCGGGAAGGAATGCGCGGGTGGTCTGGGTCAGGTGGTCCAGGCATTCCGTGACACACCACGATCCCGGCTTCAAACGAGTAACTAAGTCTAGTTTATGCCGGCCAATGACAAGAGCTTCTGCGTCACGGCTCATCTGCCGAATCTGGTCGGCAATCATAACCTGCTGTTGGATCGAGACGGAGTCGGCCCCAAGAACATCGAGGTCCTCTGACGTTGCCGTATTCGCGGTTGGTACGGTCAGTGTTCCCATCAGTATTCCCATAGCCCACGAAACAAGGATTTGGCAACTGGGACAAGAAGGTAGCCGGGAATGTAGCTGCGCGGCAATACTGCAAAAGAACTATGTACCGCAGAAAGCGACAGGTTGGGGTGGCCGGTGTTGAGGTAGGGAGTCGTGGGCGCCGGGGGAGTAATGTTTTCCGGACTCTAGCCGTCGGCTGCGAGGGTGCCTTGTTTGCCATTTGCGGCTCCGATCTTCATCACACTTAAGATTGGTGTTGTCATAAAAGTCGTGATCAGAGCCATCAAAACCATCATGGTGAACAAAGCAGGTGATGATACGCCTAGATCGAGGGCCGCATTGAGAATCACCAATTCAACCAGTCCGCGGGTATTCATCAGAACTCCCAAAGCGAATGAATTTTTCCAGGTCACGCCTATGACCTTGGCAGCTAAGGTGGCACCAGCCAATTTCCCCACGACCGCGACCGCAAGAATCGCGAGGCCATAACCGATCGTTGATCTCCCCGTCAGCAAATCAATGCGCGTTCGTAGGCCAGTCAGGGCGAAAAATAAAGGAAGCAGGAGTGCCAGGCTCAAGGACTCAATCCGCTCCATCACATCGGTCAATAGGCGCTCATTCTTCGGCATGACCAATCCGGCCATAAAGGCGCCGAACAGCGCATGCACGCCGAGTTTTTCGGTCGTCCAACTGGCTGCAAAAATGAAAAGCACAAGAAAAGAGAGGAATTCAACTCCGGCTCCGTGATTTTCGTGCCAGGATTCAACGAAACGCCCCAGACGCCTTACGCCGATCAGCATGAAGAGAATGAAACCGATCAGCAACAGCAATGTAAGCCCGAAGTGCTGCCAGCTGCTGGAAGAGCGCACCATGGCAGTCAGCACCGCGAGCAATAGCCAGGCACTGACGTCATCGATAGCGGCACAGGCAATTGCCATCGTGCCAAGACTGCTACCCATCAGATTTCGTTCCTTCAGAATTCTTGCCAGCACCGGGAAGGCAGTTACGCTCATCGCTGTTCCCATAAAAAGAGCGAAGGGTGCAAACGAGACGTGTTCTCCGGCAAATTGTGGATACAGAGCTCTCGCGAGCCCCACACCTAAAGCGAGCGGTAAGGCGATGCTGAGGTTGCTGACTAGGATGATCGCGGCACGCTGCTTCACAACGCGCGCGAGGTGAACTTCCATGCCAACCACAAACATAAACAGCAGAAGCCCGAGCTGGCTGAGAACCGTAATCGCTGGGAAACTGGACGGCGGAAGAACGTAGTGAAAAGCATTGGGAAAGAAGCGCCCGAAAACGGAGGGACCAAGAAGAATGCCGGCAGTCATTTCTCCGATTACGCTGGGCTGGCCGATCCGTTGAAACACCCAACCCAGCGCACGCGCCGCCAGTAATATGGTGCCGAACGCGAGGATCAATTGATCAATGTTCATTGGGCGATTGCATCGCGAAAGGCCAAAGGTTCTCTCTGCGGCGACGGCCTATGGAAATGGAAGTCTAAGGTGCTAGATTCGGCGACCCGCGCTGTTGTTTTTCAGGTAGTTACCTCGGAAACATTCACTGTCGTGGCAGAGACCATGAACGGAGAGACAGAATAACCGGGGCACCGTCCGCCTGTCCATTAGCTGTCCAATATCGAATCCCAGCCGTTCCTTACGATGACTTCGAGCGCCACCCGCGTCTTATGAGTTGTCGAAAGTACTAACAATTTCGCGCTCATCGTCCAACGATCTATCTCACCGCTCTGAAAGCGCCTTTTGGGAGCTGCCAGGATAGAGGCCGCGGGTGCGGGTTCCATCGTCCCCGCCATTCGAATCGCTCAAGGTAGCCGTCGCCCAACAAACGCGCTTTGTCATCCACTACGAATCTTTGAATCGCAAGAAATTCAGTACAATTGTGGAATGGCCAGACGGCTTGATGCGGACCAAATTTGTGACGGACGCCGCCTTGCAGCAATAGGCACCTTCTGTGCGCGTACGCACGACCGGAGGTCTGATGACTGAAAGGACGATTGGCCAATTCGTGATCACCATGCTGGGGGAAAAGAAGCGCGCTGTTGCTGAACACAGGAATGCTGGTGGGGACACTAGCATTTATCCGGACATCGCCCGCGAAGTTTTAATGGTATATCCGACGATGACCCCGGAGGAAAAGGAAACGGTATACGGCATCTTTATGAATGATGCGCAAAGCTATCCGTCGCATCGCATGTCGGCAGGAGTGCAGGGAGCTGCCCGGATTCTGGGGTTGTGACCCTGACGGAATTGGCCTTCGTGTTTGGAAAGATTTGGGAAAGACGGCCAGAAAGCGTAAAAGCCGCACAAAGATCGGCGGCCCGCTAAAGTAGCCAGCTTGTTTGTAGCCCACCTAGCCCAACTAAGGGCAGATTTCAGAATTTGCCCGCCCAGAAGCGACGGAAAAATAAGGCTTTAGGTTTTTACCCCGCGCGGCTGTTAACCGGAGGGTTGTAGGTTCGAGTCCTACCTGAGGAGCCATTTCTTTTCAGGCGCTTGCGAGCCGTGAGACTGCTGATCCTATAACCCTGTAGGGATTTTTGTAGGAACCGCGTCTCTTAGCTCTTCGCACTGCCGATTGACGACGGGCAAGTCCGCCGACTATTCCCACGACATTGCGCATTGCCCAGGCATTCTCAGAACCGGCAGAGCCCTTGCCGTCTCGATGGCGCGCTTTGCCGCAGCCATTGCTTTGTTGTCGTCAACATTGATCCAAGCTGCCGCCTCCGCCACATCAATGCGTGCATCTTCGTTCGACGGTTTCGGCAGCTTGCGAAAGATGGCCAGCGTCTGCAAAGCTTCGCTGTGTTTGATGTCGCTTCGCGCCGAGGCCAAAAAGAACCCATCGTACAATTCATTTTCGTTCCCTGTAACCGCCTGCTCGGCAATCGTCTTGCCGCGGGCGGTGTCCTGCAGCCGGATATCGAGGCGGATACGTTTCTCGCCGTTATTCTGCAAGCTGGTGCACGAACCGAGCACCACGACATCCGCACCCGGATTGCACGAAGCCGTTCCAGGGTGCAAGGCTTTCTTCCTTACGCAGCGAGAGCTCGCGTTGGGCACGAGCCACGTCGTCGCCCGAAATCAGGCGCAGACCGCCGGCCGCCGCAAGTTCTGTGTTCAGCATTTCCGAGAAAGCCAACGACAGCTAATTGTCCTCAGGACGCCCCGGCAGATTGCGAAACCAAGCACGGCAACCGCCCGGCGCGCCTGGAGTAGCGGCACCACGCCAACCGTCTCTGGGGTCCCAGCCATGTGCCTCGGCAGCGAACGCAGGCCATACACGGCCGCGCCAACCAGAATGAGCACCGCAGCAGCGACCAGCCCATAGCGCCCACTCTGCGGAAGAGCTTATTACGGGGTTCGCATTGTCTTCGCCCCATGATTGGCGATGAGGTCGGGGTCTTCGCCGACTCTTGGTCAGCATCCGATCCCAAGATCGTCACGGGGGCCACGAACCGGTACCCCTTCCGCGGAAGGGTCTCAAACGTAACGAGGCGACCTGCTCGTCATCGTATAGCGCTTCTCGGATTTTCCGGATTGTCACGCCAAAGCTGTTGTCGAAATCGACGAAGGTATTATCCGGCCAAAGGCGTTGCCGGACATCTTCCCGGGTGACAGTCTCGCCCGGACGTTCGACCAGCATCAACAGAAGTCGGTATGGGAGGTCTTGAATTTTACGCGGATGCCCGTGCGCGAAAGCGAAGCCTCGTCGGCGATGATTTCGAACGGTCCGAAGCGGTAACGGATTGCCTTTGGTGTGCGTCCGACCATAGCCCATCCCCCAGTCTGACAAAGCAGCGCAAGCGAATGGCTTGGGTCACTGGTTAATGTCTGCGTCTAACTACGCGAAATACAACGAGTTATTGGTTAATGGATACTTAAAAACTAGTTTCATTGACCCACGTCCTAATTTGCAGCACATTCACGTTCAGCAAGGGGGCAGGTGCCCGGAAATGTAAGTTTCCCAGCGGACCGGGGGCGCAGACCATCGCCTCTTGCCGTCCAAACTCAGGAGGATTTCGTATGAAAAATTCAATGATAGCGTCCACTTTAGCCTTTTCGGCGGTTCTCACTGTGCTCTTTGCGATTCCTGCCTCAGCCCAGATCACGCCCAGCGACGATGCATATACGCTGACTACCTCGCCCACCACGAATTTCGGCGGTGCGCCCACGTTGAATGTTCGGAGTGCTGGAGCGTCGACCTACGTTCGTTTTGATCTTTCCAGCATTCCACCGACGGTAACCGGAGCGATGGTCGCCAGAGCCACTTTGAAGATGTATGTCAGCACCGTGGCCATCGCGGGTTCGTTCGACGTCGACATGGTTACTAGCTCGTGGGCTGAGGGGACAATTACGGCGAACAACTCGCCAACACTGGGGCTGGCAGTCGCCGCCAGCGTGCCCATCACAACGGCATCCCGAAACAAGTACGTGCTGATTGACGTGACGCCAGTTGCGGTGAATTGGCTTAATGGAACAGAGAACGACGGTCTCGCGATCCGGCCTAACGGCACCGTTTCCTTCGCGCTGAACAGCAAAGAAACACCCACCACCAGTCACCCATCTGAACTGGATATCGTCCTGAGCGGCCCCCCGGGGCCGATCACTGGCGTAACTGCCGGGGGTGGCCTAACGGGCGGCGGCACGAAAGGTACGGTGACGCTCAGTTTATTAACGACCTGCAAGACTGGACAGAGCCTGCAGTGGAACGGGACAACCTGGGTTTGCGCCACGCCCAGTGGCTCGGGAACCATCACGGGTGTGACAGCGGGCACCGACCTCACGGGCGGCGGTTCTAGCGGCGTAGCCACGCTGAACGTTGATACCACAAAAATTCCGCAGCTGGCGGCGGCCAACACTTTCCTGGGCAACCAATCCATCACGGGAAGTCTGAATGTGGCCAGCAGTTCGTATCAAGCGGCCACCGTACAGAGTACGAGTAGCTTTGGAACATGGCTGGCGCTCGGCAATAGCAGCGCTGGCGGACACACCTGGAACATTCTTTCTGCGGGTGGGGCAAACGGGGAAGGTGCCGGAAATTTAGGGATCACCGACCTTACCGGCAAGAGCACCATTTTTCTCGAAGGCAATACCAACGTTTCCGGGACGCTGAATGGCACCTCAGTCAACGCGGTCGCATACGACGCGGATGTGAATGGCACCAACAACGGCAATCCAGCGCCGGGTTACCAGTTTGGAGGCAATGGCAGCGGAGAGGCGATGGCCTCCCGAAGGACTGTCGGCGCGAATCAGTTTGGCATCGATTTTTTCACGAATTACACGCCGCGGTTGTCCATCGCGAACAACGGCCTGATCGGGATCGGAACGCAGACACCCAGCTATCAGCTGGATGTCATTGCAAAATCCGCAACGTACTCCGCAATTCGAGGTGCTGGCTTTTCTGTTGCAGCGGGCTCCAGGGCGAATGGCGGCTCAGGAATTTTTGGCTTTGGCGGAGTCGGCGACCTCACGTCAGGTTCCACTACTGGTGGCACTGGAGTATCCGGCTACGGAGGCACGGGAAGCTTTCAGTCCGGCTCGGGCGGCGTTTTTTACGGAGGCTCGGGGGGTGGCGGGGCTGGTGTCGAAGGCTATCAGCAGGGCG
>Ga0080027_10000267_pt1 | contig 22706 bp, 19 predicted proteins | sample OrgsoiDNA2013046_FD_70962 | JGI IMG/M metagenome (GOLD analysis project Ga0080027, IMG submission 70962) | Permafrost soil microbial communities from the Arctic, to analyse light accelerated degradation of dissolved organic matter (DOM) -... | ecosystem: Environmental > Terrestrial > Soil >... | reverse complement strand
CGGAAGCCGCTTTATTGCCGTGACGGATCCAGGATCGAAGATGCAGCAGGTAGCCGAGATCGACAAATTCCGTCACATCTTCGCCGGAGTACCTTCGATTGGGGGGCGCTATTCCGCCCTGTCGAATTTCGGCATGGCCCCTGCGGCGGTGATGGGACTGGATATCAAGAAGTTCCTCGACCGCACCAAGGAGATGGTCTCAGCATGCCGGCCCAGCGCGTCCATTGAGGGCAATCCTGGAGCGACGCTGGGCATCGTGCTGGGGACGGCTGCAAAAAGCGGCCGCGACAAGGTCACCATTGTGACTTCGCCCGGAATCTCCGACCTAGGCGCATGGCTGGAACAACTGCTGGCCGAATCCACGGGCAAAGAAGGCAAAGGGATCATTCCTGTAGATCGCGAGCGCCTGGGAGCGCCGGAAGTGTATGGCAGCGACCGGCTGTTTGCCTACCTTCGTTTGGCTTCCGAAACAGACGCTGGCGTGGACGCAAAGCTGGCGGCGCTGGAAAAAGCCGGGCACCCGGTCGTTCGCATCGTGCTGGGGGATGTGTACGACATCGGCCAGGAATTCTTCCGCTGGGAAATCGCCACGGCGGTCGCGGGTTCGATTATCGGAATCAACGCCTTTAACCAACCCGACGTGGAGGCCAGCAAGATTGTGACGAAGAGCCTGACTTCGGAATACGAAAAGACTGGCTCACTTCCGGCCGAAACTCCTATCTTCGCCGATGCCAACGTGAAGCTCTTCACCGATCTCGCCAACGCCGATGCGCTCTCGAAAGCCGTTGGAGCTGACAAGTCGCTGGCGGGCTATCTCAAGGCGCATCTCAGCCGGATAGGCGCGGGGGACTACTTCGCTCTGCTCGGCTATGTGGAGATGAACGACGGACACGAGCAAACGCTACAAGGTATCCGACATGCCGTACGCGACAAGAAAAAGGCCGCGACCTGCCTCGGATTTGGACCGCGCTTCCTGCACTCAACCGGTCAGGCCTACAAGGGCGGCCCCAACTCGGGGGTGTTCTTGCAGGTTACCTGTGATGATGCCAACGATCTTCCAGTGCCAGGGCAGAAGTACACTTTTGGAGTTGTCAAAGCGGCACAGGCTCGCGGCGACTTCCAGGTTCTTGCCGATCGCAAGCGGCGGGCGTTGCGTGTTCACCTGGGAGCGGATGTCAATGCCGGGCTGGCAACACTGGCGAAAGCGGTTACGCAGGCGCTGGGGTAGAGGCCAGGAGGCGCCGCTTGGAACTTCTCAAGACCGCGCGGGCGTGGGAGCCCGCGACTACACTTACTTGCAACCTCGATCCGGAACAACCTTTAAGGAGCATACATGCAACTCGGAATGGTAGGTCTGGGCAAAATGGGCGCCAACATGACGCGGCGCATGATGCGCGGCGGACATGAGCTGGTGGTTTCAGACTTGAGCCCGAATACGGTGAAGAGTCTGGTCGGTGAAGGCGCTGTAGGATCCGCGTCTCTCGATGAATTCGTGGGCAAACTGAAAGCGCCGCGCGCGGCATGGATCATGGTTCCCGCCGGCGATCCCACCGAGAAGACCGTGCAAGCGCTCGCGGACCGCATGCAGAGTGGCGACACAATTATCGACGGTGGCAATTCCTACTTTAAAGACGACATCCGCCGCGCCGGGCAATTAAAGTCCAAAGGCATCAACTACGTCGACGTGGGCACCAGCGGCGGCGTCTGGGGGATCGACCGCGGCTATTGCATGATGATTGGCGGCCCGACGGACACCGTTCAGCGCCTCGATCCCATTTTCAAGACGCTGGCTCCCGGACGGGGCGACATTGGCCGGACTCCGGGCCGCGAGAAAGTCACCGGCAGCACGGCCGAAGACGGCTACATTCATGCCGGACCTTCGGGCGCGGGGCACTTCGTGAAAATGGTCCACAACGGCATCGAGTACGGCATGATGCAGGCTTATGCCGAGGGCTTCGACATCTTCAAAAATGCCGACAGCAAAGAACTGCCGGAAGAACATCGCTTCACCCTGAATCTGCCCGATATTGCCGAAGTCTGGCGGCGCGGCAGCGTTGTCAGTTCGTGGCTCCTCGATCTAACCGCCATGGCGCTGCTGGAGAATCCCACGCTCTCGGAATACACGGGCTTCGTACAGGATTCTGGCGAAGGCCGCTGGACCATCCAGGCGGCTTTGGAAGAAGCAGTGCCGGCGGAAGTTTTGACCGCGTCCCTGTACACACGCTTCCGCTCGCGGCAGGAGCATACCTTTGCCGAGAAAATGCTTTCCGCCATGCGGCAAAAGTTTGGCGGGCACATCGAGGAAGGCAAGCACTAAGCTTTCCAATTACAAGAAACTCGACGACGGAGTGTGGCATGGCGGAGGCAACCGCAACACCAGCGGCTAGCGGAGAACGTGTAGGCAAGCAGGGCGATCCCTGCGTGATGGTGATTTTTGGCGCGGCGGGCGATCTGACGCGGCGCAAGCTGATTCCCGCGCTCTACAACCTGGCCCGGCAGCAACTGCTGTCGCGCGAGTTCGCGATTATTGGCGTGGCGCGCAATGACATGTCGAACGATGCTTTCCGCAAGAAAATGTCGGACGACATCAAGCAGTTTGCCACCACCCAGAGCATCGATGCCGACCTGTGGGAATGGTTCGAGCGCCGGTTGTACTACCTGACAGGAGACTTTGGCGACAAAGCTCTGTTCCAGAAACTGAGTGATTTGTTGAAGCAAGTCGACAAGGATCACTCCACCCACGGAAATCATTTTTATTACATGGCGACTGCGCCGGATTTCTTCGGCACGATTGTGGACAACCTGGCGGAAGTCGGTCTCATGAACGAAGACGCCGGCTGGCGGCGGGTGATTGTTGAAAAACCTTTTGGGCGGGATCTCGAATCGGCCGAAGCCCTGAACCGGCAGCTTTTAAAAGCAGCGAAAGAGACGCAGATCTACCGCATCGACCACTACCTCGGCAAGGAAACCGTCCAGAACATTCTGGCCCTGCGCTTTGCCAACGGCATCTTCGAACCCATCTGGAACCGTCGCTACATCGATCATGTACAGATTTCCGTGGGCGAAACGGTGGGCGTCGAGGGCCGGGGCGGGTACTACGAACAATCCGGCGCGCTCCGCGATATGATGCCCAATCACATCATGCAGCTCATCAGTCTCATCGCCATGGAGCCGCCGATTTCGTTCGAAGCGAACGTTTTGCGCGACGAGCAGGCAAAAGTATTGCACGCCATTCAGCCGCTCACGGGTGAAGAAGTGCTCACCAAAACCGTCCGCGGCCAGTACGGCGATGGAGACGTTGGCGGCCAGCACGTTCCCGCCTACCGCAACGAGCCTTCGGTCGCGCCGGATTCGCGCACCGAAACCTTCGTCGCCATGAAGCTTGCCATCGACAACTGGCGCTGGGCCGGCGTCCCCTTCTACGTCCGCACCGGCAAGCGCATCGCCGCCCGCAATACCCACGTCGTCATCCAGTTCCGACGCGCCCCACTCATCCTCTTCCGCGACACCACCATCGAGTCCTTAATGCCCAACCAACTCGTCCTCCACATCCAGCCGGAAGAGGGCATCTCTCTCCGCTTCGCCGCCAAAGTCCCAGGCCCCTCCATGCGTTTAGGCTCCGTCGATATGGATTTCGAGTACGCCGACTACTTCGGCGTCCAACCCAGCACCGGCTACGAACGCCTCCTCCACGATTGCATGGTCGGGGATGCTACGCTGTTTCAGCGCGCCGACATGGTCGAGGCCGGATGGAGCATCGTGACCCCGCTGCTGGACGTGTGGAAGGCTTTGCCGCCACGTAATTTCCCCAACTACGCATCCGGTAGCTGGGGCCCGAAAGAAGCCGACGAACTGCTCACAAAAGATGGGCGCGGCTGGAGGAACTTCGAAAAGTGATTCTTGCCGGGGACATAGGTGGGACCAACGCGCGTCTGGCGCTCTACGAAGTACGGGACGGAAAACTCGAGCAAGTGATCGAGACAGTATTTCCCAGCCGCCAGCACAGCGGGCTTGACGAAATCGTAGCCAAATTCGCCGCTCAACTGGCGACGCAGGAATTACCCAAGCCCGCCGCCGCGTGCTTCGGCATCGCCGGGCCTGTCGTCAACGGCCGCTCGGAAACTTCGAACCTGCCGTGGGTTGTCGAGTCCTCGCAACTTGCCGCGGAACTGGGCTTGCCCAAGGCGCTGCTAATCAACGACCTCGAGGCCAATGCCTGGGGCATCGCCACATTAAGCGGCGATGACCTCGTCAGCCTCAACCAAATTTCCGGCCAACCCAGCGGCAACCAAGCGGTCGTTTCGGCCGGCACCGGCCTGGGTGAAGCCGGCCTCTACTGGGACGGCAAACAACACCACGTCTTCGCCTGCGAAGGCGGCCACACCGACTTTGCCCCCCGTAACGAAGTTGAAACACAGCTCCTGCAATATTTAATGGCGCGGTTTGGGCATGTCAGTTACGAGCGAATTCTTTCCGGCCCAGGCCTGGTCAACGTCTTCAATTTCCTCCGCGATACCGTCCACGGCCGCCCCGAACCATGGCTAGTGGAAGAAATGGCAGCCTCCGATCCGGCCGCCGCAATTTCGCGCGCCGCCATGCAGGGAAAATCCGAACTCGCCGAGCAAGCCCTCGACCTTTTTATTTCCATTTATGGAGCAGAGGCAGGCAACATGGCCCTCAACGTCATGGCCACAGGCGGCGTCTACCTCGGCGGCGGCATCGCCCCAAAAATCCTCTCCAAACTCAAAGGCCCGCTCTTCATGGACGCCTTCCGCAGCAAAGGCCGCCTGCAACGAGTGCTGGAGGCCATTCCCGTCAGTGTGATAACCAACGATAAGACGGCCCTTCAAGGTGCTGCACGGTGCGCCATGTCGGATGGCGCCGGAAGCTAGTGAGGGGGGCAACGTGTACTCCACATTTACGTGTCTGATCGCGCTCCAATTTCTGGTGATTCTCTGCCACGATCTAATCGAAGTCCCAGGCTGGACACACACAAGCCAGATGCGCTCCGCTCTAGGACGACGGAAATTATGGCTGGCCACCATCGTCAACTCGATTTTCCCCGGCCTGGCCGTAGCCTTTGCATTTCGCTATTGGAATCGCCCGAAACCGCAGTTCGTCGGCCGCTATTGGCTGATTTACTGCGCCATCACCGTCGCCTCCGCCATTGCCATGTGGTACCTGCCTTATTTTTTGGGAGCCAGCGCGGAAAAGAAAGAGGAATATCAGCGGTTTTACGTTGGCACACACCAGATTTTACCTCCGCGTGGCGATAACCCGAGACCGAACTTGCTTCACCTGCTCTTCCATATTTTGTTTTTGTCGACCTTCTTCTTGGCTTTAGCCATTTACCAGCGAAGGCCTTGACTGCTGAATTTCCTGAAACTGTCAGTGTCTTTCCGCGGAGGCATCCCGCCCACTCTCTGCTGTACCATTACCTTCAAATGACCTCCGGACCAATCGTACGAGTCTTAACCGATCCCCCAGCTGTATTCGCTGCAGCAGCCGTCGAGTTCCTCCAGCGCACCCGCACCGCCATCCAGGCCAGCGGCATCTTTACCGTCGCCCTCTCCGGCGGCACGACGCCAAGCCATCTCTATGCCCTGCTGGCCACGCAATCGGATGTTCCGTGGGACAAAATCCGTTTCTTTTTCAGCGACGAACGCCACGTCCCGCCCGACAGCCCGGACAGCAACTACCGCATGGCTAACGAGTCGCTGTTCTCCCAGGCCCCGATTCCGAAGGCAAACATCTTCCGCGTTCCCGCCGAAATTCCCGACGCTGATACCGCCGCGCAATCGTATGAACAGACCCTGCGGCAGTTCTTTCAACTGGAAGAAGACGATCTTCCGCGTTTCGATCTCATCCTTCTCGGCATGGGGCCGGACGGCCACACGGCTTCCCTGTTTCCCGGAACCGCCGCTCTGCATGAAGACGAGCGCCTGGTGGCCGCCAACTGGGTGGAGAAGTTCAAGACCTGGCGGATTACCTTCACTTATCCCGTGCTCAACAACGCCGCCTCCGTTCTCTTCATGGCTACCGGCGCGGAGAAGCAGGAAGCGCTTCTGCAGGTCTTGCAGGGCATGCCCGATCGGGAGACCTATCCCGCGCAGGGCATCAAACCCACCAATGGAAGTTTGCTTTGGCTGGTGGATCAGGCTGCTGCGGGACCGATGAAGTAGGGCAGTCGTGGGCTATCAGCCCCGCCCTGTGGACGAATCCCGTCGAACCAAGCCGAGCGCCGAGGGCCAATAGCCGCTCTACTTTTTCGCACGACATACCGCTGGCAGCCGATAGACCGCAAGCACACCTTCGGCCGCCATTGCCAGGAACTCGCCTGATGGCGAGAGAGCCGCGTTGTGGGTGCCAGTTTCGCTGCCTTCCGCGAAGGATCGGCGCAGATCGAAGCAGGAACCACCCGTCACTGTGTCCATGACTTGAACCCTTTCGCGAGTGGGCGCCCAGTCCACACCCAGTGCGATGGTCGCAGCGGCTATATTGGCCCATCCGACAGGGGCCGTCGCGCTTCGGCCAAACGTATCGGAGAGAACCTTTTTCCCGTTGGCTGACAGGGCAAGGAAAACATACGGGCCTGCTCCTCTGGGCACTCGGAGCCTGAGTTGTACTGTCCCGTTGAAATCGACAACCCGAAAGCCTTTTTCGTCGTGCAACAAAAGTTTGTCGCCGTCTCCAAGCTCCACCTCTCGATAGGCCTTCGCCTCAAAGGAACCGAGCACATTCCCTTGCAATGTTTCCGTACGGATCATATCTTCGTCGTGGAACACGGCCACTTCATCCGAAAGCGCTTCGAGGTTTCCATCTGCCTGACGAATCAGTTCGAGCTTCGGGTCCGCTTTCGGGTCGAAATGATAGAGGGTCCATCCGCCCGGTTTCGGTTCCGCCACCGTACTTCCAGAGGAGGACGCTCTCTGCAGGGTCACCAGATCCTTCTTTGCGGGTAGATCGGGAGAATATAAATGTGCCGCGTGCCAATCCTCCCAGTCCTGAAAAGTCAGCCTGCTGCCGTGAGCAGTCTGGTAGATCACAGCCTGCTCGAGGAACGGATGAACCTGTCCGAAAGGCCGCAGCGTGCGCCCTTCCCATTCGGCAAAAACGAGCAGGCAGTCTCCCGATTTGCACACGGCGGTGGCAATTGTGGAATCGGGCAGGAAGGCAATGTGCGCCCTTCGCGGTTTCTTTGTTGGATCTGGCGGAAAGAATTGGTTCAGGTCGAGCGTGGCGACGGCCTGTTGGCGTGACTTGGCTGCTGCCGAGCTTGTCAAAACACAACTCACAACCAGTACCAGTATAGCGAACTCTCGCATATGCACCCTCCCTGTAGTGGGCAAACTTAGCGTACGAGAGCGGAACTTCCAATAGTGCCGCGTGTGGACACTTCTCCAAGTGTGCTACGAGCAAACCCGAAACGGAGATGCTGAGAATGCAGGTTGTGGGGGAGTCGCACCGATTTGAGTAAGGCTCAATTCGATCAAGCTCGGTGGGGCGGCTGGGCCGTCTCGTTCCCTCACCCGATGTCAGACCGCGACAGCGCTCGGAAGAACTTAGCTGCTGTGTTGCCCAACGTGAAGGCTCGTTGAGAAGACTGGACGCGCTGGCTTGGCGATAGTCAATGAGTGTTAAGGCCTGGTTTCGCCAACGCCAACTATACTTCTTGTCTTATGGAACATAACTGCCCGGTGTGCGGCTACGCAAAACTTTCGGAACCGCCGTATGACAAGACGGGATGTGCTGCATTTGAAATCTGTCCCTCGTGCGGAACAGAGTTTTGGTACCATGACGCCAGCAGATCGCACGCAGAGCTACGTAAGCTCTGGTTGGCCGCTGGCGCACCTTGGCGTAGTCGGGCAACGGCATCGCCGCCCGATTGGAGCGCGATCGAGCAACTAAGGGAAGCGGGGCTGGACAAATAGGAGTGTCGGGTTTTGAGTGTAACCGCCTGCTAACAACAGTTATCAGTTGCAAACCTGATCGGATCGGTCAAGGTTAGGAAATTGATCGAGCCACGCCTGGAGAAACTCATCGGGGTCATAAGGTACTGTTTCAATAGGCTTGTGTCGACCCTTTACGCAAATCACTCGACGCGAAACACGATGTGAGGGGGGGCCAGTTGTGGTGGTTCGGAAGACCTCAATCTCGCTCACAGGAAAGACTTCTTCCCGAAAGATGATGCGGTAGCGAATTTGCGATTCTTCAATGAGAAGACGCGAACGAACTACCGTGGCCACCATGTAGACGCCCGAGAACAGTAGAAGGGCACCAATAGCTGCCCGACCGAGGGCCATCGGAATGCTCCTGGACGCGAGGCCACGAGTGGCGATTGGGATTGAAGCCACAATAAATAGCACCGCCGACAAAAGGTATAAGCCACTCTGTGAGACCTTCATGCGATACTCACGGGTAGAGGCCGATACTGGCGGGGAGTTCATTATGCGCCTAGGTGCTACCGCGTAAGGCCCAGCCATTCCTGAACTCTGGCCCGGTTCGCCGGTTCGGGCTGTGGACACGGGCACACCGCTCTCGCGACTGGCGTTCTGCTCTGGTTTTTTAGCGCCTTCCAGCCAAAGAAGAGTGGCTGAGGTGATTGACATTCCGATTGTTAAGCCGTTGCCCATGTAGAACAGCCGAATCGCCGGTGCGAGGTGCCTCAGATCATAGTGCACGAATGCATAGATATTGAATCCGACCAAGGCTACGCTCGATATTGTTAGCATGGGCTTGGCACCATCTGGCCTGGCCCAAAAAATGGTCATCACGACGCAGACGCCGGTTACAACGTGCTTCGCGAAGTAGAAAGATCTAATGGCCCATAGAGATCGCGAAATACTGAAATAGGAAGACCCGAAGAGCGTCAATCCCACCCAAAATAGCAGGAGCAGCCCCGTGAGAGTTGTTGTTCGCTGCTCCCGATCCCGAATACAGCCTCGGGAACCTATCAGAAGCCATAGCCCAACAAGAGTGGGAACGAGAAGTGGCAGCCGCATTGTCAAAGCATACATCCGAGCGGACCAAAGTTTCAGTGACGTATAGTTGGTGAAAAATCGCCGTTGCACTCACCGTGGTCAAAACGCGAAGTCGCCTGCTTACGACAGTTATCTCGAAACGCATCTCCACTTCCGTGTAAAGTGCTGGACATGAAGCCAGTTCCAATCGCGATCTGCTGTCTCGCCCTAATGGCTGTTCTTGCGGGTTGCAGGCACGATCAGCAATCGTTTTATGCGTCTCGTGCAGACGCTGAGAAGAAGGGCGAGTTTGACCGTGGATGGCTTCCCGGATTTCTCCCCAAGAGTTCGCATAATATCAACCTAACGTATGACCTCTCGCCGTCACGAGAGTGGTGTGGATTTGAGTTTAATCGCACGGATGCGGAGACTCTCCTGAGCAGCGTCAAACCTGCCAACCCGCTTGCGCTACCAATTGCGCGCATTCCGACGCCTCGCGTGCAGTGGTGGCCGAAAGCTCTTGAAGGCAATCTCAACGCACAGGCGATACAACGGGCAGGTTTCGAGCTGTACAGCGTAACAAAGCCCGTATCACAGGCCCAGAACGAGACCTTGGTATTCGCGATTGACCGGACGAATGGGCGCGGCTACTTCTACGGAAATTAGCGATCAGCACGTGACGCGTGAACGGACGATTGTTGTGAAATCGCCATTTCACTCGTTGGCCGCAGCGGGGGTTTGAGTGTAATCGCCTGTGGCTGTTGAAAAACTCCCTTTTGGCCTCAAAGAGGCAAAATTTGGGGGATAGAAAATGTCTAGGCGACCCGAGAAAATTGTTTATAGGGCATCCTGACGCGATTTCATTTTCGCGAATTTCTGGGTTCGGACTTTTTCAACAGCCACGCCTGATTTCAACAGTTAGCTTCCGGATTTGCCCATCGCTCCAGAGGAATCTCGCTGACTGTCAGCAACATACTTCCCAGAAGGCGACTTCCGGCCAGCGTCGCCCTGACAAGCCCCAGCTCTATTTTATGAGTGAGCACTTCTGCGCATACTAGGGAGGCGACAGGGCCTAGCGTGATCGGTGGGGGCGAATATATCGCGACCCGACTACCACGAGGAGAATGACATGAGCGCCACCTACACCTTCGACGTCTTTGCCACCCTGGACGGCTATGGCTCCTACGGCCCCGACGGAGACTGGGGCGGCTACTGGGGCAAGCAAGGCCCCGAGCTGCTCGACCACCGCCTCTCCCACTACAACCATCCGCAGCGAATCGTTTTCGGTGCCAAGACGTTCCGGATGATGACGAAGATGGTCGGGTTGAGCAAAGGGACAGCCGGCGTGGACGAATGGAACTTGCGGATGAGGGACATGCCGGCAACGGTCGTGTCGACGACTCTGAAAGGCCCCTTCGACTGGCCCAACGCGACCGTCGTGAGCGGTGACGCCGTCGACATCGTCGCCCGGCTCAAGAAAGAGTCCCCGGTGCCACTGCGCTCACACGGCAGCCTGTCGTTGAACCGAGCGTTGATGGCCGCTGGCTTAGTCGACTTCATACAAGTGACGCTCTTCCCTGTCATCAGCGGAAAGACCGGGACCTCCCCGATCTTACAGGGTTCGGACGATTTCGACCTGGAGCTTCTCGAGCACCGCACACTGGACGGCCGCACCCAGGAACAGATCTACCGTCCCACCCTCCATCGAAGCACCACCCGAGGGATGGAGAATCCCCAAATTCCTAAATATTGACGTCTTCGCGCGGCCGGCAACCAACAACGGCCCGACGTCAAGCTGAACTCGAACAGAAGCTATCGTCAGTCGTTGAAAAATCGCCATAGCGCTCAATGACGAGCGGTCAAAACGTGAAATCGCCTGTCCTGACAGTTGATCAGAAAATGGGCGACAATCTCCTCATCGTGAGGGTAACTCGACCACCGTTGTGTTGTGGTCCTGCATTATCAGCCAGCGTCCGCCACGCTTGACGACGACGAAGGTTCGGATGTGTCGCTCTGCGCCATGCTTTACTCCGTCAGGCGACGTGAACGGACTCATGGTGCTAGTCACAGTTCCCACTGCTACATCCTGAGCTGCAAATCGGATGTCCATATTCTCGATGGTATCGGTTGTGCCCTTCAGGAATGTTTTATGCACTTCATTGAGTGCTGCACGTACCGTTTCGCGACCTCGACCGCGACCTCCGTAGGGGCTGATGTGGTTCCAGTCTTCCGTCGCGTAGTCGGCCGGGCCCACGAAACCATCATCGAACGCCTTGTAAAATGCCCGGATCGCAGTGCGAACGGCTGCCTCTCTGTCGTCGCTCGGAGCCGCACACGGCACCATCAGGAATAGACCAAGGACGACAATGGCGATCGGCTTCATGGGGGCCTCCCTTTATCTCCGTTGATTGTCCCATCACCAGCCCTTAGTTGGCGAAAAATCGCCGTTACACTCCCTCAGACTCTTGAGCAGTCTTTGCTGGACGTCACCTTTCTTATTTCGTCTTCATCACATACACCCCATCCCAATCCCCCGCCGGCGCGCTTTCCTGGAACTCCAAGACGCGTTGCAACAATACCTGCGACGGTCCATCGTCGGGATAGTGCGTAAGGAGTTCCGCGAACGCTGCCGCGGCCTGCGGCCAATTCTGCCGCCGATAAGCCTGCATGGCATCATCGAAGCGTAAAAGCCGGTCGGCGTATTGCGAGTGGGCAGAGGCATCATCGAGCAATTCGTAAATCGTGACCGGCTGCAACTTCCCCTTCACCCGAATCTTATCCACCTCGCGGCAGACGAACTGGTCTTTCACCTGAGCGTAAGTCCCTTCGCTCAGGATCGTGCGGATGTGGTATTCCTTCGTCAGCCCTTCGAGCCGCGACGCCAGGTTGACGTTGTCGCCCATCACCGTCCACGAAAGCCGCTTAGCCGAGCCCATATTGCCCACATTGACGGGGCCGGTGTTGATGCCGACGCCCATGGCCGCTTCTTTCTTGCCTTCGGCGCGCCATTTTACGTTCAGCTCATCCAGGCGGCGGTTCATTTCGAGGCCGCAGCGGCAGGCTGCTACGGCGTGGTCTTCCTGCGGGTAGGGTGATCCCCAGAACGCCATGATGGCGTCGCCGATGTACTTGTCGAGCGTACCCTGATGGCGAAAGAGGATATCCGTCATGGCGCTGAGATATTCGTTGAGCCACTCGACCAGTTCGTTGGGCGTCATGCCCTCGGAGAGCGTCGTGAAGCCGCGTATGTCGGTGAACATGACGCTGAGTTCTTTTTGGTCGCCGCCGGGACGGATGTAGCGCTCGGGGTCTTTGTCGATGAGCGCGATCACGCCCGGCGAGAGATATTGTCCGAACGTCTTGCGGATCTTGCGTTTCTCGCGCTCTTCAAACATCGTCCGGAAACTGATGATAGCGGCGTAAGTGGCGACCAGCGTGCCCGCGGGAATGACGAAGCTGTACCAGCGTCCCCAGGCGGTGAAGGCGTAGTAAACAAAAGCGGTAAAAGCGGTGAGGGTGACTAGCGTTAGCAGCGTCGCATAGAGCGGGCGCAGGCGGTGGCAGAAATAGCCTAGCCCGAGGCCGAACAGCAGGATCAGCCCGAGATCGGTTCCCTCCTCTCGCAATCCGCGAGTCAGAAACGTCCGCGCCGGCTCGCCGTAGTGCAGCAGGTTGTCGATGATATTCGCGTGGACCTCGACTCCCATGTACGCGCTTTGGAACGGAGTATTCCGCAGGTCGCCAATGCCCAGCGCAGTGGCTCCCACCAGAACAATCCTGTCGCGGAATGTCTCCGCCTTCTCCGAACCGTCCAGCACGCTCGCCATCGAAACATGCTGATAGGTCCCATACGGCCCGGCGTAGTTAATCAGCACGCGGCCGTCGTGCCCGGGACGCAATTCGCGCTTCCCAAACTGAATGCGTTCGATGCCGTTCGCGGCGATGTAGACGACGATGTCCTGATCGGCAATCTGCTCATACTGCCGGACGGTTTCCGTGGCGAGCGGCGGAAAGAAATCCTGATCGCGATAGCGCTCGATCAAAGTGGCATGCCGCAGCGTGCCATCGGCATCGGGGAGGATGTTAAGAAACCCGTAGGAAGCCGCAGCCTCGGCCAGCTTGGGGATATTCGCTTCAATGCCCTGTCCAACCAGGCCGTTCTCCTGCCAGGCTTTGTTCAGGTCAAACGCCTTGCCGTCCTTTTTCACCGGCTGGATTTGTGGGTAGGCCTTGCCCCAGACAATGTTGTAGTAATCATCTTGCAGTTTGGGATCGGCCAGTTGCGCTCGCTGCGCGTCGAGAAAGATGTGTCCCAGAACCACGTTTCCGGATTGCTTCAAAACCGCGGCAAACTGCGCATCTTGATCCGCGTCACTTCGCAGCCGCCCAAGTTCCCGCAAGAGCCCTGCATTTTTTTCCCGCTTGGCTTGTTGCTCAACCGCATCCAACGCAGTCAGCGCCGAAGTATTCGCCACAGTTGGGAATGTGGCGTCGAAGGCGACCACTCGCGCGCCGTCTTCATGCAAACGTTGCACAAGCCGCGCGTAGGCCAGCCGCGGAATCGGAAACGATCCCAGCTTTTGCAGAGTGGTGTCATCAATGTCGACGATGACAATGCGGTCATCGTGCACTCGCTCGCCGCGAAACGCGAAGCGGAAATCCAACGACCGGAGCTCAATATTCTGAAGAAAAGCGAATCCGGCACGGGTATTGCCGCCGATGCCGGAATAAGCGAAAAGCAGTACTGCCGATGCCGTGATGGCCAGCGCCAGAACAAAATCCAGAAATCGAACGGGTACGCGAGGAAAGCGGAATTTCCGGGGCGGACTGCTTTGCGCGTTCATGTTCATGCGAAAGCGGCCCGTCCCGTTAACCTGAAATCGAATTCCTCAGCACTGGTTGCCGCAGCCTTTGACCGGGGGCCTTTGGGGCGTAGTATGCCCTGCGTCTTTGGTTCCGAGCACGACTCCGGTTGAAGCTCCGATCACGGCCAAGCCTATCGCAATGGCGTGCCATCCCAGCCCGCCTCCAACTCCTGCGGCTACTCCCGGAATAGTATCCGATACGGCCGTACCGGCGATGCTCGCCTGTTGCAGCTCGAGTGGTGTCGGCTCAACCAGCAACCCGGCGGGAGGAATTACCGAACTCACCAGCACCGTTTGACCGGCCACGATGTGCACCGTTCCCGCCGCCTGTCCAACAGCCGCAGCGCCACTCACGGGGCTGACCCAGACCTCGCCGGTGTAGCAGATCACTCTCGTATTGCCGCCGGAGAATTCCACATAAAAGTCTGTGCCCACCACGCCGATGACCGCATTGGGCGTCTTCACCTGAAACTTGCCGCCCGGCTGGGTGATCTTAACGACTTTGCTGCGCAACTGGCCAGCGCCAATCTCGAGCGACGTCTGTTGCGACGCTGTGTCGTGTTGTACCACTTTAAGTTCGCTGTTCGGGCCCAGGCTGAGGATGGAACCATCGTTCAAACTGGCGCGAACGCGTCCAGACGCGGCGGTCTTGATCACATCGTTCCAGTCCAAATCATCCTTCGCTTTGGCGGGCTTGTCGTTGCGGGTCGCGGCTGGCATCAGAGCGCTGATTTGGCCGGCGCGCTGCCCGTCCGCGGCGAAAACCGGCAAATTGGATATCAGTAAACAGAGGAGGACAGCCAAGGCGCGTTTCAGATTGGTCACGGTAAAACCTCGTCTTTCAAAGTGATGGCAGAGTCCAAACGGATGTTGAGCGGGGGCTATTTCGATTCTGCCAGAGCCAAAACGGAAGTCAATCACCGCTGGTCACCACTTGATCTTTCTGGTTACCCGGAAGGCTTACTACCAGCGTTCCGAGCGCTGCGCTCTCTATAGTAGGAATTGCAGTGCTGATTCCTTCCACCTCGCGCAACCGTCTGCCTTCTCCGCCTCAATCCTGGCCGAAGTTGTTGCTGCTGATCGCGTGCCTCACCGCGGTCTCTTGTAGCAGCGGTGGCAGGGCCACGCCTCCGCCGCCGGTCATCAGCGTCGTTCCCCTGACTTCACCGGATGTCCAAAGCGTTGTGCTGGCTGCGGTGCAATCGGTGGACGCCCCGATGGTGATCGCTGTCTCCGACCGCGGGGGTAATATCCTCGCGGTGTTTCGGAACCCAACCGCTCCACTCACGGCCACCGGAAACTACGGCGCCACGGTGGATGCCAATGAACTCGCCGTGGCTCTGGCGCGCACCGCCGCATTTTTCAGCAACAATCGGGCGCCTCTGTCCTCGCGAACTGTGAGGTTCATCAGCGGCATTCACTTTCCTCCGGGAGTAAGCGGTGCCGGTCCTGGAGATCTCTATGGGATCGAGAACACGAACCGAGGCTGTCCACTGAACGCGACCTTCCTGCCCGGACAAGCCATCAATCCCGCCCGGTCAATCAATGCCGCAACAACTGGCCTTGGCGTAGTCACCGGGAAAGCGGATACGAATGACAATGACCCGAACGCAGTCAATCCGGGAGGTGTGCCGTTATTCAAAGGCGGCGCCGTTGTGGGCGGCGTAGGCGTGGTCAGCAGCACTCCGCAGAATTCCGAATTCGCAGCTTTCTCCGGGGCCAACAATGCTGGGTTTCTGCCCACCGCGGCGCAATTACCGCCGCCCGGTGTCGTCATCGTAGGAGGAATCGCTCTACCCTTCGTCGACCAGACAACTCTGCCCGCAGGCGCGACTATGGGAACCCTGGCTGGAAGTTACGTGGTGGGTCCATCTGCGGGAATCTTGCCTCCCGAAGGCGATCTGGTCGGTCCAAGTACCGGGACCGGCGGCCTCAGCCAGGCGGATGTGGCAGCCATCGTTCAACAAGCAGTCGACACCGCCAACAAAACCCGCGCCGTCATCCGGCTGCCTTCGGGCTCGCGCACACGGATGAGCATCGCCGTCACGGATCTTGACGGCACCGTCCTTGGCTTGCATCGCATGCCGGACGGGACTGTCTTCAGTCTCGACGTGGCCGTGGCAAAAGCCCGCAATGTAGTTTGGTTCAGCGGCGCCGGAATCGTCGATCTTCCGGGAATGCCTTCGGGCACAGCCATCACCAATCGCACCATCAGCTTTGGGGCACAACCCTTTTTTCCGCCAGGTATCGATGGCTCCAGACCCGGACCGTTCTTCAATCTATTTCTCAACGACATAGCCAACCCCTGTTCGCAGGGATCGCAACCGGCAAACGCAAATCAAAGCGGTATCGTATTTTTCCCGGGAAGCTTGCCGTTGTATAAGAACGGAATTCTAGTCGGCGGCCTCGGCGTGAGCGGAGATGGCGTGGACCAGGACGACTACGTGACCTTCCACGGCGCGCAGGGATTTTTGCCACCCGCCAATATTCAGGCTGACAACTACAGCATTCAGGGCGTGCGCATGCCGTTTTTGAAGTTTCCCAGGAATCCGGAACAATAGGGCGACGACCGGGCGGGGCCGTGCTTTAGAACAGAGCCACCATCTTATGTTTGCGCTGGTAGAGTCGCCGATCGGCCTCGCGCAGCACATCCGAAATGATCGCGCCAGCGACGTGTGCCGTGATTCCCCAGTTAATCTGCAGCTCGAATCCACGCTTGCTGCACACGTTCCAACTCTCCACCCCCCGCAGTAAACGGCGAACTGCGATCTCCGCTTGTTCTTCGCTGGTCTCGGGCATGACTATCAGGAATTCGTCGCCACCGTAGCGGAAAAGCAGGTCGGCGCCGCGGAAGTTGTTTTTCAGCATCTGCGCCATGTCCACGAGCACAGCGTCACCCGTTTGGTGGCCAAAGTTGGAGTTCACAGCACGAAATCCATCGATGTCCAGCATCAGGAACGTAAGCTGCGTTCCCTGCCGGTTCACCCGTGTAACTTCGCGGCTGACGAATTCATCCATGGCCCGCCGATTGAACAGGTTCGTGAGCGGATCGTAGAGCGATAGATTTTCCAGGCGCTGGTTGTACACCAGTTCTCGAATGAGCGATCCGCGGGTTGAATTCAGTGTCTTCCGCTGCGAAATTAGATAGATGTTGACCAGTACCACCAACGTGATTAAGCCAAACATCAATTGCGGAACGAAGCGATGATCCAGGACAAGGTTCCGCTGGGACCACGCCAGGTTGGGCAGTACCAGGGAGAGGAACCCCGACGCGAAAACGAGCATCAGCAAGATCCCGATCGACCAGAGTTGCCAGTCACGGCTCGAGAGCAGGTCGATTTCCTGCTGGATTTCTTCCGTGCGATGCGTGCCGGAGCGGTCCATACCGCGCAAGCTGTTAGCCAAGTCCATGGGAAATCTCTCCTCTGGCTTCGGTCGCCAGGAGCCAGAATTCCCTACCAGAGTGCCGGGAGACAGACGGATACCGCGCTACTTACTTTGTATCTGAAATCGGACAATTCCGCGAACTACTTAAGGTTTCGGCGAAGTTACCGGGGTAACAAACCCTTCAACATTGACATTTTTTCGTGACGGGCACATAGTCAGTTCGAAAGCCCGACGCACCCGACCTCCCCCCTCCCGCCGTCTTCGGCTTTCGTTCTCTCAGCCGGGGTTCCCACTCCGGCCAACCAGGCCCTGAACGAACTTTAAAAGCGATGTACCCAAAAGGAGGTTCCTGTGAAACATCCCATCAAGCCACTTCCCAATATTAAAAAGCCAACCGCCCTGCGCCGCGACACTCCGGCCGCGCCACAGTGGCCGAGTTATACCGGCGAGTCCCAGTTTGTGGGTGCGAGTCCGAGCGGCCGGGTGACGGTTTACGTCGACCCCACGCTCAAGGCGCCCGCCACGCAGAATGCCCAGGATCTCGTCAACGATGCCGACCGGGTGGTGACGGCAAACGATTCGATCTTTGGCACTGTTGGAGGCCCGGTCAGCGTCATCATTTTCGCTCTCGGCGGCAACACCGACGGCAGCGGGGGCGCCGATCATATGGGCTGCGACTATGTCGCGGGAGCTGCCATTGAGGTTTGCGCGTCGTTCGGGAACTCAGCCCGGGTCTCGGCGCTATTTGAGGCAGAACTGAGCGAGTGTTCCATGAGCGGAAACCTGTGCGGCACGAGCACCGGTGAGGGTTTGTCTCGCTGGTGTGCCACTGTAATCGGAAACAATGCCCTGGCCGATTTTGCCACGGCTCCGCAGTGGGCTCAGGATGGAATGCCCGATTTCGTCAATAAGACCGACCCTACCGACCAGAACGCCGACAGCACAGGTTGCACAATGGCGTTTATGTCCTGGCTCATGAGCCAGGGTCATGGCCTCGACCAGATCGCGCAGGGTATGGTTGCTTTGGGAGACTCCGGCACGTTGGCGCAACTGTACGCGAACCTGACATCGGACTCGGCGGCGAACGCCTGGCCCTCTTTTCAGTCCGCGGTGGAGGCACTGCCCGGAGACATCACCAACGACGATCCGTTTAAGGGTGCAGGACAGCCGCCTCAAACGGCACACCTCACCCTCTTGACTGCGGCATTGGCCGGGAAGGTGTTCGCCACGATCCTGGCGGACATCGCAGCTGGAAGTGCGGCGAACCAGATTGTTGCCGATGTACGCGCGGTACTTGCGGCCGCGCCCGCATCGAAAGCCACCGCTGCCAATCTCTGCTATCCGAAGTCGCGGCGGCTGCTCCCCCCGCGTAAGGCAGCTTGAGCCGAAACCAATAGGTTTCGGAGGCCAGTAATTCGCGTGAAGCGCGGCTCAGGATTTCCTGAGTCGCGCCGATCGCGACCTCAAGGCTGCCGCACTACGGCCAACAGGAATTTTGCTAAGGCAGCCATCTTCCCGATGGAAAGCGCCTCCGCGCGGACCGTGGCTTTAATCTTGGTGTCTTCGAGCGCGCCTTTTAGGTCGGCATCGCTGTACTGCCCCTTGAGGTTGTTCCAAAGCGTCTTCCGCTTCTGGGCAAAGGCCACCTTGAAGAATGCAATCATCTCCGGCGCGGAAACACCCAGTTCCTGCGTCTTGGGCTCCATGGTCAGGCGAATGACGGCGGAGTGAACTTTCGGCGGCGGATTGAAGGCTGTCGGCGGCAGCTCAAACAGTTTCTCCACCCGCGCATACAGTTGCGCGGTAGCCGAAAGCAGCCCGTATTCGCTTCCTCCAGGCTTAGCGACCAAGCGGTCCGCAACCTCCCTTTGCACCATGATCACCACGCGGTCGAAATACTGCTCAAACGCAAACAGGTGCAACAGAATATCCGACGTTATGTAATAGGGAAGGTTGCCGACGACGCGAGCCTTCTCCTGAGTGCGCTGAATGCCCGGTCGGACAGTGCCGGGCCGGGGCGAAAAAAGGGTGTCGAAGTCAATAGTCAGGATGTCGGCTTGGATGACTTCAACATTCGGCACCAACGCGTACGCCATGCTGAGTTGAGCAGCCATTACTCGATCGACCTCGACGGCGATGAGACGTCCGGCGCGTTTCGCCAATGCGCCTGTCAGAGTGCCTGGGCCGGGGCCAATCTCGAGCACCGTGCTCTGGGTAATATCGCCGAGGGCGTCCACAATCTTCGTTACGGCGGGCTGATCGCGCAGGAAATGTTGTCCCAGCTTGGGTTTGCCCTTTGGTGCGCTGCCGTTACCTCTTGTCACATTGACCCTCTTTCTTGCCCACGCATACACTTGGGGGTGCTTTGGGCAGGTTCCCGCCAGACCTTGCCCATGATAGCGGTTTCGGCCACGACTGCGTAGCAGAACCGGCCGGCATTTGGCGCCACGGAGGAATTTGGTTTCATGCACATTGCGTTTGTGGCCTCGGAGGGTGTGCCCTACTCAAAGACAGGGGGCTTGGCGGATGTCGTGGGCGCTTTGCCGCGAGCACTGGCCGCGCTGGGCCATCAGGTGAGTGTGTACCTGCCCCGCTACCGGCAGACGCAACTGACCGATCCACAAATGGTGGTGCGCAGCATCACCATTCCTTTCGACGACAAGTATCGTTTTTGTTCGGTGCTCAGTGGTGGCTACAAGGCCGGAGTTCGGCATTACTTTGTCGAATATCCGCCGTACTTCGATCGGGAAACGCTTTATACGACTCCCGCCGGCGACTATCCCGACAACGCCGAGCGCTACACCATGTTTTGCCGCGCCGTGCTGGAAGCGTCAAAGATCCTCGGAGTCCCGCACATTTTCCATTGCCATGATTGGCAGTCGGCGCTGGTGCCCGTGCTGTTGAAATCTCTGTATCAGGATGACCCGGCGTTCCGCGAAGTGAATACGGTCCTCACAATTCATAACATCGGCTACCAGGGATTATTTTCGTCGGAAATTCTGCCGCTGCTGGCGTTGCCCTGGGACTTGTTCAGTATGGACAAGCTGGAGTATTACGGTCAGGTGAACTTCCTGAAGGGCGGATTGAAAGACGCCGATTACATCACGACGGTTAGCAGGAAGTATTCCCAGGAAATCCAGACAGCGGAATATGGTTTTGGTCTGGACGGTGTTTTGCGCGAGCGCGCGGCGAACGTGACGGGGATTCTGAACGGCGTTGACTATGACGAGTGGAGCCCCTCGGCGGATGGCTATATCGCGAGCCGCTACAAACCGGACGAGCTTTTCGGCAAAGCCAAGTGCAAAGAAGATTTGCTGGAAGAGTTTGGCCTGTCGGACGCGAATCTAAAGCTGCCCGTAATCGGCATCGTCTCGCGGTTTGCCGGGCAGAAAGGTTTCGACCTGGTTTCGCAGATCATGGACCGACTGGCGCGCGAGGAAATCATTCTGGTTGTCCTCGGTTCAGGCGAAAAGCTTTATGAAGAAATGTTTGCGCGGATGGCGAAACAGTTTCCCGGCAAGATCGCACTCAAGATCACCTACGACAACAAAATTGCGCACAAAATTGAAGCGGGCGCGGACATGTTCTTGATGCCGTCACGTTACGAGCCCTGCGGACTGAATCAGATTTACAGCTTGAAGTACGGCACCGTCCCCATCGTCCGCGCGACAGGTGGACTCGATGACACGATTGAACCTTGGGATGCGCGCGCGGCCACGGGCACGGGCTTCAAGTTCACCGAATACACCGGCGAGGCGCTCTTGGCCGCCATCAAGAACGCATTGCAAGCTTTCCGCGATCAGACCTCGTGGCAAAAGTTGATGAAAAATGGCATGGCCAAGGATTTCTCGTGGACCGCTTCAGCCAAGGAATATGCGAAGGTCTATGAGAAAGTCCGGAAGCTGAAGGCGGCGAGTTCCACCGCCGCACCAGTATTGTCAAAAACCATCGGCTAGAGATTCGCTGAACCGAAGCTTTCGGAGCCTGTCTTTAATTCACCTTACTCGGCCCCTTACCTGGTCACCTTGGGCGTGAATCTGCGTAATACGAACTCCTGCACCAGGGTGCTGAGCATGCGCTCGCTGGTGCTGAGAGCCAGATTCTCGAAAACCAACCCGGCGCCACGATTGGAAGGCGGGTAATAAGCGTTCGACAGTGCAGAAGAAGCCAGGTCCCCGCCCAGGCTCGAGTAGTTCGGCTGCACGCGTCCGTTATCTCCGCGGCAGACGAACGGACTCTCGAGCGCATGGAGCGCGCGCGACTTGTTCGATCCAGTGCCCTGATAGAAGTAACGCGGGTCCTGGTGCAAGAGCGCGGGCAGGATCGCGCCGCCGATCATGATATCCGAAACGCCATCGGCCGCGGTTGCGCCAAAGCGCTCGCCATACCCATTCCAGCCTTGGCGGTAATTGGGCGTGTCCCCCGCCTGATTGATCGCGGCCAGACCAGCCGCTCCGATCACGGTCACAGAATCAAAAGAGGTCTTCACCGCCAACTGATACTTCAACTTCGCCGTCAGCGGCTCGGGGTTGGGATCGTAGACGACGTAAAAGTTGGGGATGAATCCGAAAACGCGCTGCTGTTCCTCGGCTTTGACCTGCTCGGTAGCGACTTTCTCAGCTGAGTACACCACGGAGACCGTGGTCCTCAGCTCAGAGATCTTCAGTTTGCTGCCGGTCAGGATGACGTATTGGCCGGACGCGACGATGACGGGCTCAGAAGTCCAGTTGTCGAACCCCGCGGCGCTGATGCTGACCTGATACGTGCCTTGATCCAGACTTGAGAATTCAAAATATCCGCTGTCGTTCGAAACGATCTTGCGGGGAGCTCCCAGCTCAGGGCTCGCGAGGATGACAACCGCGCCCGGAACGACTCCGCCGTTCACGTCGGTAACGGTGCCGCTAATCAGGCCTGTCCTCACGACGGGCGCGGGCTCGGCCGCGTTGAAATCCTCCGCCGCCAACGGCGAGGCTAAAGAAATGGCCGCCAAAATTAGCGGCAGAATTCGTAGAGTTCTCACAAATAGGGCTCCGGTTCAATGGTATGGAATATGCCATTTTACCGTGCAAGCGGTGAATCCCAGCAGTCTTCCGGGACCAATCCGGGGTTACGAAAGGTTAATTCTAAAGATTAGGCTTTGCATTCAAATTCCTGAAACTAGGACTATTTCCTGGTTTGCTGAAGCTCGCGGCTCAAGTCCCAACGGACTCTGAATGCCACTCTTCGGTAGACCTAGAATTTCCCCAGCTTGATCCGCACCACCGCGGGTGAGCCATGAAATTGAAGGCCACGATCGGTTTCATCGCCGTTCCACAGACGCAGTGCTTTCCAGACCCCATTCTCGTAGGAACCCTCCTCGGCGGAAAGAATCTGCATGCGAATGCCCGGAAGACGCCCAGGCAGGTGGAAACTGACGCTGGCGTCCAAGCCGGTCACAAGAAACTCATCCGGTCCTAACTGGGCTACTAGTGCCGCGCCGTGAAAGTCTTTATTG
>Ga0080027_10000265_pt1 | contig 22928 bp, 18 predicted proteins | sample OrgsoiDNA2013046_FD_70962 | JGI IMG/M metagenome (GOLD analysis project Ga0080027, IMG submission 70962) | Permafrost soil microbial communities from the Arctic, to analyse light accelerated degradation of dissolved organic matter (DOM) -... | ecosystem: Environmental > Terrestrial > Soil >... | reverse complement strand
GCGTTGCTCAGGCGATGCTCGCGCAGGATGACCGCGGCGGCCTGGTCGAGCCGATCGGAATCTCCGGAGATTCCGGCGAGCGCCAGGAGGCGACGGTAGAGGTGCTGGTGCCAGCGCTGGCCCCCGTCGGCGTGGGTCCGCAGCGTGACGCCTTCCGTCTCGCGCAGCTCGGCGCGCAGAGCGCCTTCGGCCCTTTCCAGGGCCGCCGGGTCGACGGCAAGGCCCGCCTTCGCCGCGTAGGCGGCGATGCGCGCGCCGTCGTGAAAAGTGAGCGTGAAGCCCGCGTCGAAGAGGACCGCGCGCGGTGCCGGTTTGAAGAAGGCGGCGGCTTCCTGGTATGAGGCGGTCATGGTCAGGCTGAATCGGATCTACACCAAGGCGGGCGACGGGGGCGACACCCGTCTCGTGGGTGGACAAAAGGTGCGCAAGGACGCGCTCCGAATCGAGGCCTATGGCACCATCGACGAGCTCTCGGCCTGCATCGGGCTGGCGCGTACGGCGCTCGGCGCCGCCGGCGCGCCGGCCGGTGCCGCAGAGCTCGGCGCCGTTCTCCTGCGCGTGCAGAACGAGCTCTTCAATCTGGGCAGCGATCTGGCGACGCTGACCGCCGATCGTCGCCCCACGCAGCCGGTCATCGAAACGCGGCACGCCAGCGCGCTCGAAGAGGAGATCGACGCCTGGAACGCCTCGCTTCCCGAGCTGCGCAGCTTCGTCCTGCCGGGCGGTGGTTTCGTCGCGGCCTATCTTCACCTGGCCCGCACCGTCTGCCGGCGCGCCGAACGTCTCATCGTGCGCCTCGCCGACGCGGAGCCGATCGGCCCGGCCGTCATCCCTTACGTCAACCGCCTGTCCGACGCGCTCTTCGTGATGAGCCGACACGCCGCCCGCATCTACGGCGAGCCCGAGCCCCTCTGGGAACCGGAAAAAACCTGATCGCGTCGGGGTCGGGACGGCTTCGCCGGCCCGACCCCATCGCGGGAGGGTTTGGGAACCCTCCCAGGGTTCCCATCAAAACTCGACGGCGACGCCGAGGTTGAAGTCGAAGTTGAGCGTGAATTTGGTGAAGCCGGCCACCATGTTCATCTCGGCCCGGAGCGCGAACACGGGCGACAGGTTGTAGAGAATCCCGCCGCTGCCGCCGAGGAAGATCGGCCCGGCGGCGATCGTGTCGATGCAGGCGCTCATCTTGTCGCTGCCGCAGTGGGGCTCCGAAGGGAAGGTCGCGAGGTGGCGGATGGTGCCAAGTCCCGCGAGGCCCGCCACGAAAGGATGCAGATCGCCGAAATCGAACAGCCAGTTCGCGCGGGCGAACCCGGCGGCCGCGTACTTCGCCGGTGAACAGACGCCGCCCGGCCCGCAGCTGGCGTCCGGTGCATAGAACGGCGTCGCGCCCGAAACGAACTGAAGGCGAAACTGCAGCGAGAGCAGAAACTGAGGGCTGATGAAATAACCCACCTCGGGCGCCAGCTGACCGAGCTTGGCCAGGGCAAAACCGGGCGGCGAGACGTGGTCGCCGGTGTTGATCTCCCCCGCCCCGGTCGTCCACCCGAACCCCGTCCCCAGGCCGAGCCCGACGTACCAGGTGGCCGGCTCCGACTCGTCCGGCTTGGGGGTCACGACGGTCGTCCGGCGCACCGGCGCCACCAACGCGCCACCTTGACGCTGCAAGGCGATCACCAGCGGCTCCGTCGCCGAGCCCTTGGTCCCGACCGTCTCGTTGCCGGCGCCGGTCACCTCGATGTAGTACTTGAGCTTGGCCCCCACGGTGGCCGAGGCGGGGATCTCGCCGCTCCAGTTCCCGGGAGAGTCCTCGTGCATCTCGCGCTCGCCGAAGTCTTCCGACCCGTCGGCGCTGAATGACAAGACGACCTTTGTGGCGCCCAGCGACGCGTCGATCGTCACGTTGATCGGAATCGGCTTTCCCTGCTCCGCCCGGGTGACCGGCTCGTGCGTCACGGCATCGCCCGCGGCCGGCGTGGCGGCGCCACCGCCCCCCCCGGCGCTCTTCTGCGCCTCGGCGGCCTCGTCGAAGACCGCCTGGATCTCGGGATTGGCCAGCGTCTTGTCGAGCTTGATGTCCGCCTGGATCTCGATCGCCTTCTTGAACTCTTTGAGCGCCTGATCCTTCTGCTTGAACCCCGCGAAGAGGACAACGCCCAGGTGGACGTGCGTGCGCGCCGCGACCGCGTGGGTGTCGAGGCCGGCTTGCGCGCAGGCGGCCAGCGCGTCCTTGAGGATCTTGCGCGCGTCCTCGAAGTTCAGGTTCTCGTACTCGTCGACGGCCCGCTTGTTCAGCTTCACGACCTTGTCGATCGAGGCCGAATCGTCGGCTTCGGCGCGCGCCACGCCCGCACCGGCAAGCAGCGCAAAACCGAGGAGGCAGGCGAGCGGACGCATCGTGGCGGCGGGTTTTCGCAAGGCGAGCGCGAGACTATCGCTGCAAAAAGTGCCGTCAATGTAACACGGCCTCATCTAAATCGCCTCCAAACCGGCGTGACGCGCGGGGTGGTCGTATAATTGGTGCATGTGGATGTCCACGTCTGCCCGGGTGTCTTCCTGGCTGCCTTGGGGCGGGTTTGCGGCGGCGCTCGCGGGCGCGGCGTTTCTCTGGCACGGCGCCCATGCGCCGCGGCTCGGGGACAAGCCAACCCCCACCAGCGCCGAGCAGGCCGAGGCGGCGGGGCTCCGCCCGACCGAGCTCATCGTCGACTTTCGGGACGACATCTCGGCAAAAGCGCTGGCCGCGAACGGCTACCTCGAGATTCCGGTGAGCGACTATTCGGCCCAGGACCGCCTCTATCGGATCGACTTCGACGACGCCGATCAGGCCGCGGCCGCCCTGGCCAAGCTCTCCCACGATCCCGACGTCGAGAGCGTCGACTACGACTCGCTCGCCACCATCCCGCCCGATGAGCAGGCCGAGGAGGCCGCCGCGGCCGCGGGGTCGATGGAGGCGGAGTGCGGCGCCAAGCCCAGCGAGGGCGCGGCCGATGTCCCCGCGGCTGGGGCCGATTTCCCAAATGACGCCTGCTTCAAGTATCAATGGCACCTCCGCCAAATCGGAATGCCGGCGGCCTGGAAGCGCGGCACCGGCAGCGGCGTGGTGGTCGCGGTGATCGACACCGGCGTCACCAAGGTCGGCGATCTCGCCGGCACCAAGTTCGTCCCCGGCTATAACTTCATCGCCAACAACGCCGACGCAGCCGACGATCACGGCCACGGCACGCACGTGGCCGGGACCATCGCCGAGTCGACCAACAACCGGATCGGCGTCGCCGGCGTCGCCTACGGCGCGTCGATCATGCCGCTCAAAGTGCTGTCGGCCAGAGGCTCGGGATCGATGGCCGGCATCGCGCAGGCGATCCGCTGGGCGGCCGACCACGGTGCCGGCGTCATCAACATGAGCCTGGGCGGGCCGTTCGCGGTCGGGGCGATCGCCAGCGCGGTCAAGTACGCGCACGGCAAGGGCGTGGTGATCGTGGCGGCGGCCGGCAACGACGGCCACGGCCGTGTCGGCTATCCGGCACGCTACCCGGGGGTCATCGCCGTCGCGGCCACCCAGTTCGACGAAAGCACGACGTTCTATTCCAACTGGGGTCCCCAGATCGACATCGCCGCCCCAGGTGGCAACGTCCGCGTCGATCAGAACGGCGACGGCAAGCCCGACGGCGTTCTCCAGCACACCATCGTTCCGGGCGACATCGGACGCACCGACTACCTGTGGTTCATGGGGACGTCGATGGCGTCGCCGCACGTCGCGGGCGTGGCCGCGCTGATCATGGGCGCGGGCGTTCGGCGGCCGGAGGCGGTCGAGGAGATCTTGCTTGGCACGGCGCGGAAGCCCAAGGGGCGGAACGCGGCGACCGGCGCGCGCATCGACGACCACTATGGCGCGGGGATCGTCGACGCGGCGGCGGCACTACACAGAGCGCGCGACGGACGCGGCGCGGGCGAGCTGGGGCTCGGATTCGCGGCTTCGCTGCTGGGCCTGGCGGTCATGCGCCGCCGCCGAATTGCGGTCGCGCAGCTGGGGCTCGGGTTTGCGGCCGCGCTGGTGGCCGGATCGTCGGGGCTATTCTTTCTGCCGGGCCTGACGCCCGAGAGCTGGACGCACGCGCACGCCGTGGCCGGGATGCTCTCCGGTGGCATCACCGATCTCGCCACCGGCCCGTTGAGCGCGACGCTGCTCTACAGCGCCCTCGCGCCGGTCGGACTGATGGTCCTCCTTTACGGCGTCCGCCGGCTGCGGCCGGCGCTGGCCGGCTTCGGCTTCGGCGTGGCCGGCGCGCTGCTCTTCACCGCCCTCGCCCACACCGTCGACCTCCGCTTCGTTCCCGACGCGATCGAGCCTCTCTGGCTCGGCGCCCAGGCCGCCATCGCCGGCCTCTTCGCCGCGGCCTGCCTGCGCAAGGCCTAGCCGCTTCCGAGTCCGCCGAGAAGCCTCTATCCCGCGCGACTCCTATTCCGGCTGCGCGATGTGTTGGGGCGATTCCAGGCTGTCGTGCGACCGTGCCGCGGGGCTGTCGGGACCGTTCGTGGCGGCCGCAGGGCGAGAGGCTACTGCCCGCGGCGCAGCTCGGTCAGGACCGACTTGGCGACGGCCTTGAGCGTGTCGAACACGCCGGCGCCGCTGGTGGCGCAGGCCTCGAACTCGGGCGCCTTGGTCGGGTTCAGGACCTCGCGGAGCTGGTCCATCGGCGCGGCGTTGGGGAGATCGCGCTTGTTGTACTGCACGACGTAGGGGAGCTTGTTGAGGTCGTACCCCTGATCGGTCAGGTTGAGGCGCAGGTTGTCGAGCGACTCGATATTGGCCTCCATGCGCTCGATCTGCGAATCGGCGACGAACACTACGCCGTCGACCCCTTTCAGGATCAGCTTTCGGCTGGCGTCGTAGAAGACCTGCCCCGGCACGGTGTAGAGGTGGAAGCGGGTCTTGAACCCGCGGATCTCGCCCAGCGACAGCGGAAGGAAATCGAAGAACAGCGTCCGCTCGGTCTCGGTCGCCAGCGAGATCATCTTCCCCTTCGCGTCGGGGCTGGTCTTCGCATAGATGTAGTGCAGGTTGGTGGTTTTCCCGCACAGACCCGGCCCGTAGTAGACCAGCTTGCAGTTGATCTCGCGCGACGAGTAGTTGATGAAACTCATGTCGACACCTGCAGACGGGCGTCAGTCCACGCGTGAGCGAAGGCGGCTTCGCCGCCGGAGCTCGTCGCGGGAGGTTTGGAACCCTCCCAGGGTTCCAAGTCAATCATTGAACAGGTTGTCGATGTCGCTGTCGGTGATCTCGGTGAGGATCGACGGCTCGCTCTTGGCGGCAGCCTTCTTGGCGACCGAGTCGAAGAGCCGCACCATCTCGTCGGACGACTTCTTGACCCGCAGCCGCACCAGCCCCAGCGAAGACCGCTCGTCGAACAGCACCACCAGAATGGCGCGCCCCCCGACCAGCGTGATGTGGATGTGGGTCTTCTCTCCCTCGTGGAACTGGCTGAAGAAGTCCTTCTCGCGAAGGATCTTCGAGATGCCACCGGTCGCGGCGACGTTACCCGCTGTCAGTGACGACAGCGAGGTCACGTCCAGCTCGTCGACGTCGCCCGCGTCGGCGATCGCCTGACCGTCGCGGCCGATCAAGAGCACGGCCTTGGCATTGGCATCCCGGGTGAGCCGCGCGCAGACGAGAGACATCGCCTGCTGCTCCTCGGGGTACATCACATCGGGGCCACTCATCGTAATCCTCGGCAGGTCGACATCGTGCTCCCTAGGGTTCCCACGAAATATCACTCGCGAATCGGGGTTTCAAGCATTGTACCCCGACAATCCCGGCTTCGGACATCTTTACATTTCGCGCCGTCCGTCTATCGCGCGGGCCAAGGTGACCTGATCGGCGTACTCCAGCTCACCGCCGATCGGGACGCCGGTGGCGATGCGGCTGACTTTGACGCCCAGCGGGCGGAGCAGCTTGGACAGGTAAACGGCCGTCGCCTCCCCCTCGACGCTGGGGCTGGTCGCCAGAATTACCTCGGCGATCGCCTCGGCGGCGCTCCCGTCGCCGCAGCGCCTGAGCAGCTCTGGGATTCTCAAGTCGTCCGGCCCCACCCCGTCGAGGGGCGACAGAACCCCGTGCAGGACGTGGTAGCGCCCGCGGTAACCCCCGGCGCGCTCGATGGCCACCAGGTCCTGGGGCTGGGCGACCACGCAGACCAGGGTGCCGTCCCGCCGCTGGTCCCGGCAGATGGCGCAGGGGTCGGCTTCGGTCAGGTCACAGCAGGTCGAGCAAAATCGGATCTTCTGTCGGACTTCCACGATGGCGGCGGCCAGCGCCGCGGCGTCCTCCGCCGAGGCCCGCAGGATGTGGAAGGCCAGCCGCGCGGCCGTCTTCTCCCCAATCCCGGGCAGCTTGCCGAGCTGCTGGACCAGCCGCGCGATGGGCGAGGCGTACATCGACCGTCAGATCCCGGCGAGGCCGGGTGGCAGCGGCAGCCCGCCGGTCACCCGGGCCATGGCCGCTTCCGCCGTCTCGCGCGCCCGGCCGAGCGCGATGTTGACCGCCCCTACCGCCAGGTCCTCGATCATCTTCTTGTCGCCGACGATGGCGTCGTCGATGGCCAGCGAGAGGACCTCGCCTTTGCCGTTCGCGGTGCAGCGGCAGAGACCGCCGCCAGTCTCGCCGACGACGGTGTTGCGCCCGAGCTCCTCGCGCACGCGCGCCACCTCGCTCTGAATCCGCTGCGCGGTCTCCAGCAAGCCTTTCAGGTCGGGCATCGACATCAGGTTTTGATCTCCTTGAGCGAGGCCCCGAAAACGTCCTGGGCGCTGCGAATCACCGGATGCTGGCGGGCCTCGAGCTCCCGGGTCTTGCGGTCGGCGACCGCGGCGTCGTTCTCGACCCCGACCTCGGAGCGGACTGCGGCGGGGCCGTTGCTGCCGACGGTGAAGCCAATTTTCACCGGGCGCCCCAGAGCGGACGACACGACCGAGTCGATCTCCCCGCGGGCCTTCTCGGCCCGATCGGCGTCGATCTTGGAGGAGAACGCCAGCGACATGGCGTTCGAATTCGATGAGATGACCTCCGCGTGCGCCAGCAGCGCGGCCAGCGACGGACGGCTCGCCTCGAACGTCTTGAGGACACTTCGCCAAACGTCAACTATTCCGGGAACCCTGGGAGGGTTCCCGGACCCTCCCGCGACGGGCTCCGGCGAGCCAAGCTCACCTCCGCCCACGCGATCCATTCCGGGAACCCTGGGAGGGTTCACTGGCGGCGGGGGCGCGGCCCAGGTTCGGGGCGCGGCGGCAGCCGACGCGGGCGCCTTGGCAGCCGGAGCGACTGCCTTGGTCGCCGGCGGGGCTGTGGCGGCGACCGGCGCTGGACCCGCGCCGGCGCCCGAGGGCGGACGCGGGGCACCGCGGAGCCGCCCTTCCATCTCGTCGAGACGCTGCAGGAGATCGCCGAGTGGGACCATCGGCTCGGCGCTGCAAAGATCGATCGCCGCCATCTCGTAGAGCAGGCGCGGGGTAGGCAGGCGCGACGCTTCGTCGACCGCGCGGGCCCAGCGGTCGAACAGGATCGTGATGAGGCCGGGTGCGGCGCGCGCCGTGAGCGCGCGGGCCTCGGCGATCTCCTCCGGCGTGGCGTCGACCAGATCGCCGAGATCGATGCCGCTGCCCCCACCCCCCCCGCCCGTCACGCAGGCCACAACCTCGAGGTCGCGCAGAAACCCCAGGAAGGCCCGGCCGAGCTCGCCCAGGTCGACGCCGCGATCGACGGCGCGCGCAATGAGGCGCAGCGCGGTCGCCGGCTGCCGGTCCAGAACCGCGCCGGCGAGCTCCAACAAGAGCCGGCGGTCGGCGACGCCCAGCACGTCGGCGGTCACCTCGGCGGTCAGCTTCTCCGACCCGACGTAGGCGATCGTCTGATCGAGCAACGAGAGGGCATCGCGCACCGAGCCCGCCGCCTGACGGGCGATGAGGCGCACCGCCTCTGGCGTGGCTTCGATCTTCTCCGCCCCCAGGATCCCCTCGAGGTGCGTCGCCAGGCGGGCCGTCGAGATCAGCTTGAAGTCGAAGCGCTGGCAGCGCGAGAGGATCGTCGCCGGAATCTTGTGCACCTCGGTCGTCGCGAAGACGAACACCACGTGCGGCGGCGGCTCTTCGAGCGTCTTGAGCAGAGCGTTCCAGGAGTGCGCCGAGAGCATGTGCACTTCGTCGATGATGTAGACCTTGCGCCGGGCGCGCGCGGGGAGGTACCGCACCCCTTCCAGCACCGACTTGGTCTCCTCGACCTTGGTGTTGGAGGCGGCGTCGATCTCGATGACGTCGACCGACCGTCCGGCGACGATCTCCTGGCAGAAGTCGCAAACGCCGCAGGGCTCGGCCGTGGGCCCCTTTTCACAGCAGAGCGCCTTGGCCAGGATCCGGGCGGCGCTGGTCTTGCCGACGCCGCGCGCACCGGTGAACAGGAAGGCGTGGTGGACCCGGTTCTGGGCGATGGCGTTGGAGAGCGTCCGCGCCACATGTTCCTGGCCGACCAGCTCCGAAAAACGCTGCGGGCGGTACTTCCGAGCCAGGACCAGATACGACACCCGCGCAATGTACCTAATAAAAGCACCCCCGACGACCGCGAACGGCGGGCTTGTCGGCGAAGGCGGGGTGCTTACCTGTGAAGGGTTCCAATGAGGCTCGACAAACTGACCATCAAAGCTCGGGAGGCCGTCCAGGCCGCCCAGGAGCTGGCTGGGAGCCGGGGCCACCAGGAGCTGACCCCCGAGCACCTGCTGGCTGCCCTGCTCGACCAGGCGGAGGGCGTGACCGGCGCGCTGCTGCGCAAGCTGGGCGTCGACCCGATGCTGGTTCGTCAGTCCACGGCCGAGGCGCTGGAAGCCCAGCCGCAAGCGCGCGGCTCGACCGCCGACATCTTCGCGGGCCGTCGCTTGAACGATCTTCTGGAGGATGCGACCCGCCAGTCCAAGGAGCTCAAGGACGAATACGTCTCGAGCGAGCACATCCTGCTCGCGCTCCTCGGCAAGGACCACGGCGCCGCCAGCCGCGCGCTCAAGGACGCGGGGGTGCGCAAGAACGACTTTCTGAAGGCGCTGGCCGAGGTACGCGGGACCCAGCGCGTGACCGATCCCGAGGCCGAAGGGAAATACCAGGCGCTCGCCAAGTACACCCGCGATCTCACCGAGCTGGCCCGGAGCGGCAAGCTCGATCCGGTGATCGGACGAGACGAGGAGATCAGGCGCGCGATGCAGGTGCTGTCGCGCCGCACCAAGAACAACCCGGTGCTGATCGGCGATCCGGGGGTCGGCAAGACCGCGATCGTCGAGGGGATCGGGCTGCGCATCGCCACGGGGGACGTGCCGGAGTCGCTCAAAGATAAGAAGATTCTGGCGCTCGATCTGGGGGCGCTCATCGCGGGGACGAAATACCGCGGCGAGTTCGAGGACCGCCTCAAAGCCGTCCTCAAGGAGATCGAGGCGGCCGCCGGCGGCGTCATCCTGTTCATCGACGAGCTGCACACGCTGGTCGGGGCGGGGGGCGCGGAGGGCGCGGTCGACGCGGCCAACATGCTCAAGCCGGCGCTGGCGCGCGGCGATCTGCGCTGCATCGGCGCCACCACCCTCGACGAGTACCGGAAGTACATCGAGAAGGACAAGGCGCTCGAACGGCGTTTTCAGCCGGTTTACGTGGGCGAGCCGTCGCTCGAGGACACGGTCGCGATCTTGCGCGGTCTCAAGGAGCGCTACGAGGTGCACCACGGTATCCGGATCCGCGACGCCGCGCTGGTCGCGGCGGCGCGGCTGTCCCACCGTTACATCTCGGGCCGGCAGCTCCCCGACAAGGCGATCGACCTGGTCGACGAAGCGGCCAGCCGCCTCAAGATGCAGATCGATTCGCGACCCGACGCGATCGACCAGATCGAACGTCGGCTGACGTCGCTGGCCATCGAGGAGCAGGCGCTCGGCAAGGAAAAGGACGACGGCTCGGCCAAGCGCCTGGCGACGGTCGCCAAGGAGATCGCCGAGCTACGCGAACGCGCGGACCAGATGAACGGCGTCTGGCAGCACGAAAAGAGCCTCATCGAATCTCTGCGCAAGCTCAAGGAAGAGTCGGAGTCCGCCAAGACGGAGGCGGAGCTGGCGCAACGGCGCGGCGATCTCAACCGCGCCGCGGAGCTGCGCTTCGGTCGGGTTCCCGAGCTGGAGAAGGCCACGCTCGCCAAATCCGCCGAGCTCAAGGAAGCCCAGAAGCACGGTTCTTTCTTACGCGAGGAGGTCACCGAAGAGGACGTGGCCGCCGTGGTATCGAAGTGGACCGGCATTCCGGTGGACAAGATGCTGGAGGGCGAACAGGCCCGCCTGCTTCTCCTCGAAGAGCGCCTCCACGCGCGCGTCATCGGCCAGGACGAGGCGGTCGCCGCGGTGGCCAACGCCGTCCGCCGCTCGCGCGCCGGGCTCCAGGACCCGAACCGACCCATCGGATCGTTCATTTTTCTCGGCCCGACCGGGGTCGGAAAGACCGAGCTGGCGCGCGCGCTGGCCGAGTTCCTATTCGACGACGAGACGCACATGGTCCGGATCGACATGTCGGAATACATGGAGAAGCATGCGGTCTCGCGCCTCATCGGCGCGCCGCCCGGCTACGTCGGCTACGACCAGGGCGGTCAGCTCACCGAAGCCGTGAGGCGCCGCCCCTACTCGGTGATCCTCTTCGACGAGATCGAGAAGGCCCATCCGGACGTCTTCAACACGCTCCTGCAGCTGCTCGACGACGGGCGGCTCACCGATGGACAGGGGCGCACCGTCGACTTCCGGAACACGGTCATCATCATGACGTCCAACCTGGGGAGTCAGCACCTGGCGGACTGGACCGATCTGGGCGCGAAGGACAAGGTGATGGCGGAGCTTCGGCACGCCTTCCGGCCGGAGTTCCTGAACCGCATCGACGACATCGTCATCTTCCATTCTCTCGGGCGAAACGAGATCGACAGCATCGTCGACCTGCAGCTGGGACGTCTGCGCAAGCTGCTGCGCGAGCGCGATCTGGACCTCGAGCTTTCGCCCGAAGCGCGCACCTTCCTGGCCGACCAGGGGTATGACCCGCAGTACGGCGCCCGCCCGCTCAAGCGGGCGCTCGTCCGCTATGTACAGGATCCGCTCGCCAGGCAGGTCCTCGCGGGCGACCTTCACCCCGGAGACACGATCCTGGCGGAGCGCGCGGCCGGCGCCGACGCCTTGACCTTCAGCCGTAAACCGCAGCGCAAGATCGCGGTCATGTCATGATGGACTGACTACTTCGATGAAGGATCTCTACAAGACGTTGGGCGTTTCCGAGACCGCGGACGAGGCGACCATCAAGAAGGCCTACCGGAAGCTGGCCAAGGATCTCCACCCCGACGTCACGGGCGATGACAAGAAGAAGACCGAGCGCTTCAAGGAGATCAACGAAGCGTACGCGGTGATCGGTGAGGCGGAGAAGCGCAAGGAGTACGACCGTCTCAAGCACGCGCCGGTTCGCTCCGACGGGATGCCGGAGGGCTTCGACGCCGAGGCGTTCGCCCGCACGTTCGGCGGTCGTGCCCGCACCACGGCCAGCGGCGTCGAGGTCGGCGGCGACTTCGACATGAACGACCTCTTCGCAAACCTGTTCGGGGGCGCGGGGGGCCAAGCCGGAAATCCATGGGCGCGCGCCCGGACGCGTCCGGTGCGTGGCGCCGACATCGGCGGTCGCCTGGAGGTCTCGTTCGCGGAGGCGGCGCTGGGCGCGAAGCGTTCGGTGCGCACCGGGAGCGGCGGCACCGTCGAGGTCAGCATCCCGCCTGGCGTCGAGAGCGGGGGCCGGCTGCGTCTCCCTGGCCAGGGCGCCGCGGCGCCTGCAAAGGGCGGCACGCCCGGCGATCTCTACCTCGAGATCGAGGTCCGACCGGATCCGTTCCTCCGGCGCCAGGACGACGACATCGAGCTCGATCTGCCGGTCACGATGACCGAGGCGGCGCTGGGCGCCAAAGTCGAGGTTCCGACCGTCGAGGGCCCGGTCACGGTCACCGTCCCACCGGGGACCTCCAGTGGCGCACGGTTGCGCTTGCGGGGCCGTGGCGTCAAGAATGCCGACGGGTCGCTCGGCGACCAGTTCTGCCGCGTCGAGATCGTGACGCCGAAGATCAAACCCGACGACGCGGAGACGCGCCGTCTGTTCGAAGAGATCGCCAAGCGCACCAACCCCGGGCCCGTGCGAAAATTCTAACCTCCTATCTGATATACCTTTTCAACCCCTCGGCATCCTATAGAGAGAGGTTCAATCGATGAGCGCTGATTCCCCCAAGACCCTTCCGTTGCTCTCGCTCCGCAACTTGGTGCTGTTCCCGGGCGCCGTGATGCCGGTCGAAATCGGCCGTGCCAGCTCGCTGCGCCTGATCGAGGCGCTCGGCGGCAAAGGCGCGCGCGTGCTGGTCGGAACCCAGAAAGACGCCGACATCGAAGAGCCGGCCGGTGCCGATCTGTACACCACCTGCGTCGAGGGCGAAGTCGTCCGCATCGTCAAGGCGGCCGAGAACCGGGTCACCGCCGTGCTGCGCGGGACCGAGCGTCGCCGCGTGACGGGCTTCACCCAGGAGAAGCCCTACCTGCTCGCGACCTACGAGCCGCTCGTGGAGATCCGCAAGGATCCGATCGAGATCGACGGCCTCGGCATGGCGGTCTACGACGTCTCCAAGCAGCTCATCGCCATCTCGCCCGACATCCCCGACGAGACGGCGCAGGTGCTGGATCAGCACAAGGAGCCGGGACGCCTCGGCGACATCGTCGCGGCGACGGTCGATCTGTCTCCCGAAGAGCGCGCCTCGCTGCTGGTCGAAGCCGACGTCGCGGAGCGTTTGCGGCGCCTGCTGGTGCTCCTGCAGCGCAAGGTCGAGCTCATCAAGGTCAAGCAGAAGATCGATTCGCAGGTGCGCGAGGAGTTCAGCAAGCACCAGCGCGAGGCGGTGTTGCGCCAGAAGCTGAAGGCGATCCAGGACGAGCTGGGCGAAGGGGAAGACGCCAGCGACCTCGACGCGTTCGAAGAGAAGATCAAGGCGGCGGAGATGCCTGCCGACGTCGAAAAGACCGCGCGCAAGCAGCTCGATCGCCTCAAGCAGATGGCGCAGTCTTCGGCGGAATACACCGTTCAGCGGACTTATCTCGAATGGTTGGTCGAGCTGCCCTGGTCGAAGCGGACGCAGGACCGACTGGATCTCGATCAGGCGCGCGAGATCCTCGACGCGGACCATTACGACCTCAAGAAGGTCAAGAAGCGGATCCTCGAGTACCTGGCGGTGCGCAAGCTCGCGCCGGGCAAGAAGGGACCGATCCTCTGCCTGGCCGGACCGCCCGGCGTCGGCAAGACCTCCCTGGGCAAGTCGATCGCCCGCTCGCTGGGACGCGAGTTCATCCGCGTCTCGCTGGGTGGAGTGCGCGACGAGGCGGAGGTCCGCGGCCACCGCCGCACCTACATCGGCGCGCTTCCGGGTCGCGTGATCCAGGGGATGCGGCGGGTCGGCACCCGCAACCCGGTCTTCATGCTCGACGAGATCGACAAGCTGGGGGCCGATTTCCGGGGCGATCCCTCGGCCGCCCTGCTTGAGGTGCTCGACCCCGAGCAGAATTCGACCTTCTCCGATCACTACCTGGAGGTGAACTTCGATCTGTCGGACGTCATCTTCATCGCGACGGCGAACATGCTCGATCCGATTCCGCCGGCGCTGCTCGACCGCATGGAGGTCCTGGAGATCCCGGGCTACACGCGCGAGGAGAAGCTGGAGATCGCCAAGCGCCATCTGGTGCCGAAGCAGATCGCCGAGCACGGTCTCGACGACCAGAAGATCCAGCTCTCGGACGAGGCGCTCAGCACCGTCATCGACCAGTACACGCGCGAAGCGGGCGTACGCAACCTCGAACGCGAGGTCTCGAGCGTCATCCGCGCCGTCGCGGTCAAGGTCGCCGAGAACCTCCCCTACGACCCCCAGCTCACCCCGGAGAGCATCGCCGAGGCCCTGGGCGCGCAGAAGTACTACTCGGAGGCGGCAGAACGGACAGAGATCCCCGGTGTGGCAACCGGCCTGGCCTGGACGCCGACGGGCGGCGACATCCTCTTCATCGAGGTGTCGGCGATGTCCGGCAAGGGGAACCTGATCCTGACCGGCCAGCTCGGCGACGTCATGAAAGAGTCGGTGCGCGCGGGTCTGTCGTGGGTTCGCACCCACGTCGAGGATCTCGGCATCACGACCGACTTCGAGAGGACCGACATCCATCTGCACGTCCCACAGGGCGGGGTTTCGAAGGACGGCCCGTCGGCGGGCGTCGCGATCACGGTCGCGCTCGTGTCGCTCCTGACCGGGCGGCGGGTGCGCGGCGACGTGGCGATGACCGGTGAGATCACCTTGCGCGGAACCGTGCTGCCCGTCGGCGGAATCAAGGAGAAGGTGCTGGCGGCCCACCGCGCCGGGATCAAGCGGGTGGTTCTCCCCGAGCGAAATCGCAAGGACGTCATCGACATCCCCGAGACCGTCACCAAAGAGCTGGAGATGAGGTTCGTCAAGAAGATCGACGAGGCTCTGGAGCTGACGCTCGAGGCGGTGCCGGTGGTGGTGGCGGGTCCCGAAACTCCGACGACGACGACCGAAACCACGGCCCGGGCCTGAGCGAAGGTTCGGGACGCCGTCTCACCCTGCTCTCTGCCTGACCTCGTCGGTCCGCCGCGTCTGAACGAAGGTAGACTCGCGTCGAGCTGCGATGTCGGACGCTGGCAAGAAATTCGAGACGCTATCCGGGATCCCTGTGCGGGCGTCCTATGGGCCCGACGATGTCGGGCCCGATCTCGGCTACGACACCAAGCTCGGCGACCCCGGCGGCTATCCGTTCACGCGCGGGCCGTACGCCAGCATGTACCGCGGGAAGCTCTGGACGATGCGGATGTTCTCGGGGTTCGGGACCCCCGAGGACACCAACCGGCGGTTTTCGTTCTTGCTCGCGCAAGGTCAGACCGGTCTGTCGACCGCGTTCGACATGCCGACGCTGATGGGGCTCGATCCCGACGATCCGCGGTCGGCCGGCGAGGTCGGGCGCGAAGGGGTCTCGGTCGCGTCGGTGGCGGACATGGAGCGCCTGTTCGCCGACATTCCGCTCGCCGAGGTCACCACGTCGATGACGATCAACGCGCCCGCGGTGGCGCTGCTGGCGTTCTACGTGGTCGCCGCCGAGCGGCGTGGGATTCCGCCCGAGGCCCTGGGCGGCACGATCCAGAACGACATGCTCAAGGAGTTCATCGCGCAGAAGGAGTGGATCTGCGGCGTCCGGCCGCACCTGCGCATCGTCCGCGACATGATGGTCTTCTGCACCAAGCGCATGCCGCGCTGGAACACCATCAGCGTCAGCGGCTACCACATCCGCGAGGCCGGTGCGACGGCGGTGCAGGAACTGGCGTTCACGCTCGCCGACGGCATCGGGTACGTGGAGCTCGGTCGGCAGGCCGGGCTCGACGTCGACGAGTTCGCGCCGCGCCTCTCATTCTTCTGGGACGTCCACAACGATTTCTTCGAGGAGATCGCCAAGCTGCGGGCGGCGCGCCGGATGTGGGCACGGATCATGCGCGAGCGTTTTGGGGCCGAGAATCCGCGCGCCTGGATGCTGCGGGCGCACGCGCAGACCGCCGGGGTCTCCCTGGTGGCACAGCAACCACTCAACAACGTGGTGCGCACCACGATTCAGGCGCTGGCGGCGGTGCTGGGGGGAACGCAGTCGCTGCACACCAACAGCTACGACGAGACCTATGCGCTGCCGACCGAGGCGTCGGCGTCGCTGGCGCTGCGCACCCAGCAGATCATCGCCGAGGAGTCGGGGATCCCGGCGGTCGCCGATCCGCTGGGGGGCAGCTACTACGTGGAGGCCCTCACCGATCGGATGGAAGAGGCCGCCGGTCAGATCCTCCGCACCATCGACGAGATGGGCGGCATCGTGGCGGCCGTCGAGGCGGGCTGGCCGCAGCGCGAGATCGCGGCCTCTGCCTACCGCACCCAGCGGCAGATCGACAGCGGCGAGCGCGCGGTGGTCGGCGTCAACCGGCACATCACGACGCAGCCCTCCGGCAGCATCCCCACCCTGAAGATCGACGGCACGCCCGAGCGCGTCCAGCTGGCCGCCATCGAAGCTCTGCGCGCACGTCGCGACGCCACCGCGGTGCAGGCCGGCCTCGACGGGGTCCGGCGCGCCTCGGAAGGCGACGGCAACCTCATGGAGGCCGTGCTCGAGGCGGCGCGGCGGGATGCGACGCTGGGAGAGATCTGTCAGATCTTTCGTGACGTGTTCGGTGAATATCGCGACCCGGCCGAGGTCTAGCGCGTTAAGTTAGCGCCCATGGCGACGACACCGGGCGTGGGGCAGGACATCGAGGCGCTCTGCGGTCGCTGTGGCCAGGTCTGGCACGTGGTGATGGCCAAGATGGGCGACAAGATCGCCAAGGTCGTCTGCAAGCGCTGTGGCGGTCACCACCGCTACCGCAACGAGAACGACGGTGAGGAAGCCGGCGGCCTCGCGAAGCCGGCGCGCGGTGCGGGTCGGCCCGCCTCTGCGCGGGCGTCGTCGCGATCGCGAAAGCCCTCGCCGGTGCCGGCGGTTCCCGCCTTCGACCCGACGAAACCGGCGCGGGCCTACGCGCCGAGCGCCAGCTACGCACCGGGCGAGCGCGTCGCGCACCCGAGCTTCGGCGTGGGTGTGGTGGCCGGCTCGCCGGGCGCCGGCAAGATCGACGTGGTTTTCCCCGCGGGCCCGCGGGTGCTCGCCGCGGCCAAACCGGCCTCCAGCCTGGCCCGGCCTGTCGCCGCCACCTCTGTGCCCGTCGCCGATCGACCGCCCGGACCCGCGCCCGATCGCCCGTGAAGCTGGCGCGGGTCACGCTGCGCAAGCGTCTGGCGCGCGCGATCCGCGGCGGCCATCCCTGGATCTATCGCGACGCGCTGGTCGCGGTGCCGCCGCTTGACAATGGTACGGTGGTCCTGGTCGTCGACCCCAACGATCGTCCGCTCGCCTGCGGCTTCTGGGATGCCGATTCGCCCATCGCGGTTCGGGTGCTCGGTGAGGTGCGCCAGGCGGATCTCCCGGCGGAGATCGAGCGCCGCATCGGCGAGGCGCTCGCGCGCCGGCTCGAATCGATCGATCGCCGCGAGACCGACGCCTTCCGATGGATCCACGGTGAGGCGGACCGCCTCCCGGGCATCCACGTCGACGTCTACGGCGGCGCGCTCAGCCTCCGCTACGACGGCGCCGGCGCGCGCGCCTTTTATCGCGATCTGCCCGAGCGCCTGCGCGACATCGCCGGCCGGGCGGACCTCGCCGTCGAATCCGTGGTCGAGCGACGCCCGCGCCAGGCGGTCGACGGCGGAGAAGCGCCGACCGGCGCCCTGAGCGTCCTCGGCGCCACGCCCGCCGGCGAGATCGAGATTCGCGAGAACGGCCTGCGCTTCGGCGTCGATCTCCTGCGCGGTCAAAAGGGGGGTCTGTTCCTCGACCAACGCGAGAACCGCGCCCTGGTGCGGACCCTTTCCGCAGGTCGGCGGGTCCTGAACCTCTTCGGGTACACAGGCGGGTTTTCGATCTATGCGGCGGCCGGCGGCGCCCGCGAGACGGTCACCGTCGACGTCGCCGCGCCCGCGATCGCCGCCGCGCGACGAAACTTCGAGCGCAACGGCTTGCCGGCCGACCCCGCCCAGTTCGTCGCCGAGGACGCCTTCACATTCCTGGCACGCGCCGCCGCGGCCGGCGAGCGGTTCGATCTGGTCGTCTCGGATCCACCCAGCTTCGCCCCGAACCGACGCGCCCTCTCGACCGGCCTCGGCGCCTACCGGCGACTCCATCGGCTATGCGCCGGGGTGACCGCGCCCGGGGGCATCCTCTGTGCCGCCTCCTGCTCGAGCCACGTCGACCAAGACGCCTTCGTCGCCTCGGTCCACGACGGCGCGCGCGAGGCCGGACGGCGCGCCGAGCTGCGCGAGCTGCACGGGGCCGCCTTCGATCACCCGGTCGTCCCCCAGTTTCCTGAAGGCGATTACCTGAAATTTGCGGTGTTCGCTCTATGATGCGCCGGCAGATGGCCGCCCTCTCCTCCAGCGATACCCGGCTCGCCATGCCCGCCTACCGGTGGACGGTGGGTCTGTCGCTGGCGCTGCTGCAGTCGGCCGTCTATTTCGGCATCGGGCACGCGAACCTGCAACGCTCGACGGAGCTGCTCCGAACGCGGCTCGACGATGTCCTGCCGTTTTGGCCCTGGACCGCCTGGTGCTACCTGCCGTTTTACGCGGGGACCTTCCTCATCGCGATCGCCGGCTTCCGGCGCCGCTGGCTCTTCGACCGAACGGTCAAAGCGGTGCTGATGGTGATGTTCGTTGGCGCCCTCGGGCACCTGTTCGTCCACGCGGAGTATCCGCGCACGGTGCTGCATCCCCCCTACGCCGACCTGTCGAGCGCCTTTCTGGCCTCGGTCCAGCACATCGATCCGCCCGGCAACGTTTTCCCCTCGCTGCACGTGGCGCACACCACCATGCTGTCGCTGCTCCTCATCAAGGACCGGCCGATCCTGGGCCGCGTCGCGCTGGTGATGGCCACCATGCTGGCTATCTCGACGCTGACCACCAAGCAGCACTTCATCGCCGACGTGCTGTCCGGCTACCTGCTCGCCTTCTTGGGCCGCTGGTTCGCGCTGCGGAGGCCTAGGGCGTCGGTTTCGCGGCGCGTTCGGCCGAGCCGATGGGCGCCTTGAAGTTGATTCGCTCGTACTTGATGCCGGTCTTCGCGAGCTGGGGCTCGATGACGTCGCCCTTGCCGACGATGACCACCAGGAGGGTGTCCGGGCTCAGGTAGTCGCGCGCCGCCGCCTGGGCCTGCGCCTCGTCGACGGCGGCCAGGCGCAACGGCAGATCGCGCACGTAGGCGACGCCGAGCCCGTGCAGCTCGGCGGCCACCAGCGCCCCCGCGACGCCGGCGGCGGTCTGCAGGCTGAACGGATAGCTTCCCGCGTAGTAGCCCTTGGCCTTGTCCAGCTCCGCCGGTGTGGGCCCGGCGGACTTCATCTGACGGATCTCGTTCACGGTGGCCAACAGCGCCTCCCAGACCGTTTCGTTCTTGGTGGCCGCGCTGACCCGGAAGGCCCCGTCGTAGAGCGAGGCGCCGAACGACGAGCTGATTCCGTAGGTCAGCCCCCGCTTGGAGCGGACCTCGATCATGAGGCGCGATGCGAAGTCGGACCCGCCCAGCACATAGTTCATGAGCGTCGCCGCGTACCAGCGCGGATCGGCGTGCTTGATCCCCGCGTGGCCGAGCAAGAGCGTGGCCTGGGTCAGATCCGGACGATCGACCAGCAGGATCCGCGTCCCTTCCAGCGGCGGGATCTTCCAGGTCGGCCGAGCGGCGACCTCCGAGCGCGTCCACCCGCGAAAGGCCTTCTCGATGAGCGGGCGCAGCCGCGCGACATCGACGTCGCCCGCCACCGCCAAGATGGCGCGATTCGGCCGGTAGAATGTCTTCCAGAACTTCTCCAGCGCGGGACGTCCGATCTTGCCGACCTCGGCCGGGGTCAGCACCCAGCCGTCGGGGTGTTTTTCGCCGAAGAGCTGATTGTCGAAGTGCGCCGTCGCCAGCTCGTAGGGGTTGTCGAATCGCGAGGCGATCGCGGCCAGCATCTGATCCCGCACGTCGGCCATCTCGCTCTCGGGAAACGACGGGCGGAGCAAGATGTCGGCCAACAAATCGAGGCAGAGGCCGGTGTCCTTGGAGAGCGCCGAGCAGCTGGCGGTCGTCCCCTCGTTGGTCGCCTGCGCGTCGAGCGTGCCGCCCACGAAGTCGATCGCGCGCGAGATGTCGTCGGCGCTGCGGCTCTTGGTCCCGCGCCGGAGCATCGCCGCGACGAAGTCCGAAACGCCGAGGGCGTCGCGATCCTCGTCGTAGCCCCCCGCCTGCACCGCGATCCCGAAGCTGACCACCGGCAGATCCTTGCGCGCGACGACGACCACGTTGAGCCCGTTCGGCAGCGCGAAGCGGTCCACCTTGGGCAGGGCCAGCGCGGCGGGCCTGGGGGGTGGCGGGGCCGAGATGAGATCCGCTCGGCCGGTCCAGAAGGTCGTCGCCGAGGCGCCGGTCGGCCCTGTGGGTCCAACGGGGCTGTTTTCGTATTGAACGTCGATCGATCCGGCGCGGGCCGGCGCGGTCTTGGGTGGGCTCGCCGCGCAGGCCAGGCCCGATACGACAGCGAAGATCGCGAGGTGGCGTGGGGCGATCATTTCTTCTGCCCCGCTGCGGGCGGCGCCGACGGCCTCGGCGGAGCCGGCGATGCGGGCGGCGCCGACGGCCTCGGCGGAGCCGGCGGTGCTGGCGGCGCCAACGTCACCCGCGTGAGGTTGGCGTCCACCAGGTACTTCCGCGCGACGCGCTGGATATCGCCGGTGGTCACGGCCAGATACCGCGTCGCCCCTTCGACGAAGCGGTGCCAGTCCCCTTCGATGTACTGGGCCTGGCCGAGCTCCTGCGCGATGCCATCGACGGTCTGCAGGCCGAAGACGAATCCGGCGGCCAGCTGGTTCTTGGCCTTGTCGAGCTCGTCGCGCGTGATCGGTTGATCGCGCACGCGCGCGATCTCCTCGGAGAGCGCGGCCTCGACGCGGCTGCCGTCTCGATTGGGCAGGTAACCGGCGTAGACGATGAAGAGGCCGGGATCTTCCAGCGCCTCGGTGACCCCACCGGCGGCGATCGCCAGGTGGTCGTGGCGGACCAGGCGTTGGTTGAGGCGCGACGACTCGCCACCGGAAAGCACCGACGCCAGCACCTCCAGCGCGGGAAGGTCGGGATCGGCCGCCCGTGGGATGTGGTAGCCGCCGACGACCACCGGGATCTGCACCTCGATCCGCAGTGTCGCCGCTCGGGTCGTCGTCTGCGGCGGCTCGGCCGGATAAGTGCGCGGTCGATCGACGCCCGGCGAGCGTGGGATCGACCCGAAGTGCTGGTCGACCAGCTTGCGCAGGGTCCCTTCCTCCAGATCGCCGACCACGATCAGCGTCGCGTTGTTGGGTTGATAGTAGGTGTCATAAAAACGCTGGCAGTCGGCCGGCGTCACCTTGTCGAGATCTTCGATGGTGCCGATCGCGGTCCAGTTGTAGGGGTGCTTGGTGTAGGCGAGCGCGCGAAAGCGCTCGATCGCCTTGCCGACCGGATCGTTGTCGACGCGCAGGCGCTTCTCCTCCTCGACCACCTTTCGTTCCGAGTTGATGGTCGCGGGAAACAGTTTCAACTGCCGCATCCGTTCGGCTTCCAGCTGCAACGCGAAGCCGACGTACGAGGGGGGCACGGTGTCGTGGTAGGCGGTGAGATCCTCGGTGGTGTAGGCGTTGACCTGGCCGCCCACCTCTTTGAGCAAGCGCGCGTGCTCCTCGGGCGGGACGTGCGTCGAGCCCTTGAACATCATGTGCTCGAACATGTGCGCGACGCCGCGGATGCCGACGTGCTCGTCCTTCGATCCGACGTGATAGAAGACCTGCACCGTCGCGATCGGCGCCTTGTGGTCGGCGAGGAACAGGACCTGGAGGCCGTTCGCCAGCGTCCAGCTCTTGATGTCCAGCTTGGGCGCCGCGACGGAGGCGGCCGTGGCCGGCGCCGCCTTGGCGGGCTTGGCGCCGCGTGACTGCCCGGGACGCCCGACGAGCGCGAGCGCGGCCAGCGCGGCCAAGGATCGAAGACGGCTCACGGCGCGCGGGACTATGCCACACTGGCCGCGCGATGTCGGTCGTGATCGAAACCGTCGAGAGCCTCGCGCTCGCCGGCAACCCGCTCGGCGATCCGACCTCGCGGCAGATCGCGATCTGGCTGCCGCCCTCCTACGATCGCGCGCCCACCCGGCGCTATCCGGTCATCTACTGGCTGGCCGGTTACGGCGGCACCGGCCAGATGCTGTTTTCGGGGAGCCCGTGGCAACCGGGCCTGGGCGCGCGCCTCGACCGCCTGGTCGCCAGCGGTCGGATGGGCGAGGCGATCGTCGTCGCGCCAGACTGTTTTTCGCGCTGGGGGGGCGCGCAGTACCTGGACTCACCCGCGGTGGGGCTCTACGAGACGCATCTGTTGCGTGAAGTGTTGCCGGCGGTCGATGGGCGCCTGCGGACGATCGCGGCGCGCGACGGGCGCGCCATCGGCGGCAAGTCTTCGGGCGGATTCGGCGCGCTCGCGCTGGCGATGCGGAACCCCGATCTCTTCGCCGCCGTCGCCAGCCACGCCGGCGACATGTACTTCGAGCTGTCGGTGCTCCCCGATCTGGCGATCGCGGCGCGGACGTTGCGCCGCAGGGGCGGCGTGGGCGGATTCATCCCCCACTTCGAGGCCCACGAACGCAAGAGCGGCGACGACTTCACGACCATGATGATCCTGGCGCTGGCCGGCGCGTACTCGCCCGACCCCGACCGTCCGCACGGCGTGGCGTTGCCGTTCGACGTCGAGACGGGCGAGATCGACTGGGCCGTCTGGCGCCGCTGGAAGGCCTGGGACCCGGTCGAGATGGCGACCGAGCGCGCCGAGGCGCTGCGCGCGATGAAGCTGATCTTCGTCGACGCGGGGACGCGCGACGAGCACAACCTGGATCTGGGTGCGCGGATCTTCGTGCGGCGGCTGCGCGCGCTCGGCGTCACGTACGAGCACGAAGAGTTCGACGACGGCCACCGCGGGACGGCGTACCGCTACGAGATCTCGCTGCCGAAGCTGGCGGCGGCGATCGGCGCCGGGCCCGCACGCTGAAGACGCCGATGCGTCCCGGCGAACGGCTCGCGCTTGCCTGTATCGACCTCGACGACCAGGGGGCCGGCGTCACGGCGCCCCCCCGCGTCCACGTGGCGGGCGCGCTCCCGGGCGAGCGGATAGCGGGGACAGTGGCACATG
>Ga0080027_10000263_pt1 | contig 22971 bp, 23 predicted proteins | sample OrgsoiDNA2013046_FD_70962 | JGI IMG/M metagenome (GOLD analysis project Ga0080027, IMG submission 70962) | Permafrost soil microbial communities from the Arctic, to analyse light accelerated degradation of dissolved organic matter (DOM) -... | ecosystem: Environmental > Terrestrial > Soil >... | reverse complement strand
GATCGCCATCAACAAGCGCTCGCTGGAAGATTATTTTGGCCGCGAGACCTCGCGCATGGTGTTCCGTCAGGCGCTCGAGCTGACCGAGACCTCGGGACAGTACGACGTGTTCGTCAACGTCAGCGGTGGTGGGCTATCTGGACAGGCGGACGCGATCCGCCACGGCATCTCGCGCAGCCTCATCAAGATCGATCCCGCCTTCCGCGGCGCCCTCAAGAAGGCCGGCTACCTGACGCGCGACGCGCGCGCCAAAGAGCGCAAGAAGTACGGCCAGCGCGGCGCCCGGGCCCGCTTCCAGTTCAGCAAGCGATAGACGGCTATGACGGGCTGCGCCCAGCGCGCGGCCGCGAAGGTCGGACCGGCTGCGTTCAGCGTGCAGCCGAGTCTCGCCGAACACGATCCCAGAGGTCACCGAGGCCGAGCTCGGCTACCCACCGTTCGATGTAAGCCATATCCAGGGTGGCGCCCCGTACCGCGAGGATACCTGCGGCGTCCCGCAGCTGGAGATCGGTTCCCCCACCAGACTTCGACCACTCGATTTTCGAGATAACCGTATCTTCCGGGCTGGCGACCAGCACGCGGGTGCCGAGGAGATCGCCTTCGATGCTTCGACGCATCTCCTCGATCGAGAAAGGCCGCCGCCTCCGCAGAATGAGATCGGCCTTCCAGGCCGTCGCCATGTCAATGACGTTGAACTGACTCTGACGTCGAAGCGCATCGAGGGCGGCGTCCGCATCGGCGTAGTACTCCTCGACCGGCAAGCTTTCGAGAAATCTCCGCAGCGCTCGCTCGTCGGGATCGATGACCAGATCCAGATCCTGGCTGCTGCGCGGGATCCCGTGAAACGAGCTTGCGAACGAGCCGACGACCATGTGCGGGATGCGGGCCGAAGTCAGCTTGGCCGTCAACCGGGCCAAAAAATCGCCAGCCGCCGCGTCGCTCATGGCATCAGAAGAGGGGCGCCGGGCCACGCCCGACTATAGAGATCGTCGCCGAGCCACAAGCGACGGCACGCCAGCTCGACTTCGGCGGCGCCGTACTCGGGATGCCGGAAGCGAATGCCGGCCCGGGTCAGCTCGCGTGTCTGCGCCGAAAGCGCCGCCGCGATCTCGACACGCCGGCTCGGACCGAGTCGTCGGTAGATCTCAAGCTGAGCCGCGTGGCTCTCGAAGGTCGTGTCGGCGGGTCGCACCAATGCCAGGATACCTTTCGACCGGCCCCGTAGATCGCGATTGTTGAAAGTGGGAGCGGCAGATCAGCGCATGGCGCGGCGGGGGCACCGGCGGCACAATGGCCCGGTGGAGGCCCGGCCATCGCGAAGGTTGCTCGTTCGCCTGGTGGCGGGGACGATCGCGCCGACCGTGGCGGCGTTGGGGATGTTCGGTTTCTTCGCGCACGAAGTCGCGCGGCGGGCGCTGGACGACGAGCTCGGGCGGCGGCTGGCGACCGCGGCGGCGGGGACGGCGGCGACCGTGCTGCCGGAGCAGCTGCGCGCGATCGGGCCCGGCGACGAGGGCTCCCTCACCTATGCGAACGTGCGCCGTCGGCTGGAGGCCGCGCAGGCGCGCCTCGGCGTTCGGCGGATCTTGGCCGTCACGCCCGAGCTGGAGGCGCGCGGAGACACCGCCGGCGCGCTGACCCTGGGCGCGCACGCCTACGAGCTCGCCTCGGATCGCGCGGAGATCGCGCGGGCCGCGCGCGGGACGCCGGCCGCCTCCCCGCTTTTCGTGGGTCACGACGGCGTCTCCTACAAGCGCGCCTATGCGGCCATCGGCGAGCCCGGGGACCTGGCCGGATTCGTCGCCGTCGAAGGGAGCGCGGACTATCGGACCACCCTGGCCGCGTTCCGGCGATCGTTGTGGCTGGCCGGGCTCGCCGCGCTGGCGGCGGTCCTGGCCCTCACCGCCTGGCTCGCGCGCCGGATCTCCGGTCCGGTGACGCGGCTGGCGGGCGCGGCCGCGCGGCTCGGGCGCGGCGCCCTCGAAACGCCCATTCCCATCGAGACCCGCGACGAAATCGGGGTCCTCGCGCAGACGCTCGAAGAGGCGCGCGTCGCCCTGCAAGCGCGCGACGAGCAAACGCAGATGATGTTGGCCGGCATCGCCCACGAGGTGCGCAATCCGCTGGGTGGGCTGGAGCTCTACGCGGGCCTCTTGCGGGAGGCGCTGGCGGCGGAGCCGGATCGTCTGGAAGAGGTCGGGCGCATCGAGCGCGAGATCGGTCATCTCAAGACCGTCGTGAACGAGTTCCTCGAGTTCGCGCGACGACCGGCGCCACACCTCGATGCCGTGCCGCTGCGGCCGCTTCTCGAGGAGGTTCGCGAGCTCTCCGCGGCGCCCGGCGCCGCGGCGATCGCCATCGAGTCCCCGGGCGATCTGCGGGTACGCGCGGACGCCGGACAGCTGCGGCGGGTACTTTTGAACCTCGCCCGCAACGCCGCTGCGGCCACCCGCACCGGCCGCGTGCAGATCGCCGCCCATCGCGTGGAGACCGGTGTCCGGATCGAGGTGAGCGACGACGGGCCCGGCGTGCCGCCCGAGCTGCGCGAGCAGATCTTCACCCCATTTTTTACCACCCGAGAGAAAGGAACCGGCCTCGGCCTGGCCTTCGTGCGCGAAATCGTGCGCGCCCACGGCGGCGAGGTGTCCGTACGCGACGCGCCCGGCGGCGGGTGCGTGTTCAGTTTCGATCTCGCCAGCGCGGAGCCCACATGAGTACCCTCGTCCTCACCGATCCGAGATTTCTCGACCACGATCCCGGTCCCGGCCACGTCGAGTCGCCGGCGCGCCTCGACGCGATCATGGCCGAGCTCGGCCGCGCGCCCCTGGCCGGCGTCACCATCGAGACGCCGCGGGCGGCGACCGACGCCGAGATCGAGGCGGTGCACAGCCCCGGCTACCGCGCGAGACTGGCGAGCCTCGACGGACAGTATGCGGAGCTCGATCCCGACACGGCCGTGTCGCCGGGAAGCTGGGAAGCGGCCACGCTGGCCGCGGGCGCCGCCGTCGGTGCCGCCCTCGCCGTGATGGGCGGAAAAGCCGACAACGCCTTCGCGCTGGTGCGGCCGCCCGGCCACCACGCCCGGCCCGACCGCGCGATGGGTTTCTGCTTGCTCAACAACGCCGCGATCGCCGCCGAGGCGGCCCGTCGCGCCGGCGCCGAGCGGGTGCTGATCCTCGACTGGGACGTGCACCACGGCAACGGGACGCAGGAGATCTTCGAGGCGCGGCAGGACGTCCTCTACATGTCCGTCCATCAATATCCGTTCTACCCGGGGACCGGCGCCGCGGCCGAGGTCGGCGTCGGCGCGGGGCGCGGCGCGACCGTCAACTGCGCGCTCCCCGGCGGGCAGGCCGACGCCGACTACGGCGTGGTGTTTCACGATCTCTTCCTGCCCGTGGGCCGCGCGTTCGCGCCCGATCTGATCATCGTGTCGGCGGGCTTCGACGCCCACGCGCGCGATCCGCTGGCCGAGATGCGCGTCACCGAGCGCGGGTTCGCCGCGATGGGCTCGGCGCTCCGCGAGCTGGCCGCCGACAGCTGCGGCGGAAAATTGGTGCTGCTCCTCGAGGGTGGCTACGACCTGGGGGCGCTGGCCAGCTCCGTGCACGCGTCGCTCGAGGCGCTGACCGGGCGTCACGAGGACTTTCCCAAGGGCGCGGGCACGGCGGCCATCGATGCGGTCCTGACGACGCGCGCCGCTCTCCGGTCGGCGGGCCGGATCTTCTCGCCGACATGAAGGCAGTCGGCTGGCCGTGGTGGACCTTCGACTCGGGGGCTGCCGTGGGGGCCCTCTTCGCCCGGGTGTTGGCTCTGATTTCTCTGTGCGCCTGGCTGTCGCTGGGCGCGCAGGTCCAGATCCTGATCGGCAGCCGCGGCCTGCTGCCGTTCGGCGAATTCATGCGCGCGGTCCAGGCGGAGCCGGGCGCCTCGATCTTCCAGCTGCCGACAATCTTCTGGTGGTTCCACGGCGACGCCGCGCTCACCGTCGGCGTCGCCCTCGGCTCGGCGCTGTCGATTGCCGCGCTCGCCGGCTTCCGTTCCCGGCTCTGCTTTGCCTCGTCGACGGCGCTGTACCTATCGTTTGCGGTGGTTGGTCGCGATTTCCTGTCCTTCCAGTGGGACAACCTGCTGCTCGAATGCGGCCTGCTGGCCGCGTTTCTCCCGACCCGGGCGCCGGCGCCGACCGTCCATTTCCTGTTCCGCCTGCTGCTGTTCAAGCTCTACTTCGAGTCGGGCGTCGCCAAGTGGCAGTCGCCGATCGACGACTGGCGCGACGGCAGCGCCATGACGTACTACTACCAGACGGCGCCGCTGCCGACCTGGCTGGCCTTCCACGCGCACCACCTTCCGATCTGGTGGCACCATTTCGAAAGCCGGGCGACGCTGGTGCTCGAGCTGGTGGTCCCCTTTGCGATCTTCGGGCCCCGCCGCGCGCGTCTCGGCGCCGCGATCCTGTTTACCCTCTTCCAGATCGCCAATGCCGCCACCGCCAACTACGGATTCTTTTGCTACCTGGCGGCGGCGTTGAGCCTGTTCCTCCTCGACGACGCCGATCTGGAACGGGCGCGCGCCCGCCTGGGGCCGCTCGTTCCGGCGGCCATCGGCCGCATCGCCGACCGATGGCGATTCGCCCTCGCGTGGGGTGCCCCGTCCATCGATGGGGCCGATGCGCCGGCACCAGGCTCGGGACGTGCGGGCGCCGGGCATCCGTGGTTGGGCCGCGCGGGCGCCTCGTTGTTCATCGCCGTCTCGCTCATCGGTGGGCTCTACAGTTTCACCGAGCCTGGGCGGCTGCTGACGCTCGCGGGCCCGATCTTCGAGCTCAATGAACGCTTCCGGCTCGTGAACAGCTACCACCTGTTCGCGGCGGTGACCCGCGAGCGGATCGAGCCGGAGCTGCAGACGCTGGCCGAGGGAGATCCGGCCGCCCAGGCGGAAAACGGCAACGACGGCGACGGCGCCTGGACGGCCCAAGATCTGTGGCACAAGGCGGGAGACCCGCGACGCGCGCCCGATTTCGTGGCGCCGCACCAGCCCCGCGTCGATTTCCAGCTCTGGTTCTACGGCCTCGGGTTTCGCCGGCGCGAGCCAGCCTTCGTCTCGGCGCTGGTGGGCAGAATGTGCGAGGATCCCGCTGCCGTGCAGCCTCTCTTCCGCGCCCCTCTGCCGCCCCACCCGACGGCCGTGCGCATCGTCTACTGGGAATACGCGTTCGCGACCCCGGCCGACAAGCGCGCCACCGGCGCCTGGTGGCGGCGCGCCCGCGTCGCCACCAGGCGTGCGATCCCCTGCAGAAGGGCGACCCGGTGACGGCATCGTCCGCGCCGCCACCGCCGCCGTCGCCGACGCTCGCGAAGGGAATCCGCCGCGCCTCGCTCGGCACCCTCTTCCTGACCGTCTTCCTGGACCTGCTCGGCTTCGGGCTGGTGATTCCGTTCCTGCCGGGGATCGCCCGGCGCCTCGGCGCCGGCGACTTCATGGCCACCATGCCGGCGGCGGTCTTCTCGGTGATGCAGTTCATCTTCATCCCGATCTGGGGCCGGCTATCGGACCGGGTGGGAAGGCGGCCGGTGCTGCTCTGGAGCATCGCCGCGTCGGCCATCGGGATGGCGCTGCTGGGCGTCGCCCCGTCGCTGGTGCTCCTATTCGCCGCACGGATCTGGAGCGGCGTCGCGACCGCCAACATCGCCGTGGCCCAGGCCTACATCGCCGACGTCACGCCGCCCGAGCAGCGCTCGCGCGGGATGGCCATCATCGGCATCGCCTTCGGGCTGGGGTTCATCTTCGGACCCTTCATCGGGGGCGAGCTGTCGCGATTCCACATCTTCGGTCGGGAGGGGATGCTCCCCCCGTTCGTGGCGGCGGGCCTGTCGACCATCAACTTTCTGCTCGCCCTGCGCACGTTGCCGGAGTCGCTGCCGGCCGAAGCGCGCGGCCGCTCGGTGCGCAAGGCGACCCCCATCGACCTCGGGGCGTTTCGAGCCGCGGTCGCCGTCCCCGGGGTCGGGGCCGCCGTCGCCATCAACTTCATCTTCTATCTCTGGTTCTCCGGCATGGAGCAGACCTTCCGGCTGTTCACGGCCGACGGGTTCGGAATGTCGGACGCCGGAACCGGGCGGGTCTTTGCGCTGGTGGGCGTGGTGAGCGCGGTGGTCCAGGGCGGCCTGGTGTCGCGTCTGGTCCCACGGTTCGGCGAGGGGCGCCTGATTCGAGGCGGCCTCGCGATCACCGCCGCGGCGTTCGCGCTCCTGGGGATCTCGCCGCTGTTCGGGGCCTGGGGAAAGGCGGCGCTGCTCACCGCGTCCGCGCTCATCGCCTGCGGCAGCGGCCTCACCTCGCCGACGCTGCCGGCGTTCGCTTCGCGCCGCGCCAGCGCGACCACGCAGGGGCTCACGCTCGGGACGCTGCAGTCTGCGTCGGCCCTAGCCCGCGCGCTCGGTCCGATCCTGGGCGGCGCGCTCTACGCCGGCATCAGTCCGCGCGCGCCCTACCTGATCGGGGCGGCCGGGCTCCTCGGCGCCGCGCTGCTGGCGGCGGCCCGGCTACGCTGACTTGCCGCTGTCCTTTCGGGCCTCGGGTTTGGGCGTCTTTTCCGTGCCATGCACGCAGACGCGGTTGCGGCCGCTCCGCTTGGCCTCGTAGAGCGCCTTGTCCGCAGCGGCCAAGAACGCCGCGTGATCGGTAATGCCGCTCTCCGGAATGGAGGCGATGCCGAGGCTGATGGTGACCGGGATGTCCTTGCCGCCGAAGGTGAACTTGCGCTCCTCGACGGTGCGCCGCAAGCGTTCGGCCACGATCTTGGCGCCGGCCTGATCCGATCCCCGACACAGCACCGTGAACTCCTCGCCGCCGAAGCGGGCCAACACGTCTTCGGTGCGCAGCAGCTCTGCCATCAGCTGCGACAGCTCCGAGAGCACGAAATCCCCCGCCGGGTGCCCATGGGTGTCGTTGATCTTCTTGAAGTGATCGATGTCGAGAAAGATGAGCGCCAACGGCCCACCGTGGCGGGCGGCGAAGGCGAACTCTTTCTCCAGATAGTCGGTGAAGTACTTCTTGTTGAAGACCTTGGTGAGCCCGTCGCGCAGCGCCGATTCGTACATTTGGCGCTGGAAGACCTCGTCCAGATAGTCGTGGTAGGTGAACTTCAGAATCGTGGTCGAACCGACCATGATCTTGTCCCCGTCGGTGAGCTCACGGCGATCGACCCGGATGCCGTTGCAGAAGGTGCCGTTGGTCGATCCCAGATCGACCAGAATGATCTTTTCGCCGTCGCGCATGAACTGGCAGTGCTCGCGCGAGACCCCCTCGTCGTTGAGTCGGATGTTCACCGTCGGGCCACGGCCGACGACGGTCTTGTCTTCCTGCAGCTTGAACATCTCGCCCGCACTGACACCGGCCAAGACCACCAGATAGGCGAGGTTCCGCTTCTGTTCCTTGTCAGACTCCGGGGGGACGGCTGGTTTGGTGGCCGTCGAGTCCGTCGGAGCGCTGGCCCCATCCCCGCTTCCGGTCTTCTTGGCGCGCATCTGGCCCGTTCATCCTAAGCCGAAGCGTGGAGTTTGTCATAGCCGCTGTCGTCATAGCCGCTCGTCATAGTCGCTGTCGTCATAGCCGCTCGTCATAGTCGCTCTCTTCGGCCCCGGGCGTCGATGCGCCAGCGCAGGGTCCCGGGCGCCTCGATGCCGTCCGGCAGGCGGATCCGGAGCGCCTCCGCCTTGTGCAGCGGCGGGTGCCGTGGTCTCTGCGTGAGCGCCGCCGCCAGCGCCGAGAGGATCGGTTCGTGGGCGACGAGGGCGATCGACTGCGTCTCCGGCTGGTTGCGTCCGGCCGCCTTCAGGAATGCCACCACGCGCGATACCGCCCCTTCGGGGACCAGCAGCTCGCTGACCAGGATCCTCTCCCCGTGGTCGATGGCGGCGGCGACGATCTCGGCGGTCTGCACGGCCCGCACGAGCGGGCTCGACACCACCAGATGGAAGCCCACGCCGTGGCGGAGGAGCGCGCGTCCGAGCCGCCGCGAATCACCGCGTCCGCGGAGGGTGAGCGCCCGCGCTTCGTCCCGGGGCGCGTCGTCGCCGGCCTCCGCGTGCCGGATCAGCGTGACCCGCATGTGGGGCGTGGGCCGTCAGGAGCCCTGGTGACCGGTCCCGGCGTCGTGCCCGCCGGAATCGCCGGGCCCCGACGGGGACGGCACCGACTCCGGCGAGGGAACCGCGATGCTGCCCGGACCCGGCGCGGCTTCGGGGGCGTTCATCGATGCGGGCGCCGGTTCGGAGGCGGGAGCCGGCGCCGCAACGGGGGCGGGCGGCGCGGGGGGCGGACCCGCATCGATGCCATGCTTCTTGAGCGCGGCCAGGTAGTGGTCGCGCTCGGCGATCGCCGTCAAGAGGCGCTGCCTCATGATGTCGTTGTTCTGTTTGAGGCGCGTGATGTCGGAGAGATCGCGCTGGCGCGTCGAATCGACCCGCGACGCACGGGCGAAGGCCTTCAGGAACTCCGCCTGCCCGAGCTCGGCCATCCCGGTCGCGTTGTATTTTCCGACGTCCACCTTCTCGAGGTAGCCCTCGGCCGCGAGGCCAAGGAGCGCCTTCGAGACCTGCGGCTCGCCAGAGCCGATCGCCAGCGACACGTCGACCGGCGAGAACGCCTCGTTGGCGGCCGCCAGGCGTTTGAGCTCGTCGAAGAGCTCCTGCCGATCGACCTTGGCCCCGGCATCGCCGCCGAAAGAGCTCCTGCTGCTGGTGTGGCTCCGCTTGAGGCTCATGCCCGTATCTCCTGTCCGAATTGGCGTGCGTTATACCATCAATTGGCCAGCCAGCTTGGCTAGAAGCCGATCTGGACAGCCGCGCGGACGCGATGCGCGGCCGGCGCGGTCTGCGCGTCCGGAGAGGTCAGGTGGCTGTAGTCCATCTGCACCTTGATCCGGTGCCCGCGCAGGTAGGCGCTGACGGCGCCGCTCTGCTCGTCCTCGCGGTGCCCGCGCAGGAGGTGCTCCTCGGCGGTCGCACCGTACAGGGGGAGGTCGGCACGGCCGATGCGCGCGGCGACCTGCAACCGGTGCGGCAGGATGAAGGTGCTGCCCTCCACATACCCGCCCCAGTACCGGCGCGACCCGGCGGCGATACCCGGATCCTCGAGACGCCCGAACCACTCGGCCTCCAGCGCGGCCCCGCGCCAGAGCGCGCGCAGCTCGGCCCCGCCCTGCCAGACGGCGACGTTGTCGGTTCGGCCGTCGCCATCCAGATCGATCGGCGCCATCGGATCGGCCGTGCGGGCCTGGACGTCCGTCGGGACCAGGTTGTAGGTGCCCGACAAACCGACCGCCAGCAGCGGACGCCGGTGGCCCTCGACGTCCCCCTGGCCCGCGGGCAGCGCCCCGAACGGCGAGGCCACCACGCGCAGCGCGTAGGCGAGATCGATGTTGTCGTTGGGGAGCCCGGCGCCCGCACCGTTGAGAATCGCCGCCTGCACGGTGAGACGCCCGGGGATCGGACGGCCGATCAGCATCGCGCCGACGTCGCGCTCGAGCGAGAACGCCGTCACGGGCGTCGAGAAAGCCACGAACTCCAGCTCGGCCTCCCAGTACTGCCGCTGCAGGCCGTAGGGGACCTTGAACTGACCGGCCTCGATCGTCAGCAGCCGGGAGGGACGCCAGGCCACGTACGCGTCCTTGAGCGGTTGCCCCAGCGCCGCGTCGAGCTGAATGCGGTACTGAAGAAAGGGACCAGCGACGTGCCCCTCGAGAATGATCTCGGCGTGGGCGACGGAGAAGTTGGAGACGTCCGGTGGCGCGAAGTCTTGCGCCCCCTGGGAAGCGATCTCGCCGGTGTAGATCGCCTGCACGCGCGCGCGGGGGCGGAGGTAAAACCCATTGTCGGGCGACCGGATCTCGAGCCCGTCATCGAAGCCGCTTTTGCGAAACCTCACCAGCCGGGTCTCGGCCGGCGGGGCGTCGAGCGCGGCGGACGCCTGGCGCTGCGTCTCCGCCTGGCGCGCGTCGAGATCGTCGAGGCGGCGGCGGATGTCGTCGTACGAGGCCCGCTGCCGCTCGAGCGCTTCGAGCTCTCTGCGCAGCTCGATGACCTGCGCCTCGGCCTCCTGCGCCGCGCGCTGGGCCGCGGCGGCCTGCGTCTCCGCCCCCGCGGCGGTGTCGGCGGGAGCTGGAGGCACGGGCGGAACGGCGGGCAGAGTCGGCAGAGCCGGCAGAGTCGGCTCGCCGGCAACCGCGGGCGCGTCGGCGGCGCGTACCACTGGCGGATGGACGAGCAGGACGAACAGTGCGCCGCGCGTCGCCGTTCGCCGCCAGCCGAGGCCCGCCACAGGTCAGCGCCGCTTGCGTCGTTTGGGCGTCGCCGCAACCGGATGACCGGCGGTGGCGCCCCCGGCCGCCGCCAGGGTCGGCGTCTGCCACAAGCGGAGACTCTCGGGATCGCGGCGGTAGCGGCGCACCAGCGCGACGAGCAGGCCGAGGCCCAGCACCACCGACGCGATACCGATGAATTGCGACGTCGACAGCGATCCAACGTTGCCGCGCTGATCGTCGTCGCGCACGATCTCGATGAGCGGACGCATGATGCCGTAGCCCAGGACCCAGCCCAGAAAAACCTGCCCCGAAAATCGACGGTACCGGCGAATGAGCATCAGGATCCCGAACAGGCTCAGTCCCACCAGCGCCTCGTAGATCTGCGTCGGGTGGACGGGGTACGACCAGTCGGCGGCGCGCGACAGGCCGAGATCGCGCACGTGGTGCTGCCAGGCCGGGCTCCCCTGAGGGGCCAGGGCGCTCGGCCCCGGAAAACGGATCGCCCACGGGAGGCTGCTTCGCGCGCCGAAGTCGCACCCGAACAGGAAGCAGCCCATGCGGGTGATCGCGGTGCCGAGCACCACCCCCGGCGCCACCACGTCGGCCCATTGCAAGAGCGGAATCTTGCGCTTGCGGCAGCCGTACCAGCTGGCCAGGAAGCCGCCGATCATGCCGCCGTAGGCCACCAGCCCGCCGCGGTTGACCATGAACATCTCCGTGACGCTGTCGAAGTCCGACAGGTTGGTGAGAACGTAGAGCACGCGCGATCCGATGATCGACCAGACCGCCGTCCACATGTACATCGTGCCGGCTTCTTGTTGATCGATGTTGTCCTGCTTGGCGAGCCGCATGACCAGGAACCACCCCACCACCAGCGAGGTCCCCAGCATCACGCCGTACGAATAGATCGGCACCGGTGTCCAGGGATGCCCGAAACCCGCTGCGCTCGGCGTCCACGAGCCCGACTTCATGCCGATCAGGACCTCGGCGGCCAGCAACAGGTAGAGCGGCGTCGACGAAAACGGGATCGCCCGATCCTTTCGCCGCTGGATCAGGTCGCGGATGAAGATCCCCAGCGCGAGCGCGAGCGCCGCGACGAAAAGGAACTTGGCCGGGATATTTACGAGGATGGGGCGCATGGGGGCAGAACCGCCGTCGCTTCTAGATATTCCGCCCACCCCGCAACGTCAATGCGGGGGTGGGCAAGCCCACTATCTCCGCCTGCGTGGCTTGCGCGGGCGCCCCGCGAACCAGGCGAGGATCAGCAGCAGACCGGAGAGGCCGGCGGCGAGACCGGCGACCCAGGTGGCGCGGGGCTGACCGCGGCCGTTGAAGACCGTCGCCAGAGCCGCCCCGGTGGCGGCCAGGAGGCCCCAGAGGATCTGCTGTCCGGCGTAGTAGAGCAGGCGCGCGTTCTCGTCGAGGTTGTGAAAGCCGACCTCGATCTCGCCGCGCAGCGCGCGATCCATGAACCGCTGCAGCTCGCCGGGAAGCGAAAGCGCCGAGAGCGCCATCTCGCGTGACGCCTCCAGCACGATCTCCGACCACTGCTTCTTCTCGCCGAGCAGAAAGCGTTCCAGATACGGCTCGATGATCGCGGCCGGGTTCATCTCCGGATCGAGGGTGGTGCAGACGCCGAGCAGCAGCAGCAGCGTGCGTTCGAGGAGGATCCACTCCTTGGGGATGTGGAACGCGTCGCGCAGGTCGGCCAGGCTCACGTTGAGATCGCGCAGGTCGAGCAGGCTCCCCAGGCTCTTCTCGGGCTCGAACTTGAGGTCTTTGAGCGAGAAGCCCTCGGCCGAGACCTGGACCCGCATCTTTTCGTGGAAATACTGGACGACGCGATCGAAGACCTCGGGGTCCGCGCGGCGGGAGATGAACCCCATCTCCTTCATCGCCGAGACGATCCGGACCGTGTCACGGGTGATCGCGCCCTGAATGAACGAGACCATCCCGCGCCGCATCGACTCACTGACCGTGGCGGTGGCGCCGAAGTCCAGGAACACGATGGTGGGCGGCCCGCCCGGCGTGACCGGCGTCTGCACCAGTAGATTTCCGGGGTGCGGATCGGCGTGATAGAGGCCGTCGATGAAGATCTGCTGGCAGTAAGCCTCGACGCAGATGCGGGCCGCGGCGCGCCGATCGACCTTGAGGCTCTCCAGCCGCTCGAGGTCGGCGACCTTCGGCCCCTCCATCCACTCGGTGGTCAGCACGCGCGCCGTCGAGAACGCCGCCATCACGCGCGGAAAGCGCACGCGCGATGCCGAGGTCTTGCGGGCCGCGAAGTTGGCCGCGATCTTTTCGATCGCGGAGGCCTCGAGCCGATAGTCCAGCTCGGCCAGGACCATCTCGCGGATCTCGCGGTAGATGGTGTCGAAGCCGTAGTCGGGCATGAACCAGCGGAGGATCCCGAAGATGCGCTGGAGCGCCCTCAGATCGATGCGAACGATCTCCTCGATGTCCGGATACTGAACCTTGACCGCCACTTCCTCTCCGGATGCCAGACGCGCACGGTGTACTTGCCCGATCGACGCCGACGCCACCGGCTCGGTCGAAAACTCGGCGAACACTTCGCTGGGCGCGCGCCCGCCGAACTCCTCGCGCAGCCGCGCCTCGATGTCCCGGTAGGGGCGCGGCGGCACCTGATCCTGCAGGCGCTGCAGCTCCTCGCGGAAGGCATCTGGGAGCACGTTGGCCATGATGCTGATGAGCTGGCCCACCTTGATGAAGAGCCCGCGCAGCCGCAGGATGGCCGCCTCGATCCGGCGGGCGTTGCGCCGGTGCTTGGCCAGCGTCAGCCGCTGCATCGCCTCCGGGCTGCGAAAGCGACGGGAGATCGAGAGCCCGAAATAGGACAGCGCGACCTGGGTGGTCACGAAGTAGGCTGAAAAAAGGCGTGCTCTGCCGGACACGGCGCAGGGAGGATATCGCACCCGAGGCGGCTCCGCGGTAACCTTCGGCCATGGTCGAGGACGCGAAGACGGACGCAACCGGCGGGGCCGAGGATTCGGCGCCGGAGACGGTGGGCGAAGAAGACGAGGTGACCGCGCGGGGCGAGGACCGCAGCGGCATCAGCGATTTCGTTCGCCGCGCCGTCTCGGCCGGCGTCGGGGCCGCCAGCCGATCGAAGGACGACATCATGCGCGCCGCGGCCGGCGAGGTGCGGACTTGGCTCGAGCACCTCAACTTCAACGACGAGGTCGTCAAGGCGCTCAGCAAGATGGTCATCGAGGTGAAGACCGAGATCCGCTTCCGAACGACCGAAGAGGGGAAGCTGGTCTCCGAGACCAGCAACGACGTCAAGGTCAAACCCAGCCGCTGAGCGGCCCTCGCGGCGCTACCGCTGGGTGCCCCGGTAGCCGGCGATCAGCTCCCGGTCGGAAACGACGGTCTCGGCCTTGGTGCCGAGGAAGAAGATGCACGACGCCCCGTCGAGCGCGCCGGGGCGCTGCCCGAAGATGTGATCGGTCAGCTCGAAGACAAAGGCCGTGATCCGCCCGAACAGCGCCAGCGCCTTGGCGAGCGGCCGGGAACGGGTCCAGGAGGCCAAGAAATATCGCCAGGCCCACGCCAGCGCGGTGCCGGGCCCGGCGACCGCGCCGCTCTCGATCTCGGCGAAACGCCGGAACAACCGGCGGTGCCCCATGTGGCTGAAGCGGGTGAAGTCGTAGCCATGCAGGTGGACCTGCTGCATGAACGGCGTCTCGGCGTAGACGATCCCATTCGGCTTGAGGAGGCGGTGAATCTCTTCGACGCAGCGCCAGGGATCCGCGACGTGCTCGAGGACGGCCTGCGCCACCACCGCGTCGATGCTGCCGTCCCGGAACGGCAGATCGTGCGCGTCGCAGAAGATCGACGCCGTCGAGTCGGGCGACGGGTCGACGTTGATGAGACGGATCGCGGGCTCGCCGGTGAGCGCGCTCATCCCTTTGCCCCGGATGCCACCACCAACCAGCAGGACCACCGGCGACGCGTTTCGTTCGAGCAGCAGACGTTTCATGCTCTCGAAGCACCGCACGGCCGACAAATTCACCGACGGCGAGGGAAGGCGGCTCAGCAACAGGCGGGCCTTCCCGCCGGCACCTTCGGTGGCCTTCGCGCTCCGGCCTTCGAGGTCTGGGCCGGCCGCCGGAACGCTCTGGTAGTCGCGGTGCTGGAAGACCGAACGATCCTCGTCGATCAAAACGGGTCGGTCGCCGACGATCGGAAAAGTCTTTCCACATCGGGCGTCGGCACACCGCAGGACCTCGCCCGCCGTGGGTGCGAAAGCCCCCTTGCAGGTCGGGCAACAGAGCAGCTCGGCGAACGCCTGGTAGGAGCCCACAGCCGCCGACCTTAGCGCCGATCGCGCGCGATGTGCTATTTCGCCGCGACCTTGAGCTTGCCGCCGCGATCGATGTCCGCGTAGCAGACGGTGCGGTTTCGCCCGCCGTGCTTGGCCGCGTAGAGCGATTGATCGGCGCGCGAGATGATCTCCGCCTTGTCGCGGGCGTCGTCCGGATAGCAGGCGACGCCGATCGATAGCGTCACCTGGAACGCCCCCTGCGGCGACGCGAACGATTGCTGCGCGACCTCCTGGCGAATGCGCTCAGCCAGCTGCAACGCGCCGGCGCGATCGGTCCCCTCGAGGACGATCGCGAACTCCTCGCCGCCGTACCGGGCGACGATGTCGATCTTGCGGGCGCTGGCCTTGAGAATCACGGCGACCCGCCGCAACACCTCGTCGCCGGTGGGGTGGCCGTAGGTGTCGTTGACCTTCTTGAAGTGATCGATGTCGGTGAGCAACAGCGACACGGCGAAGGTGCGCCGATCGGCGCGCCCCAGCATGGCGGTAAAGCGCTCCTGAAAGGTCCGGTGGTTGACGAGGCCGGTGAGACCGTCGGTGGTGGCCTGCTCCTCGACCACCTCGTACATGCGCGCGTTCTGCATCGAGATGGCGACCTGGTTGGCGATCACGCCCAGCATCTCGCGGCGGTCGGAGGGGAAGGCGCCCGCGCGTTTGGCGGCCACCGTGAAAGTCCCGATCACCTCGTCCTTGACCAGCAACGGTAAGACCAGCAGCGACTCGTGGTCCTTGATCCGCATCGGGTGCGAGAACACCGGCACGTCGCGCTCGCGCCATTCACCGCCGGCGGGCAACGCCAGCTTGTTCTTGGCCGCCATCGACGCGATCGAGGAGGGATCCTTGTGCGTCGATCCGAGCAGCTTTTCGGCCAGCTCGCCCACCACACAGCGGATGGTGTGGCTGCCCCGGCGCGCGTCGTAGGTGGCGATGGCGGCCAGATCGAACTCGCAGACGCCGCGCGCGCCCGTGATGGCGGCGGTGTACACCTCATCGAGCGTGAGCGCGCGGTTCAGCTCCGCCGACGCCCGGTAGAAACGCTCGTGCTCGTCCTTCGAGCGCTCGACCGCCTGGAAGACGCGCTCGGATTGCACCACCCGCACCACCTGATCGGCCGCGCTCGCCATGAGCGCCAGCGACGCGTCGTCAAAGGGGCGCTCCCCCGCGCGATCGCCGACGAGGACGCCACGCGCCGCCCGCCCCTCGACCACCGGCACGCCCACGAACGCGCCCACCGTTGCCGGACCGCTGTAGTAGGGCAGCAGCGACAGCCGCGGCGCCTCCAGCACGAACGGACGCATCTCTTTCAGGATCGCGCCCAGGACCCCTTCGCCCGCGCCGATCGCCCCCTCCACCACGTGCGTCGACTCGGTGCAGAGCTCCTTGACCTTGAGGCGCTCGCCGCTCTCGTCGAGCCAGAGCAGCGCGCAGGTTTGCAGCTCCAGCGCCGACCGCAGCAGATCGAGGTTGTAGTAGAGCTGCTGGTGGATCGTCTGGATCGATCCGGCAGAGAGCTTCTCCTGCTCCTCTGCGCGGCTGCGCACGCGGCTTTCGTTCGACAGCGCGGTCGAGATCAACCGGAAATCGCGCGCCTCCTCGCGCATCGCCGCGACCTCTCCCTCGAGGTGCCGGCGGCGCTCGCGGCGCTGGCGGGCGACCTCGGCGTGCAAGAACACCACGTTCAGCAGGGCAAACACGGCGATGAACCCGACGTGGCCCGGGAAGGCGGCCGCCGCTTCCGGCGTGGCCGTCGGCCCGAACGAGAGCACCGCCTCGAACCCGATCGCGGCCCCGGCCAGCGGCAGGCCGACCGCGAGCCGGTGAAAGGTCACCAGGAAGCTGACCACCGCGTAGACCAGCGGATAGATCGACGACACCACGCCGCCCGAGAACGCGAGCAGAAGATAGACCGTGGTGAGCAAGAGCAGGCCAACCTCCGTGTCGGAGATCGCCTCGCGGCGCGGCGTGCGACGGCGCTCCGCGATCCGCACCCGTGCCGAGATCTTGTAGGCCAGCAGAAGCGTGAGCACCGCCGCGGCGGCCACCCGCCGGAGATCCGCCCCCGGCAAGCGCAGATCCGGGAACCACCCCCGCCAGAACAGAAACAGGAAGGCGGCACATACGCCGAACGCCAGCACGGCGCGGAACACCCGGCCGACGTGGTATCCAATCCGCTCGGACAGCGGCGCCCCGCGCAGCGTTCCATCGCGCAACGCCCGCCGAACCCGCGCGCGACTGCGCCGCATCTCCTTCATGGTCGTTTCGAGAGATCGACGACGATCTCACCCGGCCGCACCCAACCGAGCTCCGCGCGCGCGACACGCTCGATCGCCGACGGATCGTCGCGCAACGCGTCGGCTTGTCGGGTCAACCGTTCATTCTGAGCGGCGAGCTCGCCGTTGCGGGCATGCAGCGAAGCCAGATCGCGCCGCAACGCGATGGTCCGCGCAAAACCCGATCGGGCGTAAAGGTGGTAGGGAATATAGGCGAGGACGAACGCCACCACCGCAGCGGCGCCCAGCCGCCCCGCCCAAGTCTTGGTCTCCCGGCGCATGCGAGCTTCCCGCAGGGCCAGTATCGGACCGGAGTTCCGGCCCGTCCATTTTCCTGCCCCCACCGCCCAGGCCGCGCCCCGCCCGCGCCCAACCCGAGCGCCCACGAAAAAACCGACGCCCCGGCGAGGAGCGTCGGTCATCCAAGAAGCCAGGAGCTACGCGGGTTTGTTGGCGCTGGCCGATTCGCGGCCCGACACCGACTTCACCGCCTCGCCGAGAGCCTCCGGCGCCCCGCGGAGCCGATCGCGGATGTCCTCACGAAGCTCGCGGCCCGGTTTGGGCGCCAGCATCAGCGCGATCCCCGCGCCGACCAGCAGCCCCACGCCGAAGGTGCCGAGCGTTCCCGCCAGCCACGCCCCGGTCGAGCTCTTGGTCTCGAGCCCCAGGAGCCCGAGGATTTCGTCTTTGTCGAGATTCTTGATGTCCTTGAGATTCATCGGAATGCCTCCTCTGTTCACGTTCACTTACCAGCCTTGTGGCCTTTGCCTGTTCCACGTCCTGCGCCGCTCTCCCCGTCCGCCAGCACGCTGGCGAGTCCCGCGATCTGGTCTTTGAGCAGCGGCACAATCGCCAACCGCACGCCGATCCGCAGGCCCAGTCGCACGATCCGCGCGGTCAGCGGCGTGAAGATGCCGCCCCCGATCACATATCCCAGCCCCAGCGCTGCCGCGACCGCGCCGTAAGGCCGACGTTTGACGCGCCCTTTGATGTCGATGGCGTCCGTGAGACCCGAAAACGCGCCACGCGTCTGCGTCCACGCCTCTTGCGCGGAATCGCTGGCACGATCGACCCGCTGGCCGATCGTGTGAACGCCGTCGCTTTCGGTTGCGCGCCCATTGGGCGGATTCTTTTCCTGGCTTTGCATTGGTTCTCTCCCTTTGTCCGTGGGCCGCTTCACACCCGTCGGGCGATCTTGCCGATGAGGAAGCCGAGCGCGACCGCGCCCACCAGGCAGGTTCCGGGGTTTTCCTTGATGTAGTCGATCGCCTTGTCGTTCAGCGATGTCAGGCGTCGTTTGGCGTCCTCGATCTGCGGCCGTACCCGGTCGCCGATCTCACGCGCGGTTGCTTCGATCTGATCCGTCATTTCCATGGCTCTCTCCTTCGGTTTTTTTGTACGCACCGCCGCTACCGCCGGTTTCCGAACCAAAACCCCACCACGAACGCCGCGCCCAGAAACGTCCCCGGCCGGCGCGCAAACCAGTTTCGCCAGTTGGTCTGACGCACGACTTCGTCGCGCAATGCGACCACCGAGAGAGCCACCCGCTCGCGGGTGCGCTCGACCTCCGCCTCGGCGCGTGCCAGCTCGTCGATGTTGTTGGTAGTCATGGGCGGTCTCTTGGTCAAGTTGTCGTCACGGGGCGATCAAGCCGTTCGAGCGGGCAGCTTGGCCCAGCGCGCTCACGGTCCGGGCGGCCTCCATCCCGGATTCGGGCAGAATCCGCGTCTGCTGCATCTTTCGGACGGCATAGACGAGTCCCAACACGCCGGCGATCAAGTGCGGCGCGGCCACGATCACGAACGCCAGCGGGGCACCGACGACGGTCGCCAGCGCCAAGCCACCGGCCGTCACGGCGAAGGCATAGCCCAATACCAGCACGATGGCGGCCACCGCGAGGACTGCCACCCCGCGTCCGTAGCTTTTCGCCTCGGCCACCAGCTCGATTCGAGCGAGCTTGACGTGATCCGAGACCAGCTGGCCGAGGCCGTCCGCCGTCTCCTTGAGGCGGGAGACGATCCCGTCCCCCTCCTCCCTCGCCTGTAACCGCGTCATCACGGTACCAAGTTTAAGCACGAGCGGTGTCCGCGCAAGCGCCCCCGACGCCTCGACTTCCGGCCTATGGAAGTTGGTCCAGCGGCGCCGGGCAGAGATCGCGGAGCTTGCAGCCGCGGCAAGCCGCGCCGCGCCAGATGCGGTCGAACATCTCCTGTGCGCGATCGAGCAGGCCGTCGTCGGCGCCGGCAAACCCGAGCTCGAAATTGCGCCGCCCCTCCCCTTTGGCGCCCAGGCCGGCACCGGTCCAGTTGGCGCTTCCCACGTAGACGAAGGCGCCGTCGACGATCACCGTCTTGAAGTGAACGCGCGGGCAAGCGCGGAGCGCGAGCGCTTGTTTGAGGCGTGTGGACTTGGTGAGGCGGGCCAGCGTGGCCCGGAATGCGCGCGAGGGCGGAGAGGCATGCAGAATCCGCAGCTCGACCCCGCGCCCCGCGAGATCGTCAAACACTTCCAAGATGGAACGATAGGCGCGGGCTCCCCGGGTGGCCGTGCGCGTCGTGCGCCGCCGCCCGGGAACCGCCCGGTGGTCCTCGACCATCAGCTCCTTGAGGTTGGCGGTGGCGATCCAGACGCTGCGGCGCGCCTCCATCGCGGCGCGAACGACCCGCTCGTAGTGGCCGCGGCCCCCGACCAGCTCGAGCGCAAATGTGCGCGCGGGCTCGACGAAGTCCATCGGCCCTAACCCCCTTCGTCGTTCGCCGGCGAGAGCGCCAGGGCCAGCGATTGAGGCAGCGGATGCGCGCGCGCACGTCTCTCGACGGGATTGCCGCTCGCGGCGCGCACGTCGATCTCGTCGATCTCGACCAGCTCTTTCTTCCCGTGCGCGTCCAGGGCCTCCAGGCGACGGGCCGAAACCGCTACCCGGCCGTTGAACGAGCTGAGCGCCTGATTGAAGTGCTTGACCGACTGATTGAGCGAGCTGCCGAGCTCGGCGAAGTACTCGAGCACGGTGGCGATTCGCCCGTGCAGGTTGCGCCCCTCGTCACTGATCTTCTGCGCGTTGTCGGCCAGGCGCTCTTCGCGCCAACCGCAGCTGGTCGTCAGCAGTAGACCCAGCAGCGTGGTGGGGGTCGCGATGAGCACCCGCTGCGCCACCCCCTCTTCGATGAGGCCCGGCATCTGTTCGAGCGCCAGGTCGTAGAACGACTCGCCCGGCAGGAACATCACAACGAACTCGGTCGAGCCGGCGAACCCCTCCCAGTAGCTCTTCGCCGAGAGCTTCCGGATGTGCGCCTGGACCTGCGTCGCGTGGTGGCGAAGCTTCGCCGCCCGCGTCTCATCGTCGCCCGCCTCGAGCGCCTCGAGATAGGCCCCGAGCGGCGCCTTGGCGTCGACCACGATGTTGCGCCCGCCCGGCAACCTGACCACCATGTCGGGGCGCAACCGCCCGTCTTCGCCCTCCACCGTGACCTGCTGTTCGAAGTCACAATGCTCGAGCATGCCGGCCAGCTCGACCACCCGCCGCAACTGCATCTCGCCCCAGCGGCCCCGCACCGACGGTGTCTTGAGCGCGCTCACCAGATTGCCGGTGGCGTCCCGCAGCTTCTCCTGCGTCTCCGAGATCGTCTGCATCTGCTGGCGAAGCGCGCCGTACGCCGTGCCGCGCTCGCGCTCCATCGCGCGCACCTGTTCGTCCACTTTTTCCAGCGACGCGCGCACCGGCCCGACCATCCCCTCGATCGCCTTGTGCTGCGCCAGCTGTCGCGCCTCCAGCTCGGCCGAGGTCTCCTTCCGCACCGCCCCGAAGCGCTCGGTCGCCAGCGCCAGAAAATCCTCCTGGCTCGCGCGCAACGCCTCCCCCGCCAGCGCCTGGAACGTGTCGCCGAGCTGAACCTTGGCCCCCTCCAGCAACGTGCGCTGCTCGTCCAGGCTGCGCGACAATCCTTCCGCCCGCTCCGCCTCCGTGGCCCGCTGGCTTTCGACCTGCCGGAGCGCCGCCTCCAGCGCGTTGGCCCGCCCTTCGGCTTGCCGCGCCTGCTCGCCCAGCGTCTCCGCCCGCGCGGCCGAAGCGCTGGCGCGGGTGGCGGACTCACGAACGGCCGCCTCGGCGAACGCCCGCCCGCGCGCCGCCGCGAGCAGCCAAGCCACCGCCCCCATCGTCACACCACCGATCAGGAATGCCGACGCGCCGACCGCCAGCCAGGACTGCTCCATGGGCCGATACTATCCACCCGTTCAGGTCAGGGCAAGAAAAGCAGCGCCGCCCAAACCGACGTCGGGAAACCGGGTGCGGCTGGGGCGCGGCGCCTATTTCAATCTTTTTTGAAAAAACTAATGGCCGCTTGCCGCTCCAGGCGCAAAGGTTCTATACGAAAGGGCTGGTATGGCGGACGGCGGTATCAGTCAGCGCAAGGCCGAGCATCTGGCGATCGCCGCTTCGGGCGCGGCGGACTTTCACCGGCCGACCCTGCTCGACGAGGTGCACCTTCTGCATTGCTCGTTGCCGGAACGCGCGGCGGCCGACGTCGATCTTTCGACCCAGCTGCTCGGGCGCACGATCCGCGCGCCGCTGATGGTCACGGGGATGACCGGCGGAACGCCGGCCGCGGGCGAGATCAACCGCGCGCTGGCGGCGGCGGCCGCCGCGCACGGGATTCCGTTCGGCCTCGGCAGCCAGCGCGCGATGCTCCTTCACCCGGAGCTGGCGCCGACCTACCAGGTTCGCGGCGCCGCGCCCGACGTCTACCTCTTCGCCAATCTCGGCGTCATCCAGCTGGCCGCGCTCTCCACGGCCGCGGTGCGCGAGATCGTGAAGAAGGTCGAGGCCGACGCGCTCTGCATTCATCTGAACCCGGCCCAGGAGATGGCGCAGCCGGGTGGCGATCGCGACTTTCGCGGCGCGCTCGACGCGGTCGCGCGGGTGACGGCGGAGCTCGGGCAACCGGTCATGATCAAGGAGACCGGTTGCGGGATCTCGCCCGCCGTCGCACGACGTCTGGTCGCGGTCGGCGTGCGGGCGATCGACGTCTCGGGCGGCGGCGGCACCTCCTGGACGGCCGTCGAATCGCAGCGCGCGCACGGCGCCGAAAAAGCGCGCGGGCAGGAGCTGTGGGACTGGGGAATCCCGACGGCGGCGGCGGTCGCCTGGCTGGCCGCCGAAGGGCTGCCGGCGGCCGGGATCGACGTCGTCGCGTCGGGCGGAATTCGGACCGGCCTCGATGTCGCGCGGGCGCTGGCGCTCGGCGCGCGCCTGTGCGGCCTGGCGCAACCCGCGCTGCGGGCGGTTCAAGACGACGGACCCGCGGGAGCCGAGGCCTACCTCGGTCGGGTGATCGACGGGCTGCGGGCGGCGGCGCTGCTGGCGGGCGTCGCGCGGGCGAGCGAACTCGCGGCGGCGCACCGGGTGATCACCGGCGAGCTGGCCGGCTGGCTCGCGCAGAGGCCGCGATGACCTCGGTGGAAGCAGATCGGCAGACGGCGGATCCGGAGCTGGGTCCCGTCCTCGGCCGCGGATTTGGCCACGGCAAGGTGATCCTGGTCGGCGAGCACGCGGTCGTCTACGGCCACGCGGCGCTCGCGGTCGGCATCTCCACCGGGATCTCGGTCGAGGCTCGGATCGGCACGGGGCGATTGCAGGTGCCGGCCTGGAAGCTCGAGGCGACCACCGGCGACGACACGCCGGTCGGACGCGCCCTCGCGGCGATCGTGGGGCGCATGGAGGCGCCTCTTTTGGACTTCCTGGCCGATGCGCAGATTCCCTCGCGGGCCGGGCTGGGCAGCTCGGCGGCCCTGGCGGTCGCCATCGCGCGTGCGGCCGCGGTGGCGACCGGGCGCGCGGGCGCCACCGACACGATCGACGCCGCCGTCGCGGAGGCGGAGGCGATCTTCCACGGCGATCCGTCGGGCATCGACGCGGCGGCGGCGAAGAGCGGCGCGGCCGGAACCTTCACGCGCGCCGGTGGCTGGGGTCCGGTGCCGGTGCTGCAGGCGATGACCCTCTGCATCGGCTTTTCGGGACGACCGCGCGACACCGCGGCCCAGGTCGCGGCCGT
>Ga0080027_10000261_pt1 | contig 23002 bp, 19 predicted proteins | sample OrgsoiDNA2013046_FD_70962 | JGI IMG/M metagenome (GOLD analysis project Ga0080027, IMG submission 70962) | Permafrost soil microbial communities from the Arctic, to analyse light accelerated degradation of dissolved organic matter (DOM) -... | ecosystem: Environmental > Terrestrial > Soil >... | reverse complement strand
GCCAGATTTGTCCGCTTTGGCGATAATATGCGTTATGTAGCAGTTACTGATGGCGATAAGGTGGAAGCGGAATTGCAGTTTGGATATTCCGTGAATACACACGGCGTCGGTGATTTGGTAAAACGGGTAAATGAAGTAACGGATGGCGATATATCTAAACTGGTACAGGAATATGAAGACACATATACACTGGATGAAAAGTTGAGAAAAGGAAAAGAGATGCATCAATCTCTGATAGAAGCGGCCCGGATTGAACTGGGTTTAAAAACTTTTTTGGAGCAGGGAAACTTCAAAGGATTCACGGACACATTCGAAGACCTCCATGGGTTGGCCCAGTTGCCGGGTATCGGCGCGCAACGAATGATGGCTGCAGGATTTGGATTTGCCGGAGAGGGCGATTGGAAAACAGCAGCACTCGTGCGGGCGATGAAAGTAATGGGAACCGGACTTCCGGGAGGCAATTCATTCATGGAAGATTATACTTATCATTTTGATCCGGCTAATTCCCTGGTACTGGGTTCTCATATGCTGGAAATATGTCCGTCTATTGCAAATGCTAAACCCTCCTGTGAAGTGCATCCGCTGGGCATTGGTGGAAAGGCAGATCCTGTGCGCCTCGTATTTAATTCTGCCGCGGGCCCAGCATTGAATGCTTCCCTCATTGATATGGGAAACCGGTTCCGCCTACTGATTAATGAAGTGGAAGCAGTGACACCCGAAAATCCTTTACCCAAACTTCCTGTTGCCCGGGTATTGTGGAGACCTTATCCGGATATGAAAACCGGTTGCGCAGCATGGATTTTGGCAGGAGGGGCACATCATACCGGGTACAGCCAGAACCTGAATGCAGAACTCTTGGAAGACTTTGCCGACATGGCAAATATAGAATCTGTGCTCATCGGAAAGGATACCAGACTCCGGGAATTTAAAAATGAACTAAGATGGAATGATGCCGTCTTTCATAACTAAGAAAGAATTCGTTTCCTGTATCATGCAGATGTTTTGAGTTTAGGAAAATCTAAATATTATACCCGGTCATTGCAATAATATCTTTTATAGCCTGAATCACCTGTTCTGGTTTTTCCCTTTGTATAAAATGTCCGGCATCCATAACGAGACGACGTTCATAGTGGCTGGTAAAAAAGCGTTCTTTGTTGAGGGATGACTCAGGAAGGGAGGCACCGTCTTTATCTCCCTGTAAAAATATTACCGGGATTTCTATTTGAGGCTTCTCCTTTAATTGTTTTTCCAGTTTTTCATATCCGGGATCTCCCTTCGCATTTTTCCACCGGTACCTATATGAATGAATTACAATGTCGACAAAATCCGGATTATCCCATGATGCCGCTGTGGCCCCAAAACTGTCTGCGGTAAAGTTCCATCCGGGCGACCATACTTTCCACAAGTAATGGCAAAAGCTTTCTCTTTCTTCCCGGAGACTGCGTATTCCGTGTTCTGTATTAAAAAACCACTGATACCAATAGGCCCTGGTTAGATTTAGCGACAGTTGCTGTTGTTCCGCCCCGTTGTAGCTGGTCGCCAGGGTTACCAAACCCTTAATTCGTTCCGGATATAATGCGGCCATTTGAAATGCTACCGTTGAGCCCCAGTCATGTCCGACAAGCAGAAATTTATCCAATCGCAAAGCATCCGTAAACTCAACCAGATCATTGACCAAGGCTGAATATTGCGCGGAACGTATAGTTGTTTCTGATCGAAATACGGTATCACCATAACCACGTTGATAAGGTGCAAGCGTCCGATAACCATCTTTAACAAGTGAATTACTCACACTATTCCATGTTTTGGCATCATCCGGGAATCCATGAAGTAAAATAATGGGAGGTGAATTTTCACTTCCATTTTCTTCATATGAAATATCCAGCAAGCTTGTTTTTACTTGTTTCCTCATTGCTTTATTATTGAACGATTTATATCCGGAGCTCTTTAGCAGTTGCTATGATTTATTTAAAATTTATTTATCCAGAGGTATTCCTGAGCGCTTTGCAGGTTTTGTTTAAGTTTCATCGCGTCTCCTTCATCCATGAAATTAAGTGTGAATTATTAATTTTATATTTTCCGGTCTCCACCGGTAAATTCCAGCATCCATCCCGGATATTCCGGAGGCAGGGCGCTGACTTGATTAAGCTGTTCCAATTCCTCTGTTGTAAAGCGCAGGTCAATGGATTTCAGATTATCTTCCAACTGATCCATTTTATTGGCACCGATAATAACCGAAGTAACGGCGGACTGATGAAGCAGCCAGGCGATAGCAAGTCCGGCAACAGAAGTTCCCTTAGCCTTAGACATAGGTTCTAACTCTTCTATGATATCGTAAGCGCGATCCCTGTTAACCGGTGGAAAATCAAAATTGGCCCGCCTGCCATCCGTTTCTTTTTCTTTATCACGACTGTATTTTCCACTCAGCAATCCGCCTGCCAGCGGGGACCAGACCAGCAATCCGATTTTCTCGTGCTGAAGCTGGGGAATGAGTTCTCTTTCCAGATCCCGACCGGCAATTGTGTAATAAGCCTGAAGAGATACAAATTTTGAAATATCATGATAATGACTGTAATCCAAAGCCTTCATGAGTTGCCAGGCGGCCAGATTACTGGCGCCGATATAGCGCACTTTGCCGGATTGAACAAGATGATCAAGGGCAAAGAGGGTTTCTTCGAAAGGAGTTAACGGGTCATAGCTATGGATTTGATACAAATCGATATAGTCCACCTGGAGCCTGCGGAGACTTGCTTCTGCCTGTTGTATAATATGCTTGCGCGTAAGTCCGCTGTCATTTGGTTTTTCGCCCATCTTCCCCCGAACCTTTGTTGCGAGAACCAGGTCGTCGCGATGCAGACCAAGATTGCGAATCGACTGTCCGGTCAGCTCTTCGCTCATGCCTTCTGAATATACATTGGCCGTGTCGATAAAGTTGATGCCTCCGTCAATAGCCCTTTTCATTAATTGATCCACCGGACCCTGTCCCAGTGTTCCGATTACTGTAAACCTTCCCTTACCACCAAAAGTCATCGTTCCCAGGCATAATTCCGAAACTTTCAATCCTGTATTGCCAAGTAAATTGTATTTCATATTTAGAAATGTATAAATACAATTACAGACCAATTAATAAAATGTTGAATCCCGGAATAAAAAAATGTATCTTTTTGCAAGACTTGTGCAATTCCAGCTGCGATCTGATAATGCTCAAATTTCATAAACTTTATCTATGACCTATTGTTTGGGAATTAAAGTAAAAGACGGATTGGTGTATGCCACCGGTGTCATTCCGGTTATACTTTTGAAAACATCTCTGAATGTCTGGATATCGATATAACCGACATCCAACATGATTTCCGTGATCGATTTTCTTCCTGTTTCCAATTCCTTCTTCGCAGCTTCAATTTTCACCCGTTGCACATACTCCGCCACTGTATTTCGGGTACCTTTTTTAAACCTTCGTTCAAATGTCCTCCGGCTTAGATTAAATCTCGCAGCAATCTCATCGACCATCAGTTTCTCCTGATAATTCTGCTCTATGAATTCCTGGGATTTTTATAGTTGATTTTCTTCTTAAGAAAGGGCCTGTCATGAGAATTGGAATGTAATTTATCGGAGGTCAAACAGATCTATTATTTGAATCAGGTGCATTGCGCTCCAGGTAATCTTTAGCTTCCCGAAAAACCTTTTCACAGATATTTTTTATAGCCATAATTATTTCCTCTATATGATTACGCAGGTTTGGATTACCAGCGTTACTTTCAATATAATCGAGGTAGTGATCCAGATTCTTTGCGAGGCCCATAAATGATACTGAGGTTTTTAAATTATGTGCAATATGTATGAGATCAGGATATTTCGTTTTATCGAAAGCTTCCTTCATAGCTTCCAGTTCACCCGGTACCTGTTTCAGGAATTGCTTTATCATGCTAATCTCGAATGTTGCATTTCCTCCTGAAACCTCCTTTAGATAATCAAGATTCAGAAAACTGCCAGACCGAGCGGGATGATGACTTTGTTCATTTTTCATATCTGTCCTTCCGCCATTTGTTTTCAGTAAATTATTCATGATACTAAATAATTCTTTCTCCCTGATTGGCTTTGAAATGTATTCGTTCATACCATAGCATAAACATTTCTCTCTTTCGCCGGTCATGGCATGAGCGGTCATGGCAATGATGGGAATATTCATAGCCAATTCATTTCGTATTTTTAAAGTAGCGGTATAACCATCCATCATGGGCATCTGTATATCCATCAGCAATAGTCTGTATTCATGTCGCTGCAATGCTTCAATGGCCTCTTGTCCATTGTTTACGATATCGAATTCAAGATTCCAATAGGAAAGTAAATGTTTCATCAGACTTTGATTCATGGCATTATCCTCTGCAACCAAAATCTTTGACTGAGTATCAGCTGAGTTTATATCACTGGCTGAAAATATTTTCAGATCCTCATGCACAGGTAATTCATTTGAGATCGAATAAGGAATAGAAAAAACAAATTCGGTGCCCTTATCTAATACACTGTTCACATGGATCGTTCCGTTTTGTAAATCAACCAATTGCTTAACGATAGACAAGCCAAGTCCGGTGCCTCCATATTTACGTGTAGTGTCTTCATCTGCCTGCTGAAAGCGCTCAAAAATGGCTTCCATTTTATGGGAGGCGATGCCTATTCCGGTATCTTTTACAGAAAAGGAAATTTCAATTCTGTTTTCCGTTTTTTTATCCCCAGTTACATTTATCTCAATTCCTCCGCTATTAGTAAATTTTATAGCGTTATTTACCAGGTTTACTAAAATCTGCGTTAACCGTACTGCATCTCCGTCTAACAAATCAGGTATTGAATTTTCAACATTCACCGTAAAGCTGAGATCTTTTGGCTGAAGCCTCGTGGTGAACATTGTTTTTATGGAATGTAGGAGCTCCCGCAGACTAAAAGGATTCGATTCAATCCGCATCATACCGGCTTCTATTTTGGAAAAATCAAGTATATCGTTAATGATTTCCAACAGGCTTTCTCCTGAATTTTGAATGGAACGCACAAATTCCCTCGATTTCTCATTGAGTGGTTCTTTCTGCAATAAATTTGTAAAACCCAGGATTGCGTTCATAGGAGTTCTGATTTCATGGCTCATATTAGCCATAAAGTTTTCCTTAATGATTCCGGCTTCCCTTACTTTCTTTTCGGATTTATTTAATTGTTCATATAGTTGCTGTTGACGTTTAGTACGCCTGGCGATATACTCAAAAGTAAATATGGATGCCAGCACAGCAGTAATAGCCAGAATAAATCCCCATTCCCTGGCTCTTTTGCCGCTATTATTTGCATCTACTGCCAGCCTTGTCAGATATTGCTCCCTGGGTTTGTTTAATAAATCAATCACATGCACGATATCCCCCATCACGTATGTTTTTCCCCTGCTTTTATAAGTGGCAATAGCTACCGATTGTCCTTTCGAAAAAAGGCTATCCAGAATGATATGCCCAAATTCCAGTTTTACTTCAGTCAGTGAATCCAGTTCCTGAACCAGTTTTTTTGTGCTGTCGGTTAAAACGAGGGGTCGCAGGTTCGACAGGATTTTCCTTACTTTTCCTTCATTGTTTTTTATATCTTCCAAAAAACTGGAGTCCTTACTGAAAACAGTCCGGTATGTATGACTTTCAATAAACAGCATATCTGTCTCCAGTTTCTGTGTCTCGCCAATGATCTGGAACTCACGGATCAGTGCCTCATTACCTTGTGTCAGCTTATTGATATTGTTATTGGAATTATACTGAAGAAATACGATCAGAATTATCGTGGTAATAAAAATACCTAGCAAATAAAGCATAAATCTTTTGTTACGCATATATCTCTGGTTTTATTACAGGTGCAGGAATAATATTTTCATTGCATTCAAAGGTAATGGCTATCTCTTATTTGGCCTCTGATCGATGGGCTAATTAATAAATTTCCTCAAAAGAAAATTGATTAGAATGACATTAGCCATTAATCCCACCAGGTCAAGTATCACGAGTTCAAATTTGCCGTTCTTATCAATCATTTGCACAAGAAGATAAGAAAGACAAACATATAAGCCTGTGGCGATATAAAATAGTATGGTAAATAACGTTTTCATTTTTAAGAAATTAAGACTTTGTGGAAATGCGGTCAAAACCGGCGGTAAATTGGACATTTCATTAATTATTGGTATAAAGCTATATGAATAGAGAAAACGTAGATAATGCCAATCGTTCAACAGGCAAAATCAATAGCCGAACCCGATAAATTTTATTATTTTTAAGGTATGAATGCCCTTATTATTGACGACAATGAAATGGCCAGAATGACGCTAAAGCAATTGGCGGGCAGAATTGATGACCTGACGATTATCGCCGAGTGTTCGGGTGCTTATGAAGCTTACAACCTGCTGCTCTCCGAACCGATAGACCTTCTTTTGCTTGACGTGGAAATGCCGGGTATGTCAGGATTGGAGCTAACCAAAAACTTAACAAATAAGCGGCCCGTCATCATTTTTATTACTTCAAAAAAAGAATATGCGGCGGATGCCTTTGAACTGAATGTGGTAGATTATATCATAAAACCCGTAACGGGTTCCCGGTTTATTCAGGCCATTGATAAGGCACGGGAGATATTGAACAGCAATCAGGAAGAAGTAAAATTAAGGGAAGAAGAATTTGTTTTTATAAGGGATTCCAATATTGTACGCAGGCTGAAACTGGATAGTATCTTATTTGCAGAGGCGATGGGCGACTATGTTAAACTGTACACAGCAGAAAAGTTTTATGCCATTCATACCACATTAAAAGCGGTTGAAGATAGACTTCCGGCATCCAGGTTCCTCAGGGTGCACCGTTCCTATCTGGTGGCCATCAATAAGATTGACAGTATGGAAGCAGGTGCATTGATAATCAACCGCAAACCCGTACCTGTAGCGGATGCATACCGGGCTGCCTTAAATAAGCGAATGAATATCATTTAAAGGCGGTTAACCGGTGCGTCGCCAATCTTAATAAAATATCTTGTATTTGTATTCCGGACATTCAGATTGAAATCATTAGGATTGAATCCCATGATCAAATTCAGATTAAAACCACCATCCTGAGCGGTCAGAGAGGGTAGTGGGGTATATTCAACCAACACCAGTTTGGTAATATGATTTAGTGTTAAATATCCATCCGTCTCAAACGTTTTACCTGAGGTAAGTGATTCCTGTATTTTCCAGGAATCGATTTTCATGCTTAAATTAAAATGATAATCCGGCAGGTAGGTCGCCGTATCCTCAGCTGCTTCTTCATTTACTGATGAGTAAGGAATGTGTAACCTTACAATCAGCTGGTTTGAATTATCAGGCAACGCAATAAAGGCACCCTCCAGTTTTTTTTCGGAATAGACATTACCATTTGCCTGTAACATAACCGCCTCCACGTCGCGGTAATCATTATAATTTTGTGCGTTGATGCGTTTGCTAAGTACAAGCAAAAACAGAATCAAAACCACTTTGCTGATAAAAGTCTTCATTTACTGATTTTTAGAAAATAGAAATCTCCAGGTAAGCAGTAACCACCGAAGCAAAGGCTACGGTGGTCACGCATTGATGAACATAAAGAAACCAGGATCAAAGAATGTCAGACTATTTCATCGTTGTGAAAAAACTTACTTCACCGGATAATCCCACCATTAATACGATTGCTTTGTTGTCGTTATTTTTTAACTCAACAAAATAATTGCTGCTGTTTTCGGATGAATCTTCATAAAAAGGCAATTCAGAATTATTAACGCTGTATAACTCATTATCACTGTTTGCATTAAATCTGACAACTCTTACGACTGTATAACCTGGGTACCTACCGGCAATTTCAGTTTGCGCATCTGCGGGCAAATCCTGAACAGACCAGTTGCGAATGGTGCCTATCAGCTCACTGTTATCGTCATAATAAGCCGTGTTGTTAGTTCCGTTCTGTGTATAAGTCACCTCGTCGTAATCTTTCGTTCTCCCAAATTGAATATTCGTAACGTCCGGAAAATCGTAGGCAAACTGATCTACGGTAAACGCACCAACTGCAGTCTTATTTGTTTCAGCCCCTTCTTTCTGAATTTCAGCCATGGTTTTCGTAATTGCTGACTTTACTTCAATTGTGTTATCGTCATTAATATTATCCTGCGCATAACTCGCAGTAATTGCGGTAACCATTAAGATACCGGTTGTTAAAAAAAACTTTTTCATAATCTCTGTTTAATTGTTTATAAATATTTAGAACACAAAGCTATATTCAACGGAAGTTATTTACATGGACGAATCGTTCAACGGGCGATAAGTATAGCCGGATGAGGCTGACCCGGCTGCAAGAAAAGCGTCGATTGAATTCGACGCTTTAACGACCATTCCTGCCGTTTAGCCGTTTTATGGATTTAAAAAGTGAACCTGACAGGTACATTCGTTTTGGAAATCGGAAGAACGATTTCTCATTAAGCAGTTAGGGTTACGGGCTGCATTTCTATGTGGCCCTTTTTTTAAAATTTAAAAGATAGAAATGAAACGCTTCTTAAGAAAAATCATGATGTTGACTTTTACTACAATTGTTTATCATATCAGTTATGCGCAGGGAGTCTGGCCAATAACGATCTCAGCAACGGACGGCACAATTATCAAAGTATATCAGTTTCAGCCGGATTCATTTGCAGGAAATACGCTGAAGTCAATTTCGGCTATATCCGTTTTAAGAAATGGCAGTAATAATCCTGACTTTGGCACGATATGGTCCACATCCAGAGTAGAAACCGATAGGAATACCAGGCAATTGTCCATCGATTCCATTTCCATATCAGATATCAAAATCCCGGCAGATACAAATGAAAATGATCTGAACCAAATCAGGGCAACCCTGGAATCAAAATTTCCGAAAACCGCAGGCGACCTTTCACTGGATGAAATTACGGCCACATTGGATCAAAATCTGGATGAAACCAAATTATCCAACGACATCAATACACAGGTGCCCCAAATAATTTATACAACCCATCCATCGGTACTGGTGACTATTGATGGTGATCCTAAAATTCAGGAAAACAAGAAATGGGGTTTGGATGCTGTTATCAATAGTCCGTTTACCATTGTAAAAGATAAGAACGGCCAGTTTTATCTCTATGGCGGGGAGCACTGGTACAGCGCCGTTTCGCCTACGGGGCCCTATGCATTTGTAAGCAGTAAAATTGACCGGAGACTGGAGAGAATTGAAAAGACACTTGCCAAAGACAATTCCAATCAATCCAATGGTCCTGACGAGAGCATCGTTTTGGATAGCTTAGTTCCTGCGGTTATTGTAACCACGATTCCTGCAGAATTAATTCAGAGTGATGGGGAACCCGATTTCTTACCCATTTCCGGAACGTCTTTATTATACGTTGAAAATTCATCCGATAATATTTTCATGGACACGAATTCAGAGCAATATTATATTTTGATTTCAGGACGCTGGTATCATGCGGGATCGCTCACTGGTAATGGTGCGTGGGAATTCGTTGCCTCTGACAAATTACCTGCGGATTTTGCTAAAATTCCTGCAGGTACACCGAAAGATAATGTCCTTGCAAGTGTTGCCGGAACGGAAGCTGCAAAGGAAGCGGTTATGGATGCGCAGGTCGCCCAGACAGCCAAGGTGGATCGTAAAACAGCCTCTACCCAGGTTAGCTATGATGGTGATCCACAGTTTCAAAGTATCGCGGGCACCCGTTTGCAATATGCGGTAAATACTTCCTCTACGGTATTGTTGTTTGGAGGAAGTTATTACGCGCTGGATAACGGCGTTTGGTTTATTTCGGATAATCCGGCCGGCCCCTGGGTTGCAAGTACTCAACGTCCCGGGGATCTGGATCTGATTCCCCCCACTTCATGGGTTTATAATTCCAAATTCGTCGACATTTACGATTATACACCCGATTATATATATGCCGGATATACGGCAGGTTATCTCAACAGTTTTATTTATGGCCCCACAGTCGTCTATGGAACCGGCATGTATTACCATCCGTGGATCGGCAGGTATTATTATCCTCGGCCCTGGTCATGGGGTTTTGGCGTGATGTACAGTCCCTGGTATGGTTGGGGTTTTGGATTGGATTATGGGTTTGACTGGTTTAATGAAGGATTTGGATGGGGATGGGGAGGCTGGTATGGCGGCTGGTGGGGGCCATCTTTTTATCATCCGGCATACTGGCATAATTACGGATATCACTACGGCCGCGGTTTTTACGGGGGAAATATAGGATATCATGACGGGTTCATACATTCTGAAAATAATATTTACCGCAACCGAAACGGTATTGAAACGAGGAATAGTTTTGGAATTTCCGATGGCAGGGATTTTGGTAACAGACCAGCCTTCTTCAACGGAAGATTTGGAAGATCTGCGAATAATGTTTTTTCTGACAGACAGGGAAATGTATTTCAAAGAGGCAGCAGTGGTCAATGGCAGATGAATTCACCTGCTCACACGAATTCTTTTTTACCTGAGACAATCAGTAACCTGGACAGGCAGCAGCAAATGCGGGAATCCGGACAATCCCGAGTGCAGAGTTTCCAACATGCAGCGGGCTTTTCAACGGGCGCATTTGGCGGATTTCATCCTGCTGCATTTGGTGGCGGAGGATTCCATGGAGGTGGCGGCGGTGGAGGCGGAAGAAGGTAATGTCATACTTTAAAGATATCCCAACACGCAGAATATGATAAAATTTTACACACTCCTGTCGGTAATGATTATATTGATGAGTTGCGATGACCCGGAAATAATCGATAAATATTTAATGATGGAAAATAAAGATTCAGTTATTTATAGTTCACCTTTTACTGCAATAGAAAAAGGGAAAGCCCCAGGAATGAAATATCGTTTATTAAATGAACACGATGGCCTTAAAGAATTTACGCTGATTTTTGCCAAAGGCGATGAAGTACTTTCGGGAGTCAGTGATTTTGTTAAACAACAGAAAGTTGGTTCGGCAAGATTTACGGCTATTGGCGCGTTGCAGTCGGCAAAAACGGCATGGTTCGACATGACAAAAAAATCATATAAAGTAAATATCATAAATAAACAATGTGAACTCGTTTCCCTGATTGGCGATATTGGATTGTATCAAGGCACACCCACCGTTCATGCGCATTTTAGCGTTGGCTTTGAAACGAGTGCAGTGGAAGGCGGACATTTAATAGAAGCCATTACTTTTCCGACAGTAGAACTCTTTATGACTGTTTTTCCAGTTGCCCTGGACAAAGAACTCGATCCGGACACTGACCTGAAATTGTTTCATCCGGAGATTTATCTAGATTCGCCCCAAAAATAAAAAATCATTTGGAGCACAAAGCAGAATATTTATCGAATCTTACGCCATTAAGGGGAATTGCTGCATTACTTGTTGCCATATTTCATTTTGAAATGGCCATTGCACGTTTTGTGCCGGCGAACCTGACCATGTTTTTTGAGAAATGTTATTTAATGGTTGATCTTTTTTTTATCATGAGTGGTTTTATCATACTGCATGTTTATAAAGAGGATTTCGCAAAGAATATAGAAAGGAATTCTTTAAGAAAATATATTGTAGCCAGGTTTGCCCGGATTTACCCGCTGCATTTCTTTTCATTATTGCTTTTAGTTATGCTGGTAATTCTTTTTTCACCCCCCGGTACCTATCCCAATGCGATAGAGAATCCTTGGGCTATTCCAACAGGTTTTCTTTTACTTCATTCATATTATATACATGATATCTACACCTGGAATATACCTTCCTGGAGTATCAGCGCAGAATGGGCGGCTTATTTATTATTCCCTTTTCTGGCTATATTTCTGAATAAAAAAAAATTAACGGCCCTTATTACGCTTGTGCTGTTTGTAATTGCGGCATACATATCAATCATGTATTTCCTGCCTAGAAGAAATTTTCTTTATCCTGCCATTCCTGTTCCACATAATTTGAACACAACTTATGATTACGGTTTCCTCAGGGGTATTGCGGGTTTTGTTACAGGCATGATTGTGTACAAACTGTATCAATTGCCTTCGGTAAAGAATTTATTTCACAAAGATATCTTAGCAGGGGTGATTATATTATTGCTAGTCCTGGCATTGCATTTCGCGATAAATGATGTCATGTGCGTTGTTTTATTTGCGGCAGTGGTACTCAGTTTTGCTCTGAATAACGGATCTCTTCATACATTCTGTAATAACCGGTTTGCCCAGTATGTCGGTAAAATATCGTACTCTATTTATTTAATGCAGATATTTCTACAGGAACCTTTTTCTAAAGGATTGCGTTTACCTGGCGTGGTGGGTTTTGGAAGGGGAAAACAAAATATTAATTTTTCCAGCGGATTAGGGTATGTCTTGATTTATCTGGTTCTTTTGATAGTCATTTCTTCCATAACATATTACGCGATAGAACAGCCATGTCGCAAATGGATTAACAGGTTGGGGGACGAAAGATGAAGCTCATCCGTTTTAAGGTAAGAAACGGCAGCTTAATTTCAGGAAGTATACGAGGTGCTGGTGCCGCCCGTAACATCATAAACGGCACCCGTAATCTTTCTGGCGGAATCTGAGGTCAAAAACACTACTGCCGGGGCTATATCATCCGGCGAAAGCCATGGTAAATGAAGTACATCGCGTTCACCTAACGTCCTGGACACAAGTTCTTCTGTAAGAATCGTATTCTCAAACCCGGGACCCATTGCTTCTCTCCATCTCCTGTCATTTCGGGTCATGGGGGTATCGATCAAACCAGGTACTACTACATTAACCCTGATATTATGGGCTCCCAAATCGATGGCAGCAGATTTAGCTATACCCACGATGGCCCATTTTGAAGCGGAATAAGCAGCTCCATGTCTGAGTCCGTGCATGCCCTGTGTAGAAGAAATTACGACCATCGCACCGCCGCCCTGCCGGATCATATAAGGCGCAAAAACCCGCAGGGTAAAAGCTGTACCCAACACATTGTTTTCAATGGTATCCTGCCAATGCCTGGCCTCCGTTAACTCAAAAGGTTTAAATAACTGAACACCCGCAACCGCCGCTACAATATCTATCCTTCCTTTCCACGCCTGAACCTGCTTCGCGGTTTCCTCCATCTGCCGAAAGTTTCTGATATCTGCTTTTGCAAAATTGAAAGAGCTTTCCAGGGCTTCCACCTGGCGTTTTGTTTCCATCAAATCTTCCTCCGCGGAGGCAGGATACTCAGCAAGCTGACTGACTATTCCTGTGATGTCGATTCCAAAAATATCAATACCCTCTTTCGCTAAAGCAACACACACGCTGCGCCCAATTCCCCTTGCCGCTCCTGTCACGACCGCTACTCGCCGATCCTTTTTTTTCTCCTTACCGCGCACGAACTCATCGGTTTGAGGCTCCGTATTAATAAAAGCCATTAAGGGAGATATGCCCATCGTTGCAGCAACAGAAGTAATAGAAGCTGTCTGCTTAATAAAATTCCTGCGGGAATCCTGCCGCAATTCGTGATGAGATCTTTTCATAATTTGATTGTTTTACTTTGAATATAAATGTTGCTTGTATATTTTAATATGCTGACCACAACGAACAAGCCATAACTATCGGTGGGTGGGTACAAAATCAAATGGCTGCGAATGCACTTACAACGATAGCTATTAAATCTGCTACAACAGCAAGAAAAAAAACAGGGATCGTTATTTTAGTTGGCATGGTCGTTAGGTTTGCCACCAAATTCACCTCCATGGCAACAAGAGCAGTCATGATGAGGAACATATTTACTCCCGATAAAGATATCATCAAAATAGTGAGAGGCGTTAGGAAACATCCAAATCCAAGAAGGCTAATGCCCTGCCATCCAAGTCGGTTTTCCTGCTGATCAGAACTCCAGTCTAAAAATCGATTGACCAGGGAACGAGGAGAACTAGTGCTTTCATGAGAAATAAGTATCGTGTGAATAATTGTAGTTGACATTTTAATATAATTTTTTGTTTACAATTTTTAAAGCCGGGATAGGATGTAAAACTACTTGATGACAGGGCTGAAGACAACTTCAAATCGTTTAACAGGCAACAAGTGTAGTTGAATGGGCGTGGCCAATTTATAAGGGTCTGGTACATCTTTACAATTGGCGCGGAATAATGCCTTTTTAGCGATCCTTTCCGCCCGTTCATCTTTTCCTGGAATAAAAGCAATTATACCTGGAATATATTTATAGAAATTATTCAAAGACCAGTCGTTCAAAATATAACATTGAAGTGGATAAATTAAAATTTGAAGATTATGGACAGTTTCAGAATAGATCGAAGCAAAGGCATGGAAATTGGCTTATACTCATTGGGCGATTATATGCCGGATATTGTCACAGGAAAATCTATTACGGAGTCTCAGCGCATTAAAGATATTTTAGCTGCTTCAAAGTTAGCTGACGAAGCGGGTTTGGATGTTTTTGCGCTGGGGGAGAGCCATCAGTTATATTTTGTAAGTCAGGCACATCAGGTTATACTCGGTGCGATAGCAAACGCAACTTCAAAAATAAAAATTACAAGCGGCGTTACGGTTTTAAGCACTGCAGACCCGGTACGGGTGTATGAAGAATTTTCAACATTAGATTTACTTTCTGATGGCAGGGCTGAGATTATTGCCGGGCGGGCATCACGTACAGGCGTCTACGAATTAATGGGTGTCAATTTGAGGGATTATGAGGATATTTTTGAAGAAAAGTTTGATTTATTACTAAAATTAAATCAGTCTCAGCCGATCAGCTGGGTTGGCAAATATCGTCCGGCATTGAAAGATGCGGAATTATATCCAAAGCCACTACTTGGGAAATTACCCATATGGAGAGGTGTTGGCGGATCACCTGCCAGCGCTATAAAAGCCGGGTATTATGGATCCCCTATGACGCTGGCTATTTTAGGTGGGCCGTCATCTGCTTTTAAATCTACCGTAGACGCTTTTCGTAATGCTGCAGAGCAATATGGACATGATTCAAAATCCCTTCCCGTTGCTACGACCAGCTTGTGTTATATCACTGGAGACTCTCAACAAGCCCTGAGAGATTATTATCCATACCTCAATAATGGGATGAAATTATTACGAGGCGGCGGTTATCCAAAATCTCAGTTTGCCGAGGCGTCCAGTGTTAAAAATGCCATGATGGTTGGTAGTCCGCAACAAATTATTGACAAAATTTTGTATCAATATGAATTATATGGACACCAGCGGTTCCTGGCTCAAATTGATTTTGGAGGAATTCCCTTTGATAAAATAGCACGGGTGATCGATTTATTAGCCGTGAAAGTTGCACCCGTTGTTCGAAAGGCAACAATAAAACAACAGGAGGTAGAAATATGAGAATTATTGGAATTGCAGGCTCTATTGTGGGTTCAAAAACCCGCACAGCCGTAAAGAAAGTTTTAGACCGTATTAAAGAAACAAACGCAGAGATTGATGTTGAATTATTAGATTTGGCAGATTACCAGATTCAATTTAGTGATGGAAGAGACTATAGAGATTACAGGGATGATACAAGAAATGTCGTCGAAAAAATCATGAGTGCCGATGCTTATATCATTGGAACGCCCACTTTTCAGGCCTCCATACCAGGGACGCTTAAAAATATCTTCGACCTGCTTCCAATCAATGTTTTTAAGGACAAGGTTATTGGTATCGTTGCTACTGCTGGTTCTACCAAGCATTATTTAATGGTAGAACAGCATTTGAAGCCAATACTCAATTACATGAATGCGATTGTAGTGGCGAAGTATGGCTTTGTAGTAGAAAAGGATTATTTAAACGGAGAAATTGTGGATGATGAAATAATCTTCAGACTAAATCGTCTGGCGGAAGATATAGTGGTCATGATAAATGCAATGAAAGCTGTTTTAGAAGCAAAAGACGAAGCTTATCCGTTTTAATATTACTAATATTTAATTAAACAGACATGAAATTCAAACCCAGGTTATCAGGCAAAATGATTCTGTTTTCTCTGCTTATAGTTAACTGTTCCATGGCCCAGAACCGTAATGGCAATGGTGTTATTGTTGCAGGAACCCGGCCACCGGATCAGAAGCCGATAGCCGGACAAACCCTGGAGCAACGAGATGCTACACCAGGCACTAATCAAAAACCGGCATTCAAAGGACAGACCCGGGCGGTTGCCGTTATTACGAAAACGCCTTATCGGGAACAGGTCATCGCGACCGGACTTTTTCATCCCTGGTCCATTGCATTTATGCCTGATGGCAGAATGCTGATTACAGAAAAACGTGGATCTTTGAAAATCGTTACGCAGGATGGATTGGTTAGTGATACCATTCGGGGACTACCACGTAATATTGTATATGGCGGTGATGCCGGGCTGCTGGACATTGTAATCGATCCCGATTTCAAGAACAACCGGACGATTTATTTCTGTTATTCAGAACGCAGGGAATTAGGGAGTGGATTATCCGTGGCTAGCGCTGTTTTATCTAATGACGAATTTTCTATCCGGGATTTGAAAGTCATTTACCGGGTTTCAAACGACAGCAAAAGTATGGCTCATTACGGGTCTCGTTTATTATTCGATAAAACCGGGAAGTTATTTGTTTCTACCAGTGAACGGATGGATGAAGAAACACGCCTCCAGACACAATGGCTGAGTTCAGCACTTGGGAAAATATTACGCATCAATACAGATGGAACGTCGGCTGCAGGAAATCCGGTTTTTCCGGATAGTCCCAACGCATTAAAGGAAATTTGGGCATATGGGTTCAGAAATCCGCAGGGACTTTGCTACAATCCCGTGACCGGAGATCTTTGGGAGGATGAACATGGAACCCAGGCAGGCGATGAAGTAAATATTGTAAAACCCGGTAAAAATTATGGCTGGCCGGTAATTGCTTATGGCACTGAGTATGACGGCAGACCCATCGAAGGAAACATTACACAAAAAGCAGGTATGGAACAACCTATTTACTATTGGGATCCAACCATTGCACCTTCCGGTTCGACTTTTTATAATGGACGCGTTATACCGGAATGGAATGGAAATTTATTTATTGCAGCACTGGCGGGTCAGCATGTGGTCAGACTTGTAATCAGGAACAATCGGGTGACTGGAGAAGAACGTTTGTTATTGGATCAGCACCAACGTATGCGCGATATCGTGCAGGGTCCCGATGGCGCACTGTGGGTTGTTACTGATGCAGAAAACGGAAGACTGATACGAATCAGTAATAAATAAAATTTGCAAATTTCATTTAAAAAATTCCCCCTGACGCTTCCCTATCGTTGAGTGGGGAATAATTTATTTATACACTTCTACCACCTGCATCATGCCCTTGTCTTCATGAGACAGTATATGGCAGTGGTACACAAATTTGCCTAACATATATTCTTCAGTAAATGGCATGAGCAATTTAACGGTGTCTCTCGGGAGTACATTAACCACATCATTATAACCGTTAAATTCTATTGGTTTCCCATTTATTTCCACTACCTGCATATTTATCTGATGGATATGAAAACAATGCATTTCATCAGAGGCATTTACGACCGTCCATTCTTCTATGCTGCCTAATTTCACCCTGGTATCAACCGAATCCCTGTTAAACAGCCTGCCATTAATGTAAAAAGCTCCCGGCCCTTCTGTAAAAGTAAAAGTTCTTTTAGCGGTTATGTTTTTGGTGCGGTAATCAATCAATTGATCATTTACATGATGGGGTATGGGTAAAGGCTGTACGGCAGGCCCTTTACAAACCATGGTGGCCAGGGTAACTTCGGGGTAGTTGTCCCCATCATCGCCGGTACTCAGCGCAAGCGTTTTTAATTTAAACTCGCCGGTTTTTTTCGCCTGTACCAATAATTCAATTCTTGCACCGGGTGGCATCAGAATACTGTCTCTTGCTTTTACCTGTTTATAATAAACCCCATCTTCACCTATTTGATAAAGCTGGTGGCCCTCCAGGTAAATATTATAATAAATATCAGCACCTACATTGAATATTCGCCAGATTTGTGTTTCGCCAGGCTGTATGCTGATGAACGGATTAATTTGCCCGTTTACGGTGCATTGCCTTGGTTTTTTGCTGTCGAATTTATACACTTCTTTAACTCCTTTTTCAGCACTGCATAATATTATTTTCTTCAGGTCATCCGTTGATTGAATATCTTTCAGCAGCATGATATAATCCTTCTGCTGTTTAAAAACAGGAGGTAATTTAGCAAACAGGCCTTCTACAAGGATACCACCACTCATACCCAATGAAACCTGCTGGTCACTGTTACCACAAGTGTGGGGGTGGTACCAAAAAGTACCGGCATCATGATTTTTTGGAACCACTACTTCATAGTGCAGGGTATCGCCCGGATTGGCTATTCGAAAAATATTATCTCCATTTCCCGCAGATGAAACATTCATTCCATGGTAATGCAAGTTGGTTTGCATGTTTAAGCCATTTATCAAATGCACCCTTAATGTATCGCCCTGTATTAAATGCAGCAAAGGAGGCATATAGCTTCCATTATACATCCAGGCTGTGTAGTTTTTGCCTGCTAATTGCAGAGTCCCTTCTTTTGCTGTCAATGTAATTTCCAGCAACCCATTTTTACTAAATATCTTTTCCGGGCTTTTTAATGGCTCTGTTCTGGTATCATTTTTTTGATTACACGCTGAAAAAATAACCAGGGTAACAATAAGAGATACCATTTTTCTCATAGCATTTAGCCTAAAGGGCATGTTCGGATCTACATCCACCTAATAGGATTTTTGATTTGCATTTAATGAAATCATATTCTAAAAATTATGAGAAATGATCATTATTTTCTTACTCATATAAATTTCATAATCTAAATATTGTTTAAGGCAAAAGGCATTTTACGAATCCTCTTACCGGTAGCTGCAAAAATCGCATTCGCTAAGGCCGGCGCAAAAGGAGGTAGTCCGGGTTCTCCTACGCCTTTCACTTTCCCACCTTCCGCGAGAATCGCGACTTCGATTTCAGGAACCTCATACATTCTGACAAGCAGGTCATCATAAAAATTGTGCTGCTCCACTTTCCCGTTTTTAAATGTAATGCCTGGTTTGGTAGCTGCTCCTAGGGCCATCACAATTGCACCTTGTACCTGATTGATAACATTATCAGGATTCACCACTTCGCCTAAATCAATTATAGCGTAGATCTTATCAATTTTGATCGATTTATCCGGGCGGTAAGTCACTTCTACAACCTGGCCACCTAATCCTGCAAAAAATTCCCATTGTGCCACTCCTCGTCCTCTTCCCTTCGGTAAGGGCTCGTCCCAATGGGACATTTCTTTTAGTTTCAATAAAACCCGTTTTGCATCAGATGGTTTGGAAAGCAGTTCCAGTCGGAATTCCATCGGATCTTTTTTGGCCTTGTAAGCCAGTTCATCCAAAAAACATTCCGGCGGAAATGCAACCGTCGAACTGGTTACAGATCTCCAGGAGGCAACCGGAATATGGAAATCAGACCTTACATAGGATGTCTTGAGATTCGGGAATTCATAAGCCTGCACACCGATGCCTTCAACCATGGAACTGTCAACTTTGGTTTTATCAAAGATTCCGTCTCTGGATTCCATTAGAGAGGGGCCAATCACTTTATGCTGAAAGGCAAGCAGTTTTCCATCGTCTGAAAAGCCTCCTTTCAACTGGGAAAAAGTCATGGGTCTGAAGGGACCCTGTTCCGTAGCATCTTCTCTGGACCATATTAGTTTTACCGGTTTGACTGTAAGTCTTGCAATATTTACTGCCTCGACGATGAAGTCAAAATAAAGTCTTCGGCCAAAGCCGCCACCGATAAATTTTGTGTGCATCCTGATGTTTTCGGGTGTCACGCCGATATATTTGTGCAAATCGAATTCGCCCGTTCCCGTTACGTTACTTGGTACCTGCGTCGATACCCAAATTTCTACCTGATCACCACGAACCTGCGCCACGCAATTGAGCGTCTCCAGTGGATGATGAGCTTCCATGGGCGTTTCGTAAAATGCCTCGATCGTATTTTGCGGCTGTAAATGGAGTGAGTCAACGGAACCAATATTTTTATCCGGCAAACCTTCCTGACTTGCCAAAGCGCGCAAGTGATCTTCGTATTCAGTCGTATTGAATGACTCAAATGCGGCTGTATCCCATTCAATTTTGAGTTTCTTACGAGCCTGCAGAGCAGTCCAGTATGAGTTGGCAATCACAGCCACTCCAACAGAATGGTATCTGCCGATAACCCTTTCGACGCCGGCGACCTTTTCCACGCCGGGAATTTTAAGTGCCTCGGTGGCATCAAAGCTTTTTAATGTTCCCCCGATAACAGGGCACCTTTCCACACTGGCATACAGCATATCAGGCAACCGGACATCGATACCAAATTCTGCTTTACCGCAGGTTTTTAAAGGCACATCGGGCCGGCTGGCCATTTTGCCCAGGATTTTAAAATCTTTCGGATCCTTCAATTTTGGATCTTTGGACAGATCTAATTTTGATGCTTCCATTACCAGCTCGCCGTAAGTAAGCGATCTGTTCGTGGTTTTATGAAAAACTTTCCCGTTTTCTGCATAACAACTGCTGACATCAACCTGCCATTGCATACTCGCAGCTTTTATAAATACTTCCCTGGCTGATGCACCCACCTTTCTTAAATCTGAATAGCTGGTTCGTATGGAAGCACTTCCTCCGGCTCTCTGATTCGGGCCGAATGCGGATTCTCCGTTCGATTGCTGAATAATAATCTGATCGAATGAAACTTCAAATTCTTCTGCAATCAAAGCCGGAATGGACTGGAAGGTACCCTGGCCCATTTCAGGTTTGGTATTGAAAAGCGTGATGCTGCCGCCGGAATCGACAATGATATACGGCGTAAAATTTTTGGCTTCGTAGATGTTCGATGCCTTAGCTGCATTGTCCCAGGTAGAAATTCCGAGCCAGAGAGCGATACCTGCGCCGCCTGAATTTTTAAGAAAGCTCCTTCTGGAAACCTGATTCATAGCTGTCTGATTTTAGAAATTATCTCAGCGCAGAGCAGTAATAAAATGAAGGGCCATTTTGTCGATACCCAAAGGACAAGAATAACGAGTCCATAAAAATACTAAAATCTAAAAATACTTTACAAAAATATTACGGTGTAAAGATTCAACCTTACCGAACACGATGTTATGGAATGGCTTTAATCGCTATTTAATAGGGGCTTCTTCCGAAATCAGTTTTTCGGCCTTTAGTTCTGCCCAGAAGTCGGGCGGGATTTTTACCTTCATGGATTCCACATCATCGGTTATCTGGTACGCTGTTCTTGCGCCGCAAATAACGGCAGCCGATACATCCGGCATAGCCGCAAATTGCAAAGCAGCCGTTCTCAAATCTACGCCATGGGCTTTGGCTATAGCCGCCAGATGATTTCTTTTCAAAATAAACTCCGCAGGTATTTCGTGACCGCCGTAGCCGTACCGGTTGCTTCCGGAGATAAACCCGGCATTTAATACGGAGCCGATTACAAGCGAGATATTTCTTTTTCTTACTTCCGGAAAAACATGTTTTAGAGCATATGAATGATCAATTAATGAATATTGCGAAGCCAGCAAAAAAATATCGGGATCGGATACCTCCATGGTAGCCAGTATGGGCTCGGGGGTGTTCACGCCAAGCCCCCAGGCTTTTATCAAACCTTCTTCACGCATACGGATAAGTTCAGGGAAAGCACCTTGTTTCGCTATTTCAAAATGTTGCAGCCATTTCCCGTCAAGGTATTTATTGTCTGGTGACAAGTCGTGTACAAAAACAATATCCAGACTGTCTATGCCCAGGCGTTGAAGGCTGTCTTCTACGGAACGGCGCACTCCGGCCGCGGAGTAATCAAACTCCACCTGGTTTGGTGAACCGGCGAACGGAAAAAGATTGGCTTGAATTGCCTTTTTTGATGCCTTCAGCAGCTTGCCAACTTTGGATGAAATGATATAGGCATCCCTGTTATGATTGTGCAGGAAATATCCAAAGCGACGTTCGGCCAAACCTAAACCATACCAGGGAGAAACGTCGAAATAACGGATGCCTGCATTCCAGGCAGCTTCTAATGTTTGCTCTGCTTCGGTATCTGTAACTGCAGTAAATTCATTGCCAATGGGCACACCGCCAAGGCCAAAATGATAAGGAAGTTTATAATGCATCTTTTTTAATTGTCATCCGATTGGTCGGAAGTTTTAAATTTCTTTACACTTTTCTTTGTAAATACTACAACCGGGTTATAAACAGGCTTGATACTTTTTAAATAGGCATAAATAGCTTTCAAATCCTTTTCCGTCATTGCGTCGTAATCAGACCAGGGCATCAATGAATTAAAAGAATTTGGTGATACTTTATAAATGGCCCCGCTGTCCCGGTAACTTTTAAATTTTTTGACGAAGCCTTCTTCCGTCCATCCCGCGAGCCCGCTTTCATCGGGGGTAAGATTGGCCGAATGCACAACCCCCCCAGTTGGTAATGGAAATTCCAGACCACCGCTGAGTAATCTGTTGGTATCATTAATTTCCAGCCATTTTTTGGGCGTATGACAATCATTGCAGGAAGCAATGGTTACCAGATAATGCCCGGAGTCAACGGCTGTTTTCAAACTATCGAGGTAAATCGGTTTTACTTCCCTGGAAAGGATCCGGTTATACAGGCTGTGAAAGAAATTAATCCGGGTTATTCCTGCAGGAGTATTTTTTATCGCCGGCAGTGTTCTGATATACGCTATGATCGCCTTCGCATCTGAAGGATCGAGATGGGCAAAATTCTGAAAAGGCATTGCATGGTTAATCGTTTTACCGTTATTATCAATACCTGTTGTTAATAAACGGTACAATTCTCCGTCGCTCCAACTGCCCAGGTTTGCGGGCGTAATATTGGGTGTAAAACTTTCACCAGGAAACGTATAACCAAGTTTTTGCGAAAGAAAAGGCCCGCCCGCCCCTTTTTGATTTTCAACAAATGGCCATGAAAAATAATTGACGTTACGCGGACTGTGGCAGTC
>Ga0080027_10000255_pt1 | contig 23282 bp, 20 predicted proteins | sample OrgsoiDNA2013046_FD_70962 | JGI IMG/M metagenome (GOLD analysis project Ga0080027, IMG submission 70962) | Permafrost soil microbial communities from the Arctic, to analyse light accelerated degradation of dissolved organic matter (DOM) -... | ecosystem: Environmental > Terrestrial > Soil >... | reverse complement strand
TTCGGATCTCCGCTGCATCCCCGATCCACAACTCGAACTTCAGCTCCGAGAGCAGCCGTTCAAACCAACGTGCATGCCCGCTCGCTTCCATCCCGACACGTACGCACGCTCCCTGCGCCCCAAGATCGTGATAAAACTTTTCCGCTTCCTCAGGGTGTTCTAGCCGTCGTTCCTGCAACTCCCCAGTCTCGGTGTCTACAAACGCAATTTGCTGGAAGCTCGGGTGATAATCTGCTCCTAATAATGATCATTGTTCGGCTCCTTTCTCCCGAGCCTTTTTGGTTGGTTTGGCACCACCAAGTCTACTCGGGTCCTGGGAGCCGACATTGTCATGGAATCAATTACACGAACGATCAGGTCCTTAAGCTGCGACCCGTCGGCGTTTCGGATTCTAAGGAAGTTCGTGGCCCTTACCCACCCATCCTGAAATCCCGTAGACTAATCTCGGTTCTTATTCAAATTTAGGTCACTCTCCTTGACGAGACCCTCGCAACCTCTTCATACCCTAGCCGACTCTCTTCCGAAACTCCGCGTGGACTATTTTCTGGTCACCCACTCGCCCAACATCCGCTACCTTTGCGGCTTTACAGGAAGTGCCGGAGCCCTGCTCGTAAGCGGCGGCGGCTCGGTGTTCTTTACCGACGGCCGCTACACTTCTCAGGCGCGCGAACAGGTCCAGGGCGCCAGCGTGCAGATCGAAAAACGTTCTCCGGTCATGGCGGCTGCCGGTTGGCTCCAGGGAAAACGCTCCGCAAAGCGCCTCGGGATAGAAGCCGACCACCTGACCGTCGCCTCCGAAGCCCGCCTCCGCTCGCTACTCCCCAAGCCCTGGCGTCTCGTGCCACTTTCAGGCACCGTCGCCCGCCAGCGCATCATCAAAGACGCAGCCGAGATTGAACTCGTCCGTCAGGCCGTCAATCTTGGCTCCAGCCTCTTTCCTTCCTTAATAAAGACCATCCGTCCCGGCGTCCCCGAGACCACGGTAGCCGCCAAGCTCGAGTACGCCGCCCGCCAGGCCGGTGCCGAGGGCATGTCTTTCGACACGATCGTCGCCGCCGGACCCCGTTCCGCCCTGCCGCACGGCCGCGCCTCCGCCGCTCCGATCCCTCGCCATGGGTTCGTTGTGCTGGACTTCGGTGTTATACTCGCGGGTTATTGTTCGGACATGACCCGTACTGTGGCGGTGGGTAGCCCTTCCGCCGTGGAGCGAGGCTGGTACGACGCGGTCCTGGACACGCAGTTGGCGGGGATCGAGGCGTTTCGGCCCGGAGTGACCGCGGGAGACGTGGACCTGGCATCCCGCAAGGTGCTGAAACGAAGTAAGTTAGCGAAATATTTTACTCATTCAACCGGCCACGGCGTGGGGCTCGAGATTCATGAATCCCCGCGTCTGGCAGCCGGAGAAACGACGGTTTTAGAACCTGGAATGGTGCTCACCATCGAACCGGGCGTGTACATTCCGGGCCGAGGTGGTGTACGCATCGAGGACATGATCTTGGTGACAAAAACAGGGTGCGAAATTCTTACTCCCACCACAAAAGACCTCATTACCATTCCGCGAAGCGCATGACAATATTCGCCCGAAAGGAAAGAGCGACTCCGCTACCCAAGCATCAGCATTTCGAGGAACTTGCCGTAGATTGCGCGCGATTTTCCGTCTTAGGTAAAAGCTAACACCATGAATCTTAAAGAGATACGCGAGCTGATCGAGTTCCTGAAAGAGCAGGACATCGCCGAATTTGAGCTGGAGCGCGGCGACGTCAAAGTGCGGATCAAGCGCGGAGCCGAAGCTGCGACGAGTACACGCGAGACTCATTATGTAACGATGCCCTCGGCTGTCGCTCCGATCCAGCACGAAGTTCCCGCGGTTGTTGCGGCCTCTGAATCCGCCAAACCTGTCGAAAAAACTCCCGAAGCCGCTCCCGAGGAGAATCTGCACATCGTGAAGTCTCCAATTGTGGGAACGTTCTACGAATCGCCGTCCCCTGGCGCCCCGCCGTTTGTGAAGCCCGGAGATCACGTGGCGGCCGGGCAGGTGATCTGCATTGTGGAAGCCATGAAGCTGATGAACGAAATTGAATCGGACGTGGCGGGCGAGATCGTGAAGATGCTCGTCACGAACAATCAGCCCATCGAATACGGCCAGGCTCTGTACGCCATCCGGCCGAACGCGTAACGTTGAACGCCTGAATCTGGTGCCCCTCAAGACATGTTTCGAAAAATCCTAGTTGCGAACCGCGGGGAAATTGCCCTGCGCGTGATCTGCGCCTGCAAGGAACTCGGTGTCCGCGCTGTGGCCATCTACAGCGAAGCCGACCGCAACTCGCTGCACGTCCGCTTCGCCGACGAGGCCATCTGCATTGGGCCGCCGCCGACGGGGAAGAGTTACCTCAATATTCCGGCCGTGATCAGCGCTGCAGAAATCGCGAACGTCGACGCGATTCATCCCGGCTACGGTCTGCTTTCCGAAAACGCAAACTTCGCCGAAGTCTGCGAAACCAGCGGCATCAAGTTTATCGGTCCGCCTCCGGAACTGATCCGCCTGATGGGCGAAAAAGAAAAAGCTCGCGAGGCCATGAAAAAAGCCGGCGTGCCCATGCTGCCCGGGTCGGACGGGATCATTGGTTCGCCCGAAGAGGCCGTCGAGTGGGCGCGTACGATCGGCCTCCCGGTAATTATTAAAGCCTCGGCGGGCGGCGGCGGTCGCGGCATGCGCATCGTTCGCAAAGAAGAAGATGTGATGCCGCTCTACCAGGCGGCCCAGTCCGAAGCCGCAGCCGCTTTCGGCAACGGCAGCCTCTACATGGAAAAGTTCGTCGAGCACCCGCGCCACATCGAGTTCCAGGTCCTCGGCGACATGTACGGCAACGTAGTCAGCCTGGGCGAGCGCGAATGCAGCATCCAGCGGCGGCATCAAAAGCTTCTGGAAGAATCGCCCTCCACGCAGATGACGCCCGAGCTTCGCCAACGCATCGGCGAAATTTTGAGCAAAACGCTCTCCGGCCTAGGCTATACCAACGCCGGAACAGTAGAATTCCTGATGAACGAAACCGGCGAACTCTACTTCATCGAAATGAACACGCGCATTCAGGTGGAGCATCCAGTCACGGAAATGGTCACGGACGTGGATCTGGTGAAGAGCCAGCTCCTGCTAGCCGCAGGCGAACGCATGGAGACCGTCCTCAACGGCCCAGTCCTGCACCGCGGACACGCGATCGAGTGCCGCATCAACGCCGAAAACCCGGACACGTTCGTCCCGTCCGCCGGCAAGATCAAGACGTTCCAACCCCCAGGCGGGACCGGCGTTCGCCTTGATACGGCAGCCTATGCCGAGGGCGTGATTCCTCCGTATTACGATTCGCTGATTGCGAAACTGATCGTCCGCGGCAAAGACCGCAACGAAGCCATTTCGCGCATGTCGCGCGCCCTAGAAATGTTCATCATCGAAGGCATCTTCACCACGATTCCCCTCCACAAACGCATCCTAGCTGACCCAGACTTCCGCGCAGGGCGGTTTGATACGACATTTATTGAGCGATTCTTGGCGAAGGGGAAAGAGAAAACCGGCTAGGATGCTTCACCCGATCGCTGATCTCATGACATCAAGGAGGAACGAGATGTCTCTCGGAACGAGCCTGCCGACAAATAACATTTCTGAATTGGCAATCGCCATCGGAGCCTGTGCCGTCGGCGCCTTCGGAGCCATAAGACCTCACATGGTCGTAGGCTGGATGCGGAAGCAAAATCAAGGTCGGCCGTACCGACCGAGAATGCTCGTCTCGTGGGTGTGTTAATGGTTGCTGCGGGGATTTTTTATGGAGTTGTGTGGTTCCGCCACACTTTTTCAATGTAGCTGCATCCGTTGTACTTTAAACCCTACTCGATGGGGTGCCCCGTCCTTGTCGCGACAGCGACAGGGCGGGGGTTTTCATCGCAGCGGGTCAGGTTGAGGCGTCCGGCCCTGCAGTTCGCGCTTACGGGCGGTCCAACGGGATTCGATCTCCACGACACCCTCGGTTCCGGAAATGTAGTGTTGGAAGCTACTCCACTCCCAGCCTTCAGGCCGCTCGACCAGTCCGCGTTTTACCGGATTTCGATGGATGTAGCGCAGTTTTTCGACGCGTTTAGTCTCGCTCCAAACGTTGAAGTCGTAGTAGCGCTCCTGCCAGAAGTGGCCTTCGACGGAGTATTCTCGCAATTCCCGTGACGTGTTTTGCTTCAACATCTGGAGCGCTGTAGCGAGATTGCCGCGCGCGGTTCGCTGAGGAGCACGTGATAGTGTTCGGGCATAACTACATAACCAGTGATGTAGAAGCCATACCACTGACGGACTTTATCGAGGGTAAGTTCGAAAGTGCGGCGCGCGTGAGCTGTGACCAGCAGAGGACTTCGGTGGTAGCAACTACAAGTAATGAAATGAAGGCACCGGCCTTGCTGGAAACGTCGGAGCGCCCAAGGCATGGGTGCAGAATAGCTTCCATGGAGAGGGTTTTCGAGTCAACTTTCGTGTACGTAAAAGCCCCGCCCTGTCGCAAAGAACGCGACAAGGACGGGGCACCTCGCGGCGGCGGTTCGAGTGTCAAATGTTGTCAGGTAGGGGCGAATCGGAACCGGCGTCGCCTGATCGAATAGGACCCGCATCTACTGGGCGTGGGCGGGCGCCTTGTCCAAACTGCGGGCGGCAAATTCAATCACCGCCTTAACCTGTTAACGGTCGAGGCCGTCGAACCAAGCCATGATGTCGTCGATATTCGCCCCCGCTTCGAGATTCTCGAAGATGGCGGAGACCGGCATCCGAGTGCCCTTCAGAACCCACGCGCCGCTCACTTTCCGGGAACGCTTTCTACGGCAGGGCATTGCGACCAATCGAGACCTAGCATAGGCTCATCTCCCATTTTTCATCGTAGCCTACGGCGAGAAATGTCAATTCAAACGGTTTCGTGACAATGCGATGAGATGAAGGCGAGATAGAATACGTCTGCGTAGGCCAAGAAGATGAAGCTCAAGCTCAAGACAATATCCACACCCTCTCAATCCCCCGCTAAGCAGATCGGAGCCTTCATCGCCAAGTTCGACCCCAAGATGGAGAAGCTCATCACTCCCCTCCGGAAGACCCTGCGCAAGCGCTTCCCGACGGCGATTGAACTCGTCTACGACAACTACAATTTCCTGGTCTTCGGATTCTGCACCACAGACCGAGCGTCGGACTGCCTGGTGTCCCTGGCGGCGAACGCCCACGGCGTGACTTTGTTTTTCAATTGGGGCGCGACCTTACCCGATCCGCATAATATTCTTCAGGGCGGCGGCAACCAGGTTCGCTGGATTCGCCTGGAGGGCCCGGCAACGCTGGCTCGTCCGGCGGTGGAAGCGTTGCTGAAAGCGGCTGTAGCGCAGACCAAACATCCGCTCCCGACAGAAAAGGGCTACACGATTGTGAAATCCATCTCGGGCAAGCAACGGCCCCGGCGCGCGCCAGCCAAGTGAACCTTCCTCGCCTTTACGCGATTGCAGACGCAAGTTTCTTTCCTGAAACAGAAAAACTCGTCCATTTTGCGCTGGAACTCGCCGCCGGAGGCGTTACGCTACTGCAATACCGCAACAAAACCGGATCAGCGCGACGCATCCTGGACGATGCCCTAGCCCTGCGGCAAGCCCTACCAGCCCAGGTCCGCCTGATCATGAACGACCGCGCCGACCTTGCCCTAGCCGCAGACTTCGCAGGCGTCCACGTAGGCCAGGAAGATCTTTCCCCCGAAAGCGTGCGCAAGCTCATTGGCCCGACGCGATCGCTCGGAGTCTCCACCCACAACCCGGAGCAAGTCGCCGCCGCCAACGAAACGTCAGCCGACTACGTCGCTATCGGACCAGTCTTCGCCACCGCCAGCAAAGCCCAGCCCGACCCCACAGTCGGCCTCGAAGGCGTGCGCCGCGCCCGCGCCCTCACCGCCAAGCCCCTGGTTGCCATCGGCGGCATCACCCGCCAAAACTGCCTCTCCGTCCTCGACGCTGGAGCCGACAGCGTCGCCGTAATCTCCGACCTGATCGTCTTAGGTCAAACCACCCCGAGAGCCGCCACGGAGGATTTTTTGCGGCTTTTCTCGGCATATTAAGGTAAATTCCTTGAGAGCCTATTCGGCCGAGGACTCATTGAGCCAAGTTCGAGATAATCTTTCCGTGGCAACCCCATCCGCTCCGCCCGCCTCCGCCGAGGGAGGGTCTACAGGTTTCGTCCAGGGCCTCGGCCTGACTAGCGCCACCACCCTGGTCATGGGCTCCATGATTGGCTCCGGCATTTTCATCGTCTCCGCCGACATTTCCCGCACCGTCGATTCGCCCGCCCTCCTGCTCGGCGCCTGGCTTGTCACGGCCTTCATGACGATCGTCGGCGCCCTCAGCTACGGCGAACTGGCCGCCATGATGCCGCACGCGGGCGGCCAGTACGTCTATCTTCGAGAAGGGCTGGGCCCGCTCTGGGGATTTCTTTATGGCTGGACTCTTTTCCTGGTCATCCAGACCGGGACCATCGCCGCCGTTGCCGTGGCGTTCGGAAAGTTTCTGGGCGTGTTTTACCCCGCTATCTCAGCCAAGAACTGGATTTGGCATGTTGCCCACGTACCCCCGTTCCATTTGGGACCGATGGTGTTAGGCAACATGGATGTTGGCCTGAGCACGCAGAGTCTGGTCGCCGTCCTGATCGTGATCACGCTTTCTGTCATCAACATTTTCGGTGTGCGCACGGGCGCGCTGATCCAAAACATCTTTACCATTGCAAAGATTTCCGCCCTGGCCGGTCTGGTAACGCTGGGCGTATTTCTGGGACGGAATGCAACCGCGCTGGCGACAAATTTCAACGGCCACTTCTGGCGTAACGCGGGACTCTCCGCTCAGCATCCTGTCCAGGTCGGAGCCACCGACACGGTCGTGTTCGTGGGCACGCTCACCATCCTGGCCGTCTCGCAGGTAGGCTCGCTCTTCTCCGCCGACGCCTGGAACAACGTCACCTTCACCGCCGGTGAAGTCCGCAACCCCAGCCGCAACCTGCCGCTGTCACTCGCCTTGGGCACGGGCGTGGTTCTCCTCCTGTATGTACTCTGCAATGTGATCTACCTGAGCGTCCTGCCGTTGGACGGATCCGCGGCTGGCGCGACGATTTTGGATCGCGGCATCAAGTACGCCAGCGAAGACCGCGTCGCCACCGCGGTCATGGAACAGATGTTCGGCGCGGCCGGCGGATACTTAATGGCCTTCGCCATCATGATCTCGTCCTTCGGCTGCAACAACGGCCTCATCCTCTCCGGAGCGCGCGTCTACTACGCCATGGCCAAAGATGGACTATTCTTCCGCAAAGTCGGAGAACTGCATCCTAAATACCGAACGCCGGTCGTATCGCTGATGGTGCAGATGGTTTGGACCTGCATTCTCTGCGTCTCCGGCAGTTACGGCCAGTTGCTCGACTACATTGTCTTTGCGGTACTGGTGTTCTACATTCTGACGATTGTGGCGCTGTTCGTTCTGCGCTATACGCGGCCCAACGCCGAGCGACCCTACCGCGCCATCGGATATCCTGTGTTGCCGGCGATCTATATTGTGATGGCATTGTTTATCGATGTTGTGCTGTTGCGCTACAAGCCGCAATTTACTTGGCCAGGATTGATCATCGTGCTGCTGGGCCTGCCAGTCTATTTCGTTTGGTCGCGACAGCGTCAACATTCGACCGCTTAAATCCCGCCCTGTCGCTAACGCGACAAGGACGGGACACCCGAATCAGGTTGTACTTTTAGAACGGAACCAAAGGAGCCCTACTCTCAATGGCGAATCTCTCGGCAATCAAGGCCATCAATACGCTGATGCAGGAGTCCCAGGAAACAGGCGAGCACTGCCTGAAACGCACCCTCGGGCCGGTCAATCTGACCATGCTGGGCATTGGCGCAATCATTGGCGCCGGTCTGTTCGCGCGGACTGCGGCTGCGATCGCAGACCGCTCCGGGCCTTCCGTGACCCTCGCGTTCATTGTCGCCGGAATCGGTTGCGCGTTTGCCGGACTGTGCTACGCGGAATTCGCCTCCATGATCCCGGTCGCGGGCAGCGCCTACACCTACTCCTACGCCACCATGGGAGAGTTGGTGGCGTGGATCATCGGTTGGGACCTTTGCCTGGAGTACGCCGTCGGCGCGGCCACCGTTTCCATCGGCTGGAGCGAGTATTTTAATCGCGTGCTGGGATGGTTCGGTGTCCAAATTCCGTACGCCTGGTGCCACTCCCCTCTGCAACATATCGAGGGAGCACACGGAATCATGAATGTTCCCGCCATCTTCATCCTCTTCCTCCTGACCCTGCTCCTCATCAAAGGGACGAAAGAGTCGGCGATGGTCAACGGCTTCATTGTTGTTCTAAAAGTGACGATCGTCCTGATGGTGATCGTTCTGGGATGGGGCTTCATCAACCCAGCCAACCACACGCCGTTCATTCCGGCGGCGACGACCTACACCACCCCACAGGGTCTCACTCACAGCTACGGCGGGTTAATGGGAATTCTGGGCGGCGCCGGGGTTGTGTTCTTCGCCTATATCGGCTTTGACGCCGTTTCTACGGCAGCGCAAGAGGCAAAAAAACCGGAACGGGACATGCCTATCGGCATCCTGGGCTCGCTCGTCATCTGCACTGTCCTCTATGTGCTCTTTGCCTATGTACTCAGCGGCCTGGCTACGGTTCAGGATTTCCGCTCCTCCGGCCGCGAAGCTTCGGTTGCGTTTGCCATCACAAAATACATGCACGGCTACGAGTGGCTGTCCAAGTCGGTCACGCTCGCGATCCTCGCGGGTTTCTCGTCGGTCATCCTCGTCATGTTGCTCGGCCAAACCCGCGTCTTCTATTCCATGAGCAAGGACGGCCTGGTTCCCAAGATTTTCTCCGACGTCCACCCCAAATTCCGCACGCCCTATAAGTCCAACATGCTGTTCTTCGTTTTCACGGGAATGTTTGCCGGCTTTCTGCCGGAGGACATCGTAGGCGAAATGACCAGTATTGGCACTCTCTTCGCCTTCATCCTGGTCTGTATCGGAGTCTGGATCCTTCGCGCCAAGCGTCCCGACCTGCCTCGCGCATTCAAGGTCCGCGCCTTACCGCTGGTTTCGATCCTAGGCGTATTCGTCTGTGGCGCGATGATCTTCGGCCTAGGCTGGACAAACTGGCTGCGCCTGTTCGTCTGGCTATTGATCGGCCTGGTGTTCTACTTCACCTACGGCATCAAACACAGCAAAGTGCAAGCTCTGCTATCCGCCCCAAAATAGATTTGTCATCAAGATAGGCCCAGAAAGTCGGGTCTTGGCAGGGATCCCTCGACTGCGGAATGCCCTCACTTTCGTTCGGGCATTCCTCCGCTCAGGATGACAGGGAGGAGGTGTGCGTTCTCACCCACTCTCTTTAGCCCCCGAGGCAAGGGGTAAGCGCTCCGGGCGTGGTTTCGCGATTCCGAAAGGTCCGGGAAAGAAGCGCTTCAGGCTGTGAAGACCAATGCCCCCCTTCCGGGATCAGCCTTTCGCGCCTTGGCCAACGCGAATTCCCCCTTTAGAATCCCGCCAAGTGCATGCGCCGCGCAAAGTCCGCTGGGTTGCTATCGCGCTCCTATGTGCCATGACCACCGGCGTCGTCGGCTTCCACGTCATCGAAGGCTGGTCGTGGTTTGACGGCCTCTACATGGTCGTCGTCACGTTTACCACCATCGGCTATCAGGAGGTCCATCCGCTCTCGCATGCGGGCCAGGTCTTCAACCTCATCCTGATTGTCGTAGGCGTCTCGCTGGTATTTCTAACCATCGGATTCCTCACCCAGGCATTGCTCGAAGCGGAACTGGGCGGAGCAATCGGAGAAGCGCAAAATGGAGCGCCAAATCGCAAAGTTGACCGGCCACTTTATCATCTGCGGCGCAGGCCGCGTAGGAAACAGCACGGCGGAAGAGTTAGCCCGGAAACAGGTCCCGTTCGTCATTGTCGATGCTAATGAAGAGCGCGTCGCCAAATACGCCGGCCCCTTTCTGATGCTGTTCGGAGACTCGACCAAAGAAGAATCCTTACGCCGCGCCCGCATTGACCACGCGGTTGGCCTCGTCGCGGCCACCACCACTGACGCCACCAACTTGTACACGGTTCTGACCGCGCGCGGAATGAACTCCCGCCTGAAAATCATCGCCCGCATCGTCGACGAAGGCGCGGAAAAGCACATGCTCACCTCGGGCGCCAACGCCGTCGTCTCTCCCTATTCGTTCGCCGGAACACGAATCGCCCAAACTTTTCTCCACCCCAATGTTGTAAGCTTCCTCGACACCGCCGCCACCCACCATGGCATGGACCTGGAAATCAACGAAGTCTACGTCGCTCCCGAATCGCGTTTCGCCGGGAGAACGCTGGCCGAGACCCACATCCGCCAAGACTGCGGCGTCATCGTCCTCGCCATCAAGCATGATCGCGGCATGCAGTTCAATCCCTCCGCCACCGACCGCATCGACCACCTGATCGCCATCGGTGCACCCACCCAACTCCGCACCCTCGAAGCGAGAGCTGGCGCTTCCAGCTAGAGATCTAAAACAAGGACTCGGGGGCTTTGGAGTGCGCGTGAGAACTGCCAATTGGCCGGCACGGGGCTTGTACCCCCCATTCATCCCATTTAGAATCAATAAGATACGCGGAGAGGTAACGGCAAAATCTTGAGTCGAAAGGACTTAGAGGGAAAATCTTGAAAGCAAAAGGGATAGCCACCCAAGGCTCATTCCCCGTCTGGAACGACCTCACAACTATTGTGCGGTCGTTGGCCTGTTAAGTCAACGGCAAAATTGGGAATTTCGTTGGCTGTTTCCGCAATAGAAAAACAGTGTCAACCTCGCGCTATGATGCCAATGCCATGAAAATCGTCAGCGCCGCCGAAATGCGCCAGATTGACAAGATCACCACCGAACGCTTCGGCGTCCCCTCGCTCACGCTGATGGAAAACGCCGGCTCCGCAGTCGCCGCATTTGCCTTGAGCCAATACCCAGCAAGCCAGCGCATCACCGTCCTCTGCGGCAAAGGCAACAACGGCGGCGACGGCTTCGTCGTGGCCCGCAAGCTCCACGAAGCGGGAAAGCTCACCCAAGTCGTGCTCTTGGCCGAACCAAGGCAACTAACCGGTGACGCGGCGATCATGTTCCAACGCCTTCCCCTCGAAGCCGTAACAGCAACCTCGCTCCCAGCTCTTCAGGCAGCCCCCATCCGCGAAGTATTCCGCGCCGATCTCCTCATCGACGCCATCCTAGGCACCGGCTTTAAGCCTCCGGTCACAGGCGTGTATGCTGATGCTATCGCTGCGTTGAACGAGAGCAGCGGACCTGTGATCGCGGTAGACATTCCCTCAGGGGCCGATGCGGATGCCAAAGAACAGAACGCAGGAACGCTAGCCCGGGCGAACGCAATCGTTACATTTACCGCGCCGCGACCAGCGCACGTTTTTTCGCTTATGACGAAAGGCCCCACCATCATCGCCCCCATTGGCACGCCGGAAGAGGCCATCGCGTCGGATTTGAAACTGCACCTCACCACCGCCAGCGAAGTGGCGAAGCTCACCGGCCCCCGTCCCGCCGACTCCAACAAAGGCAACTACGGTCACGCACTGGTTGTAGGCGGCTCGGTAGGCAAAGCCGGCGCCGCCGCCATGGCAGGTATGGCGGTTCTACGCGTCGGAGCCGGTCTTGCCACGGTGGCCACGCCACTGTCGGTGTTGAGCACCGTTGCCGGATTTGCTCCAGAAATCATGACCGAAGCCCTGGCCGACACCGACGCCGGCACCATCGGCATGAGGTCGTTCGAATTCGGCCTCATGGACAGCCTCACCGAAGGCAAACGCGCCATCGCCATTGGCCCCGGCCTCGGCCGCCACTTGGAGACTCAGGAACTCGTCCGCACCTGTGTTGAGCGCTATCGCGGCCCGCTGATCCTGGACGCCGATGCCCTCAACGCCTTCCAGGGCTCGACCGAGCGCCTCACAGGCTATGGTCGCTCTGTCATCCTCACGCCGCACCCCGGCGAAATGGCGCGCCTGCTCAACTCGACGGCGGAGGAGGTCCAGAAAGACCGCCTCGGACTGGCGCGATCCTTCGCCAGTGAGCACCACGTCATCGTCGTCCTCAAGGGCCATCGCACACTGACCGTTCATCCCGACGGCACGGCTTGGGTCAATCCCACCGGCAATGCGGGAATGGCAACCGGCGGCACCGGCGACATCCTCACCGGAATAGTGGCGGGATTCGTAGCGCAGAATCCCGAGCGTGTTTTCGAAGCGGTAGTGGCGGCCGTATTTCTGCACGGTCTAGCAGGCGATGTCGCGCGCGACTCAGTCGGCGAATACTCGCTCACAGCCACCGACCTGCTAACTGCTCTGCCCGAAGCCTTCCGCCGCGCACACGCAAGCGTCAATACCACCAACGTGCAGATTGGCGGCTAGTCTCCCCTTCGGCGTGGCCGTTAGGACACTGACCCTCAGCCCTCCCCCGTATCTCCTTCGGCTGTATCGCTTTAGTGGCGCGGGTTTTCAGCCCTTCCGAGTCGTTGTGTGCGGCTTCCGTAATCTCGTTTTCTTGCCCGCCAGATGGGATAGTGCCAACAGCATGACACATTTCCCTCGCCCTAACCCCCAACGACGCTCTCCTCGGCTCCAACTAGGAGGCTCCGTCCCGGCAGCCATCAGGCTGATGGACGGGAGACGTTCCAAAGGAAAATTACAGACCGTTTCTGTAACCGGCGGAATGATGGCCTTACTCAACCCTTTAACGGAAGGCGATTTTGTTGAGATCGCATTTCAGACTCCCGCAGGTATTGTGCAAGGCATGGCGGAAATGTTGATGGCCCGGAGACTCTTCAGCATGGGCTACCAGCAGCCGTTCCGCTTTGTCGCGTTAGGGGACAACGACCACCAGAACCTGCGCCGCTCCGTGGAAACCACGAACGACACGAACTTTCTGGGTATGAAGACGAATAAACCTACGCCAGGCTGGATGGCGTAAGAACCAAGTTGCAAGTTTCCGGTCTCAAGTTTCGCATCCCTTGAAACTGGCTACTGGCAACTGACTTTCGAGCGCCTCAGCACAAAGTTTCTCCCGCTATACTGAAGCCGTGCCGACCGGATCCAGTAGTAGCGTCCGCGAAGTCACCACCCACTCCGCGGAAGAAACCATTGCGCTGGGGCGTTCTCTTGCCTCCATCCTGACCCCTCCCAAACTTGTGCTCCTGCGCGGCGACCTAGGGGCAGGGAAGACCACTTTGGTCAAGGGCGTTGCGTGTGCTTTCAACGCCGCCGAGGAACAAGACGTCACCAGCCCCACCTTCACGCTCATCCACGAATATCGCGGTCCTGAGGTCAACGTCTACCACGTCGATCTCTACCGCATCGACACGCCCCGCCAACTAGAAACTCTAGGCCTCGACGACCTGGTCGCGGAGAACTCCGTGCTGCTGATCGAATGGGGAGAAAAATTCCCGCGCTTCGTCAAGGAGCGCGACGTGGAAATCCAAATCGAGCATCTTGGTGAGGACGAGAGGCTGGTGCGAATTCTTACTTAAAAAGTGGACTCACCACGGAGACACGGGGGCACGGAGGAAGCAAAGGAAAGAAAAAGCGAGAAGAACGAGCAAGAAAAACGGGAACCCTAGGGCGCCTGATCTCAAGTGATCGTCGAAAGCCCCAAGATTCCTCCGTGTCTCGGAGTCTCCGTGGTGAAACGCCGTTCAAAAGCCCATGACGTTGTAGCCGCAGTCAACGTAGAGAACTTCCCCAGTAATCCCAGAAGCCGAATCCGACGACAAAAACACAGCCGTCCCAGCCACCTCACTCACCTCAACGTTCCTCTTCAACGGCGCCCGTTCCGCATGCGACTTCAACATCGTCCCCAAATCCCCAATCCCACGCGCCGCCAAAGTTCTGATCGGCCCCGCCGAGATCGCGTTCACCCGGATCTTCTTCCCCCCAAGATCGTGCGCCAAATACCTCACCGTCGATTCCAGCGCGGCCTTAGCCACGCCCATAACGTTGTAATGTGGAACAACCTTCTCCGCCCCGTAGTAAGTAAGGGTGAGGACGCTGCCGCCATCCACCATCAGCGGCGCAGCCGCCCGCGCCAGCGCAATCAAGGAATAAACGCTGATATCGTGGGCGATGCGAAAGCCTTCCCGCGTGGTGTTGATGAAGTCATTCTTCAATTCCTCAGCCGGCGCAAACCCAATGCTGTGCACCAGAGTATGCAGCTTGCCGTGCTTCGCCTTCAGGTCAGCAAAAAGCCCGTCAATGTCGCTATCCTGCGCCACATCGCACTGATACGCCTCAGCTCCAGACAGCGAAAGAATCAGGTCTTTGGCCTCAAGCTCCAGCCGCTCATTCTGATAAGTAATAATCAGCTTCGCCCCAGCGGCGTGCAGCGCCTGAGCAATGCCCCAGGCAATGCTGCGTTTATTGGCCACGCCGAAAACCACCGCCGTACGACCTTCCATGCTGAACGACATGCGAGCGGGCTCCACAAAGATGAAATGGCAACTAGAGAGAACCGACAATTCTAATGAATTTCGCCGGAAAGAAGAAATATTCGGAGAAAGAGACACCAAATTAATAGCGAAGCATCTCTAAGATTAGATTTTATTGTCATCCTGAGCGAAGCAGGGGCTTCACGAAGTGAAGCCCCTGCACAGTCGAAGGACCCCGGCCCAACGAAAAACTTCCCTTCACCAGCAAGCCAACCGCTCAACCTCAACGGCTCGACTCCCCAAAACTCACCCAGACTCCGCCAGATTAGCTCTTGCACTCTCCGCCATCGGCCAGGCCGCAAACAAAAACGCAAACACATAAGCCGCTCCAATCACCGCAAACCCATACACCAACCCAAACGCATGCGCCACATGCGCCGCCGCCAAACTAAGAACGATCTGCAACACCGTCCCCACGAAATTGTAAGCATTCTGTACTCGCCCCATGAAGTGCGGAGGCACAGCCCGCATCAACGACGTATTCATCGCCACACCGCACACGCCCCGCGCCGCGCCCATCATGCCGTACATCAACACAGCCCCCGCCAACCATGGAGAAAACGGCGAAGCAAACATGCCAAACGCCAGCACCAGCATCGCAGCCGCCGTCGCCGTGCGTGGAGCGATTCGCGCCAGCAACTGTGTGGCAAACAGCCCGCACAGAAACGCCCCAGTCCCCCAGCCAGCATTCAGCCACCCGTACCCCGTCGCCCCGGCGTGAAAAGTCTTCTCGCTGAGCGGAGCGGTCACCACAATTCCGGTCAGCATCGCTCCCAGAAATACAGCCCACGCGCCCCCCAACAGAATCAGACTAGGCCGCACGCGCAGGAATGCCAACCCTTCCCGAAGTTCGCGGAGGAAGCGTCCCACGGCAGTCTCCGCCGCGTGCAAGTCGGTACGCAACTCGGCCGGGCGGGGAACGATGTGCTTTCCTTTGCGCACGGCGAAGTAGCACAAAAAGGAAACCACATACGTCGTCACGTCAATCAGCAGCACTCCACCCAGTCCAATGTGCCCGTACACGAAGCCTACAATCGACCCGGCAATCAGCCATCCGCCCTGCACGCCCACCATCAGAAAGGTATTGGCATTGACGAATTCCGAATCCGGTGTCAATTCCTGAATCAAGGCCGTAATCGACGGCCAGAACATCCAGAAACCCGCCGACACCAGCATGTACATCAGGTAGAGCTCCCAAAGCCGAACGCGGTGAGCGAATGCGAGCACGGCGACCGCAAGAATCACCACGGCCCGCCCGGCATCGAGGAGCATCACCAAACGCCGCCGGTCCTCGCGATCAATGATGACGCCGCCAAAAATCATCAACACCATCGCGGGAATCGCGGCCAAAACGGCCAGCGTGCCCAACGCCACTTCCGACCGCGTGACCTCCAGGATGTACCACGCCATCGCCGCGGAATTCATCCCGCTGCCAAACATCGACACCACGTTGGCAGTCAGCACAAATCGCATTGCCCTCTTCTGGAGAATATCCCGCATCTCTCCAATCTAAATGAATGGCACGGATTTCCGGTCACCGCGTTTCTTGCCGCGCCATAATCTCTCGTATACTGCGATGCAACCACGGGAGGCCGCGTTGGGATTCAGCCTGAAGCGTCTGTTCAAGAAACAGAAACAGGAGCACCGCATTCTCCAGCAAATGGAACGCACGGGCGATGTTCTCCAGCCGGAGTATCACCGCGCCACGCCCGAATGCCCGCATCCAGAGCGCTGGAGCATGTACGACTCCATGACTGCCGAAGCGGAGGTCCTCGAATTTCTTCGTACTCTGGTCACGACCACCAAACCTGATCTGGTCGTGGAGACAGGCACATTCAGCGGCATCAGCACGCTCTGGATCGCCGATGCTCTCCAGCGCAACGGCCGCGGCAAGATCATCACCTGCGAATTCGATCCCGTTGTTTACGCCAAAGCGAAGGCCCGGATCGCAGAATCAGGACTGTCCGACTGGATCGAGTGCCGCAACGAATCCAGTCTCGACATGAAGATCGAAGGCACCATCGATCTCTTTTTCAGCGACAGCGATATGCCCGTTCGCGAGCAAGAGGTGCGACGTTTCCTGCCTCAGATCAATCCGTTTGGTCTCATCGTGATGCACGACGCCAGCTCGCACCTAAGAATCGTGCGCGATGCGGCTCTGAAGTTGGAACGTGAAGGCCTGATCTCAGCAGTTCTGCTGCCAACACCGCGCGGCTTGGTGGTGGCTCAGAAGCGCGAAGGCCGGCGCTAGGTCCTATTTCTTCACCAGTTCTTCGGAGAGAGTATTCGCTTTGGAGGCAAGATTATAGCCTTGGGTCAGATCCCCGGCATCGAGTGCGGCGCGCGATTGCCCCATGAATTGCCGAGCCTGGGACACAGTAGCTTGCTGGTCCGTAGTCAAGGTCCGACCCAGGAGACTCTTCAGATTCGCGTCCGTGGCCGTCAGTAATTGGCCGGCCTTGCGGCGCTCCTCGGAGTCTTTGTTTTGCGGCGCGACCGGGGCGATTTGAGGGAGAGCTTCGCTCGTGCCGCCGTGGCGCACCACCACCTTTTGCGATGGGTCCGACGATGGTTCCACAGCTTTCGACCGAGCCTTGCGGCGGTGAGTCGCTTTCTTCCTCATCTTCGCCTTGGCGGCGGGGGACTTCGCGGTTGGAACCGGTTGCGTCGAAGGAGGCGTTACTGGGATCGAGTTCTGCGCATAACCCGTAATGGCGCCTGAAAGCAGCGCCCACAGCGACAACGCGATTGTGTGGGGGGGCAAGCGCATCGTCCAAAATGCTCGCCATTGCTGGTGTTTAGGTCAGACGGAGGGCAATGGCTCTTTGATTTTGCGCCATTGCGGCAAGTCCCGCAAGCCTATTCGGTGTTATCGTTCCGGCTAAAGAAGAGCCTTCGGCGGGCCTTCCAAACGTTGTGCCTGCAAGGGCAAGCTCAATTCAAACGTCGTTCCCCGCTCCGGCGCGGAACGGAAGTCCACAAAGCCGTGATGAAGCTGCATTACGCGATACGCCATGGCCAGTCCAATGCCGCTTCCCGCTTTTTTCGTCGTGAAATACAAAGTGAAAATCTTTTCACGCATGTCCTCGGGGATCCCTACGCCTTGGTCCTCAATTTCCGCCACGGCTGATCCGTTCTTTCGGCTCACGGATACGCGCAGGCGTCCCCCCTGAGGCATAGCTTGAACGCCGTTAATCATTACGTTCAGGACCGCCTGCTTAATCAGGTCGACATCGACATTGACCGGCACAGGATCCCGTGGGAAATTGCGCTCGATTCGTACCCCGCGGGTTTCCGCCTCCGGCTGCGCCAGCGCCGTCACGTCCTCGAGAATCCGCCGGAGGTCGAATTCCCGGAGATGAAGTTCGACCGGCCGCGTGAAGTCCACCAGGACTTGTACCACGCGGTCAAGGCGATGAATTTCGCTGCTGATGACGTCAATATGACGGGCCGTATCGGGCTGAAGTTCTGGAAGCTTATGCCTCAGGTTCTCCAGATGAAGAACAATAGCGTTGATGGGATTCTTTACCTCATGGGCTACTCCGGAAGTCAATCTTCCGATCGCGGCCAAACGTCGGGAAAGTTCGATTTCGTCTTCAATCTGGCGTACCGACTCGGTGTCCCGCATGGTGAGCAGCGCACCGATCTGGGTGCCACCCTCCAGAATGAAATCCAGCGAAACCTGAATCTTCTGCCCCACCACTTCCACCGTCTTCTGCGAAAACGCCCGCCGCTCCCGGAACGATTCCAGCACCAGCGCCCCCAATTGGTTGCCGGGCGAGAATACTTCCGCCACCCGCTTGGCCAGAATCTGCGACCGGGGCCGTTCCAGAAACCTCTCCGCCGAAGCGCTCACCAAAACGATGCGCCAATCCCGCGTGAACAACACCAGTCCGTCCTGCAAGTTCCCCATGATCTGGTCAAGGTTGCCCTTGAGTTCGGAAAACACTTCTTTGACGTCCCGCATCTGGCGGCCGAGGTGCGCGATTTTGAGCGTCACCATGCCGTATTCATCTTTCCCGCCCTCGCCCGGAACGTCCTTGCCCTCGCCGCTGGTGAGTTGGTCAAGCCTCTCGCTGATGCGCTGCAACGGAGCCAGCGCGGCGTGGGAGATGCCCGCTGCCAGAAACAGAGACAGCAAGATCGAGCCGACGGCGAGTACAAACGCATGGCGCAAGCGATCCTCGATGTCCCGCCGCAGAAAACTGGTTCGGACGCCGATACGAACACTTCCAAACGGTGCGTTGTTCAATTCAACCGGCGTACTCACGTCGTAGTTGTCCGATGTTCCCAGGACCAGCGCGAACTGCTGACGAATCCCCGCATAGCGCAGCAATTCAAAATCGGGCCGCTCGGGAACCATCCGGCCGATCATCTGCGGATTGGTGTGCAGAAGCGCGCGGCCCTGAGAATCGACGAGCGTCGCATCGATCACGTCTGGCCAACTGCCGACAATGGTTTTGAACTGATTGGTAAGGTTGGGATCGGTCTGCAGGAATTGAGTCATCGCAGCCCGTACGGCTTTGGGGTTATTGATGTCGATCTTCGTGCTGCTCAGGTCCGGAATGGCCTCGCGCGTATCGAAGACCAACTGGTAGGCGAGAGTCTTACACTGATCATAGGTGTCGGAGACTTTCTGCCGCAGCAGTTGGGAGATGTAGATATACGAGAATCCAGCCACCAGCAAGGCGACCATGCTGGTGACAGCAAGCACGATCTTCGTTCTTAGCCGCATCGATGGCCTATCGGTTCCTGGTCAGCAACTTTCGCGTCAGATGAGTCACAATTCAGGATCTCCGCTCGTCTTTATGGTCAGAGCGAAGAAACTCACCCTCGGTCCCACAGCGCTGCGGGACAGTTTCTCTTTGTACCCCATTCTCAGAAGATGTCTACTCGTCTTTCTCTCCCGCCGCGTCTGCCGTGGCCGCCCCGTACTCTTTTAATTTGTTATGCAGCGTTTTCAGGCTGATCTGCAAAATCTCCGCGGCCCGAGTTTTGTTGTTGTTCGTCGACGCCAGCGTTTTGAGGATGAGTTGCCGCTCGGCCTCTTCTACTGTAGTGCCGACACCCAAATGAATCGCATTCGGATCTGCCGCCACCGGACGGGCCGTAACCAGCCCAAATCCAGGAGGAAGGTGCTTGGTCTCCACCACGGCGCCTTCACAGACAATCACCGCCCGTTCCAGGGTGTTGCGCAGCTCGCGCACGTTGCCCGGCCAGGAGTGGTTCTGGAACTGGTGCAGCACCGCCTCGCTGACGGTTGCGACCTTGCGGCCATGCTTGGCGTTCATGTCGGCCAGCAACGCTTGCACAAGATCAGGAATGTCCTCCTTATGCTCCCGCAGCGACGGCATGGGGATGTTGAAGACGTTCAAGCGATAATACAAATCCTGACGCAGTTCCCCGTTCGCGACGGCGTCCTCAGGGACTTTGTTGGTTGCGGCCAGTACTCTTACATCAAAGGCTGTCTCGACCTTGCCCCCAAGCCTGCGCAAGGTTCGTTCTTCGAGCACACGCAGCAGCTTCGCCTGGGTGCCTGCGGGCATCTCGCCGATTTCATCCAGCAGGAGCGTCCCGCCCTCGGCGAGTTCGAAGCAGCCAACACGGCGTTCCATCGCTCCCGTGAAAGCGCCTTTCTCATGTCCGAAGATCTCGCTCTCGATCAGAGTTTCTGGAATGGCGGCGCAATTGATCGCGACAAAGGGCTTGTTCTTCCTGGGGCTCAGCTCATGAATGGTTCGCGCCACCAGTTCCTTGCCCGTTCCGCTCGTGCCCGTGATCAGAATTGACGCGGTGCTCGGCGCCACCATCTCGATGAGCCGAAAGATCTCCTGCATCTTCTTGGAAGCGCCGACCAGCCGCCCCAGCGCGCCTTTGTCGCGCAGCGTCCGGCGCATCGCTTCCTTTTCGACGCGATCCACCTGCCGCGCCGACGCGTTTTGCAGAATGGCGCGTAACCGGGCAAAGTCCACCGGCTTGCTGATGTAGTCGTAGGCCCCGTTCCGCATCGCCTGCACCGCGTTATCAATACTTCCCTGGGCCGTCAGGAGGATGATGGCGATCGAATCCGCTTCCGGTTTCAACTGCTCCAGCAACTGCATGCCGCTCATGCGCGGCATCTTCAGGTCCGTCAGGATCACGGATGGCGAAAAACTCGCGACCTTCTCCAGTCCTTCCATTCCGTCCCTCGCCGTCTCGGTCTTGTAGCCCCACGCGCTCACCAGCTCAGCGAGACCGGTGCGCTCGTTTTCTTCGTCTTCAACGATCAATACTCGGACTGGGCTCATAAATTTCGGTCAATGCTCGCGGTAGAGTTCTATCGAACTGGAATTCGCAAGATACGCCTAGGAAGGGAATCCGACAACTCGCTCGAGGGCCATGTCGCTACAGGGTTGGAGCATTCTCACAATGAGACCCGAGAATCCCGTTAATTACCGCATACTTTATTGGCTTTTGCAGGTTGATCTTGTAGACTCGCGATGAAACACCATGAAGCTTGTTGACAGCACCTATAGTCTACAGGAATGCTGTGTTGCTCTAGTTCCCCAAAACGTTGAGAGTTGGATTCCACAGCCGTGTCCGTGGGTCCGGAGGATTGTATGTCATTGAGTCGTGTCGCACGCACACAGGCTTTTCTAACCGCGTCCTTATTGGTGATCGCCGGGTTCAGCGCCACCGCTGCCTATGGTCAGGACGAGTCCGTTCCGAAGGTGGATATTTTTGCCGGCTATCAATGGCTCAATCCCGGAGGCAACGTTCCCGACTCGCCCACTACTTCTGTCAAGCTGCCTTCACTGGCAAAAGGCTTTGGCACTGCCGTTACATATAACTTCGCGAAAAATTTTGGTTTGAGCGCGGACTTCGGCGGCAATTTCAACAGTTTTGCCAATGAGTCGACCCTCTCCGTCGGTCCCCGAGTCATGTGGCGCACGGAGGGAATGAATATTTTCGCTCACACTCTGCTGAGCTTGAACATTCTGGACGTCACCGGCCTGCCCGGAAAGAAAGGCATTGGCGCCGTGCTCGGCGGTGGTTTTGATTTGCCCATTACCAAGAACTTCAGCTGGCGGGTTCTGGAAGCCGACTACGTCTGGGCTCGACATAACTATGCCGACGTCGTGACGGACCCTTCCAGCAACGTGCGTCGCCCGGAGATGAGCGGTGCGCGCCTGCGCAGCGGTATTGTTTTCAACCTGGGCGGCGAGCCTGAGTTGACTCCAGCGGCGGCTTGCGCGACCCAGCAAACGCAAGTCATGGTGGGCGAGCCTGTCACGGTCATCGTGACCCCGAGCAATTTCAATCCGAAACATACCGTCACCTACGCTTTCACGACGACAGGTGGCAAGCTGACGGCGAAAGACGCCTCCGCCACCGTGGACACCGCGGGGATGACGGGCGGGAGCTACACCGTCAATGCCACCGCCACGGATGCCAAAAAGAAGAAAAATAACGTAGCCAGCTGCAACGCCAGCTTCTCGGTGAAAGAGCCTCGTCCTCCGAGCATGACCTGCTCCGCGAATCCTGCCGTCGTTCAGACTGGAACCGCTTCCAACATCACTTGCACCTGCTCCAGCCCGGATGGCGTCCCGGTTACGGTAGCTGCCTGGAATTCGGCCAGCGGCAAGCTCTCGGGTTCCGGCAGTACGGCGTCGCTGGACACCACCGGCACAACAGGTCCAGTGAGTGTGAGTGCAACCTGTACTGACTCTCGCGGCCTAACGGCGAATTCCTCAGCCTCGGTAACGGTGGAGAATCCTCCTCCGCCCCCGGTCAATCCTGAGATCGCCCAACTCGAAGCGCGCCTCGCGTTGCACAGCGTTTACTTCGCAACCGCGCAGCCCACCAAACAGAAGCCTGATGGTGGTTTGGTAAACAGCCAACAGGCGACTCTAGCTACGCTGGCCGCTGACTTTACGAAGTATCTGGCGGACAAGGCGGGCACGACGCCGCCGCCTCACCTGATTCTCGAAGGTCACGCGGATCCGCGCGGTGGTCCGGTTTATAACCAGGCCCTTTCCGAGCGCCGCGTTGCACGTGTGAAGAACTTCCTGGTCGAACATGGCGTTCCTGCCGACAACATCGAAACCAAGGCTCTCGGCGATCAGCACAACCTGACCGCGGACGAAGTCAAGGCATCAGTCGATGCGAATCCGGAACTCTCCACCGAAGAACGCGCCCGGGTAATGAAAAATGAGCGAACGATCATACTGGCGAGCAACCGCCGTGTCGACGTTTCTCTCAACACCACCGGCCAAACTTCGGTGCGGCAGTATCCATTCAATGCAACCGATTCCCTCACGCTGATCGGAGGCCGCGAAGTTCCCAAGAAGGCGGCCCCAGCAGCAAAGAAGCCAGCGCGGAAAAAGAAAAAAAAGTAGGAGCTCTACTCTGAGGAACAAGACCGGTTGGGTGGAACCTCCCCAACCGGTCTTTTTTCGTCGTGGCGCTCGCCAGGGACGCCAAATCCAGACCAGGGTCGGCGGCGTTTTCAGTAGCCGCAGTCGGGGGTCTCGCTTTTTTTGACTGCGTTCCTGCTGCGTCCGTATACTCGGAGCACGGTCGTAACGGGCCGTGGTCAGTGCCAGTTCCAAGACGGGCACGGAATTGGGCGGTTAGCTCAGTTGGTTAGAGCGCCTCGCTTACACCGAGGAGGTCGCAGGTTCGAGTCCTGCACCGCCCACCATTCAAGTCCTGGTCCAGCCCGGAGACATGGGTAACAGAATGTACCGGCTACATGGGTAA
>Ga0080027_10000254_pt1 | contig 23295 bp, 20 predicted proteins | sample OrgsoiDNA2013046_FD_70962 | JGI IMG/M metagenome (GOLD analysis project Ga0080027, IMG submission 70962) | Permafrost soil microbial communities from the Arctic, to analyse light accelerated degradation of dissolved organic matter (DOM) -... | ecosystem: Environmental > Terrestrial > Soil >... | reverse complement strand
ACCCGGTGCTGCTCGTGCCCGCCACCGGGGCGCTACCCGAACCCATCACCAGCTACCTCACCACCCACGCCGGGGCAGTTACCACAGTCCAAGCCTTCGGCGGCACCAGCGCACTCGGCGACATCGTGCTCACCGAAGTAGCGAACGCCCTTCACTCTTGAGGCGGCGGGGTACCGACATTTTCCGGGAAATGGCACGCCACCTGATGACGTGGTGCAAGGTCGACCAACGGCGGCTCGACGGTGGAGCAGATCTCTTGTGCTTTCCAGCAGCGGGTGTGGAACCGGCAGGCCGGCGGCGGGTTCAGCGGGCTCGGCACATCGCCCTGCAGCCGGATGCGGTTGCGCGTGAGTCGACGATCGGGGTCAGCGACCGGTACGGCCGACATCAACGCCACGGTGTAGGGATGCATCGGCCGCGCGTAGATGTCGGCAGAGTCGGCGAGCTCGACAATCTTGCCGAGGTACATCACCGCCACCCGGTCAGACATGTGCCGCACGACCGACAGGTTGTGCGCGATGACGACGTAGGTGAGGCCGAACTCGTCCTGCAGATCTTCGAGCAGGTTGATGACCTGGGCCTGGATCGAGACGTCGAGCGCCGACACCGGTTCGTCAGCGACGATGAGGCGCGGCCGCAGAGCCAACGCGCGCGCAATGCCGATGCGCTGCCGTTGTCCGCCGGAGAACTCATGGGGGTAACGGTTGTAGTGCTCGGGGTTCAGGCCCACCCGAGCGAGCAGATCTTGCACCGCCCGCTTCGTGCCGTGCTCGGTCTCGACGTGCTGGAGCTTGAACGGCGCTCCGACAATCGTGCCGACGGTGTGCCGCGGGTTCAGCGACGAGTAGGGGTCTTGAAAAATCATCTGGACGTCGCGGCGCAGCGGCCGCATCTTCGCGGCCGACAGATGGGAAATATCACGGCCTTCGAGCACGATGCGACCACCCGTTGGTTCGATCAACCGGGTGAGCAACCTGCCGGTGGTGGTCTTGCCGCACCCCGACTCACCGACGATCGACATCGTCTGACCCTTGATGACGCTGAAGTTGAGACCGTCGACTGCCTGCACGGCGCCGACCTGGCGTTGTAATACGCCACGACGCACTGGAAAGTATTTCTGTAACCCGTCGACGACCAGCAACGCGTCGACCGCACTCTCTGTGGTCGCGGTCATAGGTTCGGCCTGATGTCGGTCTCCCAGATCGTGCTCCGGTCGTTGTCACTGAGGTGGCAGGCGATGTGGTGCCCGCCGCCGACGTCACGCAACTGCGGCCGGATCGTTCTGCACGCGTCGCCATTGCGATCCTGGTAGGCGCAGCGCGGATGGAAGGGGCACCCCGGCGGCACATTGATGAGACTCGGCGGTAGACCCGGAATGGGCACCAACCGTTCAGAGCGCACCCGGTCGAGGCGCGGCATCGAACCCAGCAGGCCCCAGGTGTAAGGGTGCTCCGGCCCGCGGAAGATCTTCGACGCAGTCGCGTACTCCATGGCCCGGCCCGCATACATCACCAAGATGTCGTCGGCGAGCTCGGCCACCACGCCGAGGTCGTGGGTGATGATCACGACGGCCGTATTGGATTCCGTCTGGAGATCGCGGATGAGATCGAGGATCTGCGCCTGCACGGTGACATCGAGCGCGGTCGTCGGTTCGTCGGCAATCAACAGTTCGGGACTGCACGACAGCGCCATCGCGATCATCGCCCGCTGGCGCATACCGCCGGAAAACTGGTGCGGATAGTCGTCGACCCGCGCACCCGGCTGGGGGATCCCGACGCGGCCGAGCATCTCGATCGCGTGCCGGCGGGCCTGCTGTTTGCTCACGTCGTTGTGGATCCGGTACGCCTCGATGATCTGGTGACCGATCGAGTAGAACGGATGCATCGACGACAGTGGGTCTTGGAAGATCATCGCCATCTTCTGACCGCGCAGCCGGCGGACGCGGTCGGCACCGGCCACGAGGAGGTCTTCGCCGTCGAGCCATACCTCTCCGGAGAGCTCGACGCTGCCCGGCTTGTGCAACCCCATGATCGACAGACTCGTCACGCTCTTGCCGGAGCCGGACTCGCCGACGATGCCAAGCGTCTTCCCTCGCTCGACGGAGAACGAGAGGCCGTCAACGCTCTTCACGACGCCGTCGTCCGTCGGGAAGTACACCCGCAGATCGCGAACCTCCAAGAACGCGCTCATCTGGTGCGCACCCGGGGATCAACGACCGCGTAGAGGAGATCGACGACCAAGTTCGCGACGATGATGAACGCGGCGCCGAGAATGGTGACACCCAAGACCTTCGGCAAGTCGTTGTTGGTCAGACCGATGACGGCGTACTGCCCGATCCCGGGCAGCGAGTAGGTGGTCTCCGTCAGCACCGCGCCGCCAAGCAGCAGCCCGAGGTCAAGGCCGAAAATCGTGAGGATCGGAGTCATCGACGCGCGCAAGCCGTGTTTGATCACCACCGTTCGCTCAGGCAGGCCCTTCGCGCGTGCGGTGCGAATGTAGTCCTCGTTCATCGTCTCCAGCATGCCGGACCGCGTGAGCCGCGCGTATGCCGCTGCGTACAGGAAAGCAAGCGTGACCCAGGGCAACAACAGGTCGTAAGCCCATCGAATCGGATTGCTGAACAACCCCGTATAGGAACCGCCTGGCGCCGTCCAGCCGAGTGAGTAACTGAACACTGACAGCGCAAGCAAGCCGGTGAAGAAGATCGGTAGTGAGACTCCCGCGAGCGCGATGCCCATCGCCGTCCGGTCGAAGACAGTGCCCCGCTTGAGTGCCGAGAGCACGCCAACCGCCACCCCACCGACCAGCCACAGCAGCGCGCCCCCCGCGGCAAGCGACAGGGTCACGGGTATTCGGCTGACCAGGTCGGGCCAGACCGGTGTCTGGTTGATGAACGAGTAGCCGAGGCACGGTGCCGGGCAGCGCTCGACGCTCGGCCCGGTGTCGTACGTCGAGCCGACGAAGACGCCCTTGATGAAACGCCCGTACTGCACGTAGATCGGGTCCGTGAGACCGAGGTGGACGGCGGTCTCATGGATCTGCGCGGCGCCTGCGCTCTTGCCGACGTAGCGGGAAGCGAGGTCGTCGGCAGACGCGCCGGCCAAGCGCGGAACAAGGAAGAAGATCGAGAATGCGACGGCGGTGATCACCAAAAGCAACAAGACAGCAACGAACAACCGCCGTGCGATGTACGCGAGCAATGTACTCGGCCTAGTGGCCGGTCGACCCGCACGGCTGTGCGAGTCGACCGGCCACGCGCCTTCACCTACCTTCGCGCGCTCGGGCTGGCTACTTCTTGGTGGTGCCGAGCGTGGTGTAGTCGTACATGCCGAACCCGTCGTTGACGAACATGTTGGTCAGGTTCGGCGGGCGGTAGAGCAGGCCCTTGGCCCAGATGCCTGGCAACACCGATGCGTTGGCCATGACCGCTGCGTCGATTTGGCCCCAGATCTTCTCGCGAGCCGCGATGTCGGTCGTCTGAAGCGCCTTGTCGAGCATGGCGTCTACTGCCGGGATCTTGATGCCGAGGTTGGTGTTACCTGCGGCTCGGATCGTGCGACTGTCGACGATCTGGTCGAGGAACCCGTACCCGTCGGGCCAGTCAGCGCCCCAGCCATAGACCATGATGCCGAGGCCATTGGCTTTCGCGAAGTCGGGCTTGCCGGCGTACAGCTTGAAGTAGTCACCCTGCGGATACGGCTTGATGGTGAGCTTGATGCCGACCTGCGCAAGTGACTGCTGCATTTCTTCAGCAACCGCCTTCTCCTTAGGGCGTTCGACCCGGTAGGAGATGTTCGTCGAGAAGCCATTGGGTTGCCCGCATGCTTTGAGCTGGTCCTTGGCTTTCGCGACGTCGCCGTTCGGCATTGCCGCTGCCTCGTACTGGTCCATCTTTTGGAATCCCGGGATGACCGGAGGAAGCAACCCGGTTGCAATGTCGCCACCGGTAGCGCCGCCGTAGGCCCGCTGGTAACCGACCTTGTCGACCGCATACTCAACGGCCTTGCGGCAGGCAATGTTGTCGAGCGGTGCGACGTCAGGGTTGATGACGCTGAACCAGGTACGCGGAATCAGTGCTGAGTCGGAGTTGGCCTTCAACTTAGCGTCAGCCAGCACCTTGCCTTGAGCCGCGGCGCCTAGGCCGTTGCCCGTGACGTCGACGTCGAGATCGCCCGACAGCAGTCGGTTGTCGATGTCTGCGGCGTTGACGTTGAGATCGACCACGTACTTGTCCGGCAGCGAGGTGCGGCCGGTGTCGGGGTCTGTCGAAGCGTCATAGTTCGGGTTGCGGACCAAGGTGAATTCCTTGCCGAGGTCATTCGTCGCGAACATGTACGGCCCAGAGGAGACCACGTGCTCCTTGTACTTCGACCCGGTGTCCTTCGCGGCAGGCACCGGCACGGTCGCCGGCAGCATCGCGAAATAGTCGAAGTCGGAGAACGACGTCTTCAGGTGGAACACGATCGTGCTGTCGTCGGGGGTCTCGATCGCCTTCAGCCCGAGCTTTGCGGGGTCGGTGTCCTTGTAAGGACTCGTGTAGCCCTGCAGATCGAGGTTGTCGTTGAAGTAGGTCGGGCCGTCGGGGAAGACGTCCTTGTCGAGTGACCGCTCGACGGCATACTTCACGTCTTTCGACGTGATCACCGTGCCGTCTTCGAACTTCACGCCCGGTCGGATGTGATACGTCCATGTCTTGGCGTTGTCCGTTGCCACGCCGAGGGCAGTCGCAAGGTCGGGCACCAGCTTGGCGCCCTCGGCGCCGGGCGCCGACTTGAAGGCGAGCAGCGAGCGGCCGTATAACCTGACGAGGTCCCACTCGTACGCGTAGTACATGTCGGCGGGGTCGAGGGAATCCCAGTCGCCAGCGTTGGCCATCGTGACCGTGCCGCCCTTTTGGGTCGACGGGTTGAAAACCTTGTCGACGCCCGCGTTGAAGCCGGTCGTGCCGCCGCCGCTGCTCGCAGGGGTAGCCGAACTGGCACTGCTGGCCGAACCCCCCGGCGTCACAGAACTACTCGGGCTCGCGCTCTTCTTGCTGCTGCTGCCACACGCCGTCAGTACCAGCGCCGCGACTGCCGAGACCGCAACGACCGCGGTCATTGGTGTTCTTCTCATCGTCTTCTTGCACCCCTATTTCTCTTGGTAAGAGTTGGGCCTTACGGGTAGTCGGTGGACTACCTCGATCGTGGGTCGAGCGCATCGCGCAGGCCGTCACCGAGCAGGTTGAATGCCAGCACGGTGACGAAAATGGCGAGCCCTGCGGGAAAAAGAAACTCGGGGTCGATCTGGTAAAAACTCGTGGCGTCGGAGAGCATGCCGCCCCACGTTGCCTGCGGCGGCCGCACACTGACGCCGAGGAATGACAGTGCTGCTTCGAACAAGATGTTGGTCGGGATCAGCAGCGTCGAATAAACCAGGATCGGCGCGACCAGGTTGGGCAGCACCTCGCGGTAGAGGATGTAGCTGCGCTTGGCACCCAAACTGCGCGCCGCATCGACGAACTCCCGCTCACGCAACGAGAGAACCTGGCCGCGCATCAGCCGGCCGATGTAGGGCCAGTTGAAGAAGCCGATGATGAAGATGATCACCGCAATCCGCAGCGAGTCACCGCTCAGACCGAACGCGGTGTCGGGGATCACTCCGGCGAGCGCGAGGGCAAACAGCAGAACCGGAAACGCGAGGAAGACATCCATGACGCGGCTGATGAGCGTGTCGATCCAGCCGCCGAAGTAGCCGGCGATCATGCCCATGACGGTGCCGAGACCCACCGAAAGCAGCGTTGCCAGAAAGCCGATGAGAAGTGACACCCGCGAGCCGTAAACGACTCGGCTGAACAGGTCGCGACCGTTCACGGGCTCGACGCCGAACAGGAAGTGCCAACTGATGCCGCCGAACCGTCCGATCGGCACCTGACGATCAGCATCGACTTGGGAGTAATGGAACTGATTGGGCGGGTGTCCGAGAAGCTTCACGATGAGCGGCGCAAGGACGGCCACCAGAATGAGAATGATGACGACGACGCCGCCCGCGATCGCCACCCGGTCACGCTTCAAACGCATCCAGGCGATCTGGCCGAGAGACCGCCCTTCGATTGCACGCACGCCCTCAAGGACAGCCTCGGGCTGGGCGTCGCCGCCGGAACCCATGACCTCCAGGGGCACTGTCACGCGCGGGGCACCTCCAGCCGAACGGGGACAACCCCGGCATCCTGACCCGGCGTCGTCGGCACAGTGTCGAGTACCGGGCACACTTGCGCCAAGGTCACGGAAAGGTTTGACCCCATTCGTAATCAGATTGGTTTCAGGCGTCGCCCAGACTAACTACGTAAAGTAATCAGCGGCCACTCTGTGCAACTGGGACCGCGCCCGTCGGTCAGCCGAAGACCTTCCGGGCGAAGGCCAGCTGCGCGCGCTGGTGGAAGGGCCCGCCACCTTCGTGCTCGTTGAAGTCGTACACCTCGATCTCCTTCGGGCCCGCATACGCGTTATACGCCGCGAACACCGTCGATGGCGGGCAGATGTCGTCGCGCAACGCCACCGAGAACAGGGCGGACGCCGTGGCCCGAGCAGCCATCGATACGCCGTCGAAGTACGACAGCACGGAGAAGACCTGGTCCACGCGGTCGCGGTGGGTGTGCAAGTAGCGCACCAGTTCGCCGTAGGGGAACGCATCGGTCACCGCGACGGCCCGCCGGAAGTTGCACAGAAACGGCACGTCGGGCATGACCGCGACAAGGTCGTCGCACAGCCCGGCCGCGGCGATGCTGATGCCGCCGCCCTGGCTCCCACCGGCGACCGCGACCCGCGCCGCGTCGACAGCTGGATGTGAGCGAGCAGCGTCGACGGCCCGCGCGGCGTCAACAAAGACGCGCCGGTAGTAGTACGTGTCGGGCGAGCCGATGCCGCGCGTCATGAAGCCCGCCTCGGACGGCTGACCGGCGTCCGGGTCGGCGGTATCACCGACCGACCACCCGCTGCCCTGACCGCGAGTGTCCATCACGAAATGGGCGTAGCCGGCGAGCGCCCACAAGACCCGTTCGTGGGCAAGACCGCGGCCGCCGCCGTAGCCGACGTATTCGACGACGCACGGTAACGCCGCGAGGCGGTGAGCCGGCACGTGGAGCCAGCCGCGAACGGGCTGACCGGCGTAGCCGGGGAAGGTCACGTCGAAGGTCTCGATCGCCGTAAGGCCAGAGTCGTGAGGGAGGAAGGTAGCGGCACCGGCCGGCGACCCGGCCAGCGTCTCAGCCCAAAATTCGTCGAAGTCGGGCGGCTCGGTCAGTGTCGGGCGGTACCCGCGCAACTGATCGAGGGGGAGATCAAACTCGGCCATCCGCGTAGCCTAGCGAACGGCGATACCGCTCAGCCGATCGAGAGGACCGCGTGCTGGTCGCCGCAGACGAAGCCGGCGGCGACGTCTCCGGGGACCGGTCGTGAGAACAGATATCCCTGGCCATAGGCGCATCCGAGCCGCTCGACCCGGCGACGCTGGTCGGCAGTTTCAATGCCCTCGGCGATCACATCGACACTCAGGTTCCGCGCCATCATCGCGATAGTTCGCACCAGTTCGGTGCTGCGCGGATCGGTGCCAAGACCCGACACGAACGACCTGTCGACCTTCAGCGCCTCGATCGGGAACCTGTGCAGCGCCTGCAACGAGGAGTACCCGGTGCCGAAGTCGTCGATGTGCAGCGCGAAGCCGCTGTCGTGCAGTTCCATCAGCATGCGCTCGGCGAGATCAGCGTTGTGCATCACCACCGTCTCGGTGATTTCGAGCACGATGTGGCGCGGTTCGAGATGGGCCGCCTTCAGGAGTCCCTGAACGTCCTCGAGCAGGCCGCCGTGCCAGAACTGCCGGTTCGACACGTTGACGCTGACTCGCAGGTCGTCGGGTGCGCCGGCGCGACGCCATTCCGCTAGCTGGCGGCAGGCCTCGGCCAGGATCCATCGGCCCATCGGCACGATGAGCCCGCTCTCCTCGGCGACGGGCAAGAACTCCCCTGGCCCAAGAAGCCCCCGGGTCGGGTGCTCCCACCTGACGAGCGCCTCGAATCCGAGCGTGTGCCCGGTACGGATCGCGACAATCGGTTGGTAGTGCAGTCGGAGCTGCCCGGCCTCGACCGCCTGCCGGAGTTCGGTCTCGACGCGCAATCGGCTGACCGCTCGGGTGTGCATGCCTGCATCGAACGTCGCGTAGGTTCCCTTTTCGCTGGCCTTCGCTCGGTACATGGCGGTATCGGCGTCGCGCAAGACATCTTCGGCGGACATGTACCCGGTGCTGCTCGACGCGATGCCGATACTCGCCGTCACCACGATCTCGTGGCCACCGACGTGGAAGGGGCGCGACAACCGCTCCTGGAGTCTTTCGGCGACGGCCACCGGGTTGTGCGGAGCGTTGACGTCGTCGAGCAGGATCGCGAACTCATCGCCACCGAATCGCGAGGCGGTGTCAGTGGGCCGAAGATCCGCGGAGATACGTTCGGCGACGCTCGACAGCAACGAGTCACCCAGCAGGTGGCCGAGGCTGTCGTTGACGAGCTTGAAGCCGTCAAGGTCCAGGAACAACACGGCGAATTGGTACTCAGCAACACGGCTGGCACGCGCCATCGTGACCCGCAATCGGTCGAGGAACAGCGTGCGGTTCGGTAATCCGGTCAGCGGGTCATAGAGCGCGGCGTGCCGTAGCTGGCTTTCAAGCTCCTTGCGTTCGTGGACGTCGGTTAGCGATCCGACCATCCGGGTGGGCACGCCGTCCGAGCCGCGAATGACCAGCGCCCGGCACAACACCCATAGGTAGCTGCCGTCCTCGCGCCGGATGCGATGTTCGAGTTCGACTGCGTCCGACCGTCCGGACAAGTGCTCGTCGATCGCGGCCAAGAGATTCGGTAGATCCTCCTCGTGAACCCGGCCAAACCACTCGTGCGCGCTGGTGCCGATGGCGTCCTCCGCACAGTCGAGCAATGCCTTCCAGCGTGAGGAGTAGAAGACGTCGTCCTTGACCAGATCCCAGTCCCACAGGCCACCGCTGGCCGCCTCCGCAGCGAGTGCATAGCGCTCCGCACTCAGCCGGATGTCCTCGACAAGGCCACGCTCGCGCTCAAACGAGCGCTCCAGCTTCTCGCGTTGTTCTTCAAGAGAGGCGACGTTGGCCTGGTGATCGAGCGCGACCGTGAGCAGCGCCGCCCACTGATTGAGGGTCTCGCGACCCGACCCGACCTTGCTGTCGATATGGCCGACGATGCTGAGCAGCCCCCAGTCGCTTGAGCGGACTTTCACCGGAAGCACGAACACCACGTCATCAGGATCGTCAGCGGCGAGGGCGAGCAATTGCGAGGGCGGGAAAGCCGTCGCGGCGACCGTTTCATTCAGACCGGGCGCTTTCCGGCGAGCCCCACTACCGGCTGTCACCCGGTCGAACGCGCCCACGATGGCTAGGGTCGGATCGACGCCAGGCACCAACTCGTCCGGTGCTTCGGACCACAGGCCTAGGCAGCCGGCACGCACGGAGGTGCGTTCGAGCCACTGCAGCGATCGAGGATCTTCCTCGTGACTGCGCAGCAGGTCCATCGCCACGGCGTATTGGGTGCCGAGCGCGGTCTGGAAGTACGTGGTCGCGTTGAACTGATCCTGGGAGTGGATCGCCGACAGCATCATCGTGAGCGTGACGATCTGATCTGCCACCCGCTGCGAGCCGCCGGCCACGTCGGCACGAAGCGAGTTCGCAAGTTCGGAGCCGAACTCCCTCGCGGCCTCCATGAGGCCGCGTACGGTCTGATTTCGAGGGCTGCGCTTATACAGCGCCTCCAGGCCCTCCCGAAGCTCCGATTCGGGCGGGCCTTCGCCACCCTTGGCCGCGGCTTCCAATGCGCGGCTGATCACCGCAGCGGCGCGGGTCACGACCATGGCGCGGCCGGTGGCCCCGTTATCCGCGGTGAGCGTGCGGTCGAGCTGGCCTTCGAGCCACCGCTGCCGGACGGCCACCGTGCGTTTTGGGTGCACGTCGAGCACCGACGGGGCCGTGGTGCTCACGCATCCGCATGATTCGCGGACGACGAGGGAGGTCGGCGCCTGGTGCTGTCCGTCGGCCACGTCGAGCCCGGCGAGCTTATCGAGAAGGAGGCCCGCGGCGAGGCGACCGAGGCTGCCGAAATCCTGGCGGATGCTCGACAATGCCGGTCGCACGAACGTCGCTGCGTCGATGTCGTCGAAGCCGACAACCGCCTGATCGCGCGGAAGCTCAAGGCCGGCCGCGGTGAGCGCCTGCATGACACCGATCGCATTCACATCGGTAGCGGCCATCACAGCGGTCGAGCGCAGGCCGTCGGCGAGCATCGCCTGACCGGCCTGCACCCCGCACGCTGCTTCGTTGTCGGCGGTCGGGAAGACCAACGTCGGGTCGGGTTCGATACCGGCTTGGATCAGGGTCTCGACATAGGCGTCGTACCGCTCGCGAACATCGTCTTGGTGCATCATGCCGACGAAGGCGATCTGCGTGTGGCCGTGTCCGATGAGGTGCCGCACGGCTTCGCGAACGCCTTGCTTGTTGTCAGGTTGCACGGTCGGACACACCACGCCGTCGAGCTGCTTGGAGATGAGCACCAGTGGCTTGCCGCTGGTGCGCATCGCCTCGAGGTAACTCGGGGTGGCGGCGTCGATCACGACGATGCAGCCAGCGAGGTGTTCCCACGCGGCGGCGTGCGGGTGCGGTGCGGTGCCGGGGCGCTCGGAATACACGACGCCCGGGTCCGAGGTCTGGATCGCGACCAGCCGCGCCCCGGCCTCTGCCACGGCTTCTGCGACTCCTCTGATGACGCCGCCGAAATAGAACCCGCTCACGAACGGCGAGAGCACGCCGATCGTCGGCGGAGTGTCCATGCCGGGCTCCTCGTACCTGTCCGCCCGCCGGCCATCCAGCCGGGGGTCCCTGCCAGCACTATCGACCTCTCCGCGCGGCTCCTGAGCGATCCGCAACGGTCACCCCCCGGCTGCCCGCAGCCGGCCTCAACTCGCTCCTATCGGCGGCTCGCCACGCGATCTGAGATGGTTCCGTAGACTCCCCGCGACCGATGGGCCGGAGGCATCGTGCGTAGGGTTCTCATCGCGAACAGAGGCGAGATCGCCGTCCGCGTGGTCCGGGCGTGCCGAGACGCCGGCCTGCTGAGCATCGCCGTCTACGCCGAGCCCGATCTGGGCGCCTTGCATGCTCGACTCGCCGACCAGGCGTACGCGCTCGGTGGGTCCACACCGGCGGACAGTTATCTCGATATCGAGAAGATCCTGGCCGTGGCTGCGCGCGCTCACGCCGACGCGGTGCATCCCGGCTACGGGTTTCTCGCCGAGAACGCGACCTTTGCGCGCGCCGTCGTGGACCGCGGTCTGACCTGGATCGGGCCGCCCGCAGCAGCCATCGATGCGCTCGGTGACAAGGTGCGGGCTCGGCAGATCGCGGCCAGCGTGGGCGCTCCGCTGGTGCCGGGCACGAGCGAGCCGGTCGGCGGTGCCAACGAGGTGGTGGCGTTCGCCCATGAGTACGGACTGCCGCTCGCGATCAAGGCGGCGTTTGGCGGCGGCGGCCGTGGCCTGCGGGTGGCGCGCACGCTCGACGAGATCCCCGCGCTGTTCGAGGCGGCGGTGCGCGAAGCGATCTCGTCGTTCGGCCGGGGCGAGTGTTTCGTCGAGCGCTATCTCGACCGGCCGCGCCATGTCGAGACTCAATGCCTGGCAGATGCGCACGGCCACGTGGTGGTGCTGTCGACTCGCGATTGTTCGCTGCAGAGGCGGCACCAGAAGCTCGTCGAGGAAGCCCCTGCGCCGTTTCTCACCGACACTCAGAACGGCGTGCTGTCCACGGCGTCCAAAGACATCTTGCGAGCCGCCGGCTACGTCGGCGCCGGTACCTGCGAGTTCTTGATCGCCGCCGACGGCACGATCTCGTTCCTTGAGGTGAACACGCGGTTGCAGGTCGAGCATCCGGTGACCGAAGAGGTGTGCGGCATCGACCTCGTGCGTGAGCAGTTCAGACTGGCGGACGGCGAGGAGCTCGGGTACGACGATCCGCCGGCTCGCGGCCACTCGATTGAGTTCAGAATCAACGGCGAAGACCCCGGTCGTGGTTTCCTGCCGTCACCCGGGCGTCTCACCGCCTGGCGACCACCAACCGGGCCGGGTGTGCGCCTCGACTCCGGCGTCGAGGCCGGCAGCGACGTACCTCAGGCGTTCGACTCCTTGCTGGCGAAGCTGATCGTCACCGGTCGCGATCGGGCCGAGGCCCTAGCGCGGGCTCGCCGCGCACTCGCCGAGTTTGAGATCGAGGGGCTGGCAACCGTTCTGCCGTTTCATCGCGCGGTGGTTGACGATCCGGCATTCGCTCCTGCCGACGCGACCGCGCCTTTTACCGTGCACACCCGCTGGATCGAGACCGAGTTCGACAACACGATCGCGCCGTTCGCGGGGGCAGCCCACGCCGCTGAGCCGGCACCGCGCGAGGTCATCACGGTGGAGGTCGGCGGCAAGCGACTCGAGGTGACGCTGCCCGCTGGCTTGGGACGCAGCGCCTCGTCCGGAGTGACGCCGATCCGCCGGCACCGGGGCTCGGCGCACGGTGGCGGCTCGCATCATGGCGCGGCGCTGACCGCCCCAATGCAGGGCACCATCGTGAGCGTCGTCGCTACCGACGGGCAGGTCGTCGAGGTCGGCGATCTGATCGTGGTCCTCGAGGCGATGAAGATGGAACAGCCATTGACTGCGCACCGGACCGGAACGGTGACCGGCTTGGCAGTCGTCGCAGGTCAAGCAGTCGCGACCGGCGCTGTCATCTGCACGATCACTGACTGACCCTTCAGAGCCAGCCGTTGTCTTCGGCGACCCGCAACGCCTCGACCCGGTTGCGGGTGCCGGTCTTCGAGATCGACGACGACAGGTAGTTGCGCACGGTGCCCTCGCTCAGGAACAACAGCTGCGCGATGTCGGCGATCGTGGCACCGTCGCGCGCGGCGACGAGCGCATCGCGTTCACGCGCGGTCAAGGGACTGCTCCCTCCTGCCAACGTCGCAGCAGCAAGGGCAGGATCGACGACGCGCTCACCCCGAGCGACTCGCCGTACAGCATCGGCGAGCTGTTCGGCAGGCGCATCCTTCACGACGAACCCGAGCGCACCAGCCTCCATCGCCCGTCGCAAATATCCGGCGCGGCCAAACGTCGTCACGATCAACACCTTGCACGCGGGCAATGCTTCTCGTAGTGCGGCGGCGGCCGCAAGACCATCAAGCCCAGGCATCTCGACGTCCAGAATCGCAACATCAGGCCGGACGTCGCGGGCAGCCGCGACGACGTCGTCACCACGCGCCACCTGGGCGACGACTTCGAGGTCGGGCTCGAGATTCAGCAGCGCGGCGATCGCTCCACGCACCAGATGCTGGTCATCGGCCATCAGGATGCGAATCACGTGCGGCTCCGGATTGATCCTGACATCAGGCCGGCACTTCGACCCGCAGCCGGAATCCGGTACCGCCGTCGGCATCAACCGATCCGGCAACCAGCCGACCGCCGACGGCAGCAGCCCGCTCGGCGAGACCGGCGAGTCCGTTCCCCGCGGTCTCGGTGGCGATCTCCTCGTTGCGCTTGCGGGTACAACCCGAACCGTCGTCGACGATCTCGATGCCCGTTGCGTCGAGGGTGATCCACACCGATGTCGCCCTGCTGTGCCGCACGACGTTGGTCACACCTTCACGCACGACCCAACCGAAGAGCCCGCCGAGCTCGGGCGATACTCCCTCGACGGCGCCTGGCAACACCGCCTCGATTCCGGCCGCCGCAAGCACCTCGCGCGCGGTCGCAAGTTCGGTCGCCAGCCGCACTTCGCGGAACCCGGCGACTGCGGCTCGGACATCGGCAAGACTCTCGCGCGCAAGCGCCTCGATCTCGGCTATCTCGGTTCGGGCCCGCACCGGATCCTGATCGAACAAGCGAGACGCTAAGGCCGCTTTCACCGTCACCGTGGTCAACGAATGCCCGAGCAGGTCGTGCAGATCGCGAGCGATGCGCATGCGCTCGCGTTCAGCAGCAAGGGTCGCGACCTGTTCACGTGCGGCCGCGAGTTCGTGGTTGGCCCGGATCAACCGCGAGAAGCCGAACACCGCCACCGACGCTAGGGCGACCGATACGCCGATCGACCACTGGAGCCCGTGCGCGTGCCACGGCTTTATGTACTGCGGGAGCACCGCAACCGTCACAGCAAGAACCGCGATGCCGGGCACGGCGACTCGCGATGGCAACACGATGATCGCGGCTGCTGACACGAAGATGAGGGTCATCGCACCGTTGAGACCAATCACGGCCGTGCAGGCAAGCATCAACGCCAGCAACACCCCGACGATCCCGTAGCTGTACGTCGCGCCGCGAGCACCCCACCAGCCAAGCGGCACGAGAAACAGGTAGGCCCACGCGAACGCGACCAGCAATGCGGTGCCGGCAATGCTCGCGGCGAGCTGGTGATGTGTCCACGCGCTGCCGAGCGGAATCAGCAGGTAGACGAGCCAGAATCCGCCACCCCGGCGCCATTTCTTGGCCCCGTCGCCGCCGCCCGCGTTGGAACGGGGAGAGAACCAGGTGAGGTGTTTGTTGTTCATCAGACTCGCCGCCGCTCAGACCCGCTGCGTGTCGCGCCGAAACGCCCACGCCGCCAGCGAACCTAGAACCGCAGTCCAGACGGCGACCACTATCCATCCGTGAGCGGGCCACCCGGGTGCTCCCACCAGCGTGTGGCCGGCCTGCACCAGCCAGTAGGTCGGCGTCGACTGCGACACATTGTGCAGTAGGCCGCTCGTACCACCCACTGGGCCCCACGCGCCGCCGAGGAACGCCAGAATCGACACACCGCCGCCGATCACCGGACCCATCGAGTCAGGCGTGAACAGGTGACCGACCAAGATGCCGAGAGCTGCGAACGGGATCAGGCCGAGCACCACGAGCCACGTCATATGCAGCACCCGCGTCGCGGTCAGGTGCACACCCAATGTCGTGCCGGCCGCGAACAGCAAGGCCAGGGTGATCAACGCGGTGAGATAGCCAGTGAGCACCTTCGCGCGCATATACGACCGCACGCTGAGTGGCGTCAGCCGTAGCTGCCGATTCCAGCCCACCGAACGCTCAGCGGCAATCCGGGCGCCGACCGAGATCATCGCGGCCATCGTGCCGAACGATGCCATGCCGGCGAGGTAGTAGGTAGGGAACGGAATGCCGCCCAAGAGGATGTGCCGGTTGCCGCCCGCGATGAGATAGAAGAACACCAACGGAAAAGCCAGCGAGAAGATGAACCCGCGCTTGTTGCGCACGGTGCGGAGCAACTCGTAGCGAAGATAGGTCGTGTTCACGATAGGTCCTCGGATTTGTGGTCACCGGTAAGCAAAAGGAAGGCTTCTTCGAGCCCGGCGCCGGCGATCTCAATATCGCTCACGGCTGGGAAATCGCGCAGCAATGCGCGAATAGCGGCGTCGGAATCGGTGCAGTGCAAGATCACGGCTTCGCCGCGCAGCTCAGCGCTCTGCACACCGGCGAGTGCGGTCAATGCCGTGAGCGTCACGTCGGGTAACGTGGCCCTGATGGTGTGCAAACCGACGGTTGCTTTGATCTCGGTCGCCGGGCCATCGGCCACGATGCGACCCCGTGCCATCAAGACGATGCGGTCGGCGTAACTGTCGGCCTCTTCGAGGTAATGGGTAGCGAACATCACGGTCTTGCCTTCGGCAGCGAACTCGCGCATTGCCGTCCAGAACTCGCGGCGCACCTCGACGTCCATCGCGACTGTCGGTTCGTCGAGGATCAGCAGGTCGGGGTTGGAGACCAACGCGATGCCGGCGCGGACTCGTTGGGTCTGCCCGCCCGACAGCTTCTGGGTGCGGCGGTCCGCGATGTCTTCGATGCCGGTCACGCGCAGCACGTCGTCGACGGCCATCGGGTTCGGATACAGCGATCCCATCATCGTGATGAGTTCGCGAACACTCAGGTCACGCAGCAACGATCCGGTCTGCAACATCGCACCAATGCTGCCCGCTCTCACCGCCTCGGCTGGCGTCTGGCCGAACACGTGCACCGAGCCGGTGTCAGGCTTCGACAGACCCAGCACCATGTCGATGGTGGTCGACTTACCGGCGCCGTTCGGGCCGAGCAGCGCCACGGTCTCACCTGGCGCGATCACCAGATTGATGCCGTCGACGGCGCGAACGCTGCCGTAGCTCTTCGACAATGACTCGAGGCGGATCCCCGCTGTCGTTGTCGCAGCTGTCGTGATTGTCATACCCCGAATCCTGTCGCGGCCGCCTGTAAGGGCCCAGTGCCGCCCGTCGTCCTTTCACCATGACATGCGTCACGCCGGCACCTCGGCACCCTCGGCACCCTCGGCGCTGCCGATCCCGCCCGAACGGGCCGTTCGGCTCTGGAGGACGGCGCGGGCTCTGCGGTGCAATCGCCTACGCGTACTCGTATGTGTTCTTCACGACGACTGTGGTCTACGCACTCGCGGCCAAAACCCCGAACTGGACAGCGCTCGGCAAGGTATTCGGCGGGTGGATGACCGTCCACGGGCTGATCATGTTCGTCGGTGGTCTCATGTTCGGGCTGGCAGTTATTCGGGCTGCAGTACTGCCGCGCTGGACCGGCGAGTGCCTCATGGTGGGCGTCGTGCTCGTCGTCGCAGCGTCGGGGATGCCCAACATTGCCCGAACCGTCGCAGCTGCCGTTCCGGCCGCCGCGTTCATGGGCATGGGGTGGGCGTTGCTCAAAGAACGCACAGCGACCGGACTTCGGATCGGGGTACGGCTGGTCGAAGATGAGACATGAGCCGGACGCCGGGGACTGCCAGGACTGCCGCCACTGCCATCATGATCGCCGCGCTCGGCGGGCTGAGTGCGGCTTGTAGCCACTCCGCACACCACAGTTCGGCGGCTGCGAGCCCGGCGTTACTGAGCGGCGCAGGGTCGAGTGCCGCCGCGTCAAGCTCGGGGTTGGCCGCCGCAAGCACTGCTCCGGCTAGCTCGACTGGCGCCGCCGCCACCTCGGCCGCGGCAACCTCAACTTCTGCGGCCGCAACCGCTGCGTCGACCAGCTCGTCCTCCAAGCCGACCCCCGTGACAACTCTCGGACCGGTCAAGCCGACCCCGACACCGACGCCGCCCAAGCCGACCCCGACACCGACGCCGCCCAAGCCGACTGCGGTCGCGCCGGTGCCGAAGCCACCGGTCGGCACCGCACCGGGCAACGACGTGCTCGCGGGAACCAACTGCCAGATCTTCCCGAGCGACAACTACTGGCACGCCGACATCAGGTCGCTGCCGGTCAACACCCATAGCGCACAGTGGATGAGCGCGATGGGCTCAGCAACGCGCAAGCTGCACCCCGACTTCGGCCCGTCCGGTGGCGTGCCCTACGGCATTCCGATCACCGTGGCCAAAGCCGGCCACCCGCGGGTGAAAGTGGCCTTCGATTATGCCGACGAGAGCGACCCGCTGACCTATCCGCTCGGGTCAGACACCCTCATCGAAGGCGGCCCGAACTCCGGCGGTGACCAGCACGCCATCGTGGTCACCGCCGACACCTGCGAGCTGTTTGAAACGTGGAACACCAACCAAACGTCGTCCGGCTGGACTGCTGGCTCGGGCGCCCACTGGTCGTTGTCGAGCGACGCGCTACGGCCGAATACCTGGACCTCGGCCGACGCCGCGGGCCTGCCGATCCTGCCCGGCTTGCTGCGCTACGACGAGGTGGCGGCCGGCCACGTCAACCACGCGATCCGGTTCACCACGAACACGACCGACGACAGCTATCTGTGGCCGGCGCGGCACGCGGCGAGCTCAAACCACAACGCCAACCTGCCGCCGATGGGCGCCCGGTTCAGGTTGAAGGCCGGCTTCTCGTTCGCCGGGTACAGCGCGCAGGCGCAGACCGTGCTGCGCGCAATGCAGACCTATGGACTCGTACTCGCGGACAACGGATCGCCCTGGTACTTCCAGGGCACCGCTGACAACGCGTGGCCCGACGCGCTGATCGAGCAGCTGAAGAACATTCCCGCGAATGCGTTCGAAGCCGTCGACACGACTGGGCTGGAAATCTCCGCAAACAGCGGCGCGGCAAGATAGCTCAGCATGAGCCGCATCGCGGGCGATCCTGGACCGTTGCGCTGGTTGCGCTACGCAATCGGCCTTCGGCTGCCTGCGGAGAACCGCGGGTGGGTGGCGCACGATCTCACCGATGCTGGCTGGCGTACCCGCGCGGCCCTGCGGCAACTTGTGTTAGTGGTGCCGGTCGCTGTCGGGTTCGCGCTGCTGCCCGGCGCCTGGTCGGTGCGCATCCTGCTGGTCGTCCTGGTGTTGTTCGGTGGCCTCTTCATCGCTGTCCTGTACGCCGACAGCGTGCGCGCCTCGCGGTTGCGTCAACACGGATTGGCGGTGCCGGACGACCCCGACCTCGGCCGTCCCACCGACGAATAGCCCCGACACCCCCGCCACCGCCCCGCACTGTGGTGTTAGTCGTGGTGGGTTTCCATTAGCTGGCGGCCGGCTTCGGTGATACTGCCCGACAGTGACGGATACACCGAGAACGTCTGCGCGATCTGATCGACGGTGAGGCCGAGCTGCACCCCCATCGTCACCGGCAAGATGAGTTCGCTTGCCTTCGGCGCCACCACCACCCCACCGAGCACGACACCGGTACCCGGCCGCGCGAAGAGCTTCACGAACCCGTCGGTGACACCAGCCATCTTGGCGCGCGCGTTGCGGGCCAGCGGTAGCTTCACTGACCGCACCTCAACCCCGCCCGCATCGACGGTTGCCTGCGAAATGCCGACCGCCGCAATCTCCGGATCGGTGAACACGTTCGCCGCGACCATCGACAATCGCAGCGGTCGCACCGCCTCGCCAAGCGAATGCCACATCGCGATCCGGCCCTGCATCGCTGCTACCGACGCGAGCATCAGAACTCCGGTGCAATCGCCGGCCGCATAGACGCCTGGCACCGAGGTCCGCGACACCCTGTCGACTTCGACATAGCCGGACGCCGACAAGCGCACGCCCGCCTCCTCGAGACCGAGTTCGGTGGTGTTTGGAACCGAGCCGACCGCCATCAGGCAGTGGGTACCAACGACTGTTGCGCCGTCCTCAAGGTGAACAACCACACCGTCGGCCGTGCGCGACACCGCGGCGGCTCGCGCGTTGTTCACGACCGTCATGCCGCGACGGCGGAATACAGCTTCGACGACCGCAGCCGCATCAGCGTCTTCACCTGGCAGCACCCGATCGCGTGACGACACCAACGTGACCTGTGAACCGAGCGCCTGGTACGCGGCCGCGAACTCGGCGCCGGTGACGCCAGACCCCACCACGATGAGGTGCTCCGGAAACGCGCCGATGTCGTAGATCTGGTGCCAGGTCAAAATGCGTTCGCCATCGGGCACTGCGGTGGACATGACCCGCGGGTGCGCACCCGTCGCCAGCAACACGACGTCCGCTTCGAGTTCGTCGGTCGTACCGTCGTCGGCCGCAACGGTGACGCGATGTCCGGTGACGGTGGGGGTCGAGAGGCGCGCCGAGCCGACGATGACGCGCACGTTCTCGGCCGCAAGCCGGGTCGCGATGTCGTCTGACTGCGCCTTGGCGAGGGTACGCACCCGCGCGTTGACTTGCGTCGCGTCGACGGTGATGTTGCCCGCATCGTGGTCGGTACCGCCGTCGAACCGCACGCCGAGGCGCGGCGACAAGGCGAGGGCGGTCATCGCCTCGGCGGTGGCGATCAGCGTCTTCGACGGCACGCAGTCGGTGAGCACACAGGCTCCGCCGACGCCGGTGCGTTCGACGACGGTGACCTCGGCGCCGAGCTGGGCCGCGACGAGTGCGGCCTCGTAGCCACCGGGGCCGGCCCCGATGATGGCAATGCGCGTCACATGCCGCATTGTGTCGTAACCGTCTAACCTTCGGTGCGTGGCCCTTTACGCCGCCTATGGCAGCAACCTCGATCCGGCGCAGATGCTCATGCGTGCGCCGCACTCCCCCGCGCAGGGCACTGGCTGGCTGACCGGGTGGCGGCTGACGTTCGGCGGCGAGGAGCTGAGCTTCGAGGGCGCGCTTGCCACGGTTGTCGAAGACGCGGGCAGTCAGGTCTTCGTCATGCTGTATGACGTGCCCGCGTTCGACGAGCCGGAGCTCGACCGCTGGGAAGGCAACGCGCTCGGCCTCTACGACAAGATCCGGGTTCGGGTGGCGACCCTCGACGGCGATGTGACGGCGTGGCTTTACGTGCTCAACGGCTACGAAGGCGGCCTGCCGTCGGCGCGCTACCTCGGCTTGGTGGCGAATGCCGCCGAGATCGCCGGTGCCCCGGACGACTACGTGAACGACCTGCGGTTGCGCCCATGCGCCTCGGTCGACGACGTCACCTCGGCGGACGACGAGGGGCTGGGGTCACCGTGACCGACAAAGCCACGGCGGCTGCAACCCGACTTGCCGAGTTAACCGGCGTGCAGGCCCATGACGTCGCCATCGTGTTGGGGTCGGGGTGGGTGCCCGCGGCTGATGCGATCGGCGCACCGACGCACGACATCGCAGTGACCGACCTGCCATGGTTCGCCGCGCCAGCCGTACTCGGGCACGCCGGCCGGGTGCGGTCCATCGATGCGAACGGCACGCGCGTGCTGGTGTTTCTCGGCCGCACACATCTGTATGAAGGCCACGGCGTCGACGCTGTTGTGCACGGCGTACGCACCGCCGCCGCCGCCGGCTGCCGGGTCATCGTGCTGACGAACGGCTGTGGCGGGTTGCGCGATGGTTATGCGCCCGGCCAACCCGTACTGATCGCCGATCACCTCAACCTGACAGCGACCTCACCCTTGCGCGGCGCGACGTTCGTCGATCTCACCGACCTTTATAGTTCGCGACTGCGCGCAATCGCGCTGGACGTCGACGTCTCGCTCACCGAGGGCGTGTATGCGCAGTTGCCCGGGCCGCACTACGAAACCCCTGCCGAGATCCGGATGCTGCGCGTGCTCGGCGCCGATCTGGTCGGCATGTCGACGGCACTTGAGGCGATCGCGGCCCGCGAAGCCGGAGCTGACGTGCTGGGAATTTCACTCGTCACCAACTTGGCCGCAGGCATGACCGGTGAACCGCTCGACCACCACGAGGTGCTCGAGGCCGGTCGCGCGTCTGCATCGCGGATGGGTGCGTTGCTGGCCCAGGTCATCAGCCGGCTGTGACCATCGAGGCTGTCGCACGAGGCTGGCTCGCCGAAGATCCCGATCCCGATACGCGCGCCGAGCTCGCCGCCCTCCTCGATGCGGGCGACACCGCCGCGCTCGCCGACCGGTTCGGCTCGCGCCTCCAATTCGGGACAGCTGGCCTGCGCGGCGCCTTGGGCGCCGGGCCCAACCGGATGAACCGTGCCGTTGTCATGCGCGCCGCCGCGGGCCTTGCGTCCTATCTCCTCGACAACCGCGGGACATCGGTGGTCATCGGCTACGACGCGCGACACAAGTCCGATGTGTTCGCCCGTGATACCGCGGCGGTCATGGCCGGCTTCGGGCTCACCGCGTCCGTGCTGCCGCGGCCGCTGCCCACGCCGGTGCTCGCTTTTGCGATTCGCCATCTCGGCGCTTCGGCCGGCGTGATGGTGACCGCATCGCACAATCCCCCACAAGACAATGGTTACAAGGTCTATCTCGGCGACGGTGGGCAGATCGTGCCGCCTGCCGACGCTGACATCTCGCGGCACATCGACGCGGTGGGAACGCTTGCCGACATTCCGCTCTCCGATGCGTGGACGGTGCTCGACGACGCCGTCCTCGACGCCTACCTTGAGGGCCTCGCGTCGATGCCGCTCCTGGCGTCGCTGCCGCATCGTGACGTGCGTATTGCCTACACGCCGTTGCACGGCGTCGGCCGCGATGTCGTGCTCGCCGCCTTCGCGCGCGCAGGTTTCGGATCCTTGTCGGTCGTCGCAGAGCAGGGTGCACCCGACCCAAATTTCCCGACCGTTGCCTTCCCTAACCCAGAAGAGCCAGGCGCGATCGATCTCGCGCTCGCTCTTGCGCGCGAGACCTCGGCCGAACTCGTTCTTGCCAACGATCCGGACGCCGACCGCTGCGCCGTCGCGATTCCCGATCCGCTTGTTGCCGGCGAGTGGCGGATGCTGCGCGGCGACGAGGTCGGCGCGCTGCTTGCCGATTTCCTTTTGTCGAACGGCGTTTCCGGGCGCTACGCGACAACGATAGTCTCGTCGTCACTGCTATCGAAGATGGCCGCGCGTCATGGGATGGCCTACTCAGAAACGTTGACCGGCTTCAAATGGATCGTGAACGCCGGCGACGACCTGGTCTACGGATACGAGGAAGCGCTCGGCTATTGCGTCGCACCCTCTTTGACGCGCGACAAAGATGGCATCAGTGCGGCGCTGACCGTCGCGCTGCTTGCGGCGACGCTGAAAGTATCAGGCTCGTCGCTGGTGAGCCGGCTTGACGACATCGCCCGTTCGTACGGCCTCCATGCCACCGACCAGATGTCCGTGCGGGTCACCGACGTCGCGCAGATCAACGATGCTGTCGTGCGGCTGCGGGCCCAGCCGCCGTCCGAGCTGGGACGTATGCCGGTGACGTCGATCGACGATCTGTCGGCTGGCGTAGGCGGCTTGCCGCCCACTGACGGCCTGCGGTTTTGGCTCGACGGCACGATGCTCGGATTCGGGCCGGGGCGCGTCGTCGTCCGGCCTAGTGGAACTGAGCCGAAACTGAAGAGTTACCTCGAGGTTGTCATCGACGTCACCGACACTGTCGACGTGGCTCGGGCTCGTGCGCGCGTTCAGCTGAACGCGATCGCCGCCGATCTCGGGGTCGCGTTGGGGCTGGGCTGAGCTTGTCCGAGCAATGCATGGAATCAGCTCGTTCGCACGCGCGTCATCGCGGCATGAGCGGATGTTTGATCACCAACCGGGGACGGATAGCAGCTCGCCGTCGTGGTCGTAGACCTGGACTTGAAGGTCTTCATCTCGGAAGACGGAGACGCCGGTCGGGCCATAGCCAATCGTGAGTTCGGCTGTAGTCGGACCACTGACGACAAGTCGCAGCGATTCATGGGGTTGCACGACCACGGTGTGGGCCAGCATCTCGAAGACGACAGGAAACGGCTCCCGGTCCGCTGCCAGGACAACCGTGCGTGGAAAATCCCCGCCCTCGATGTTCATGACTGAAAATCTAGCTCAACGAGTCACGCGCTCATCGGCAGGTTCGGACGTGCGTCATCGCGGCTAGATGCGGATGTTC
>Ga0080027_10000253_pt1 | contig 23354 bp, 15 predicted proteins | sample OrgsoiDNA2013046_FD_70962 | JGI IMG/M metagenome (GOLD analysis project Ga0080027, IMG submission 70962) | Permafrost soil microbial communities from the Arctic, to analyse light accelerated degradation of dissolved organic matter (DOM) -... | ecosystem: Environmental > Terrestrial > Soil >... | reverse complement strand
AGAACACAACAGCCCTACACTGCCACTCGCATGCAGGGCAGCCCGAGTCATCTCGTGGCCGGAAGTTAGGCCGTTCGCTTGAATGGGCGCCCTGCCTCTCAACTAGAGTTGGGAGTCTGAGGACAAGAATCATGGTCGGTGTAACTGACCGAATAGATGGTTAGTGGAGCAAAAGCTACCACAGGTGATTAACGAAGAACGCGAGTCTTGGTCTTATGCAAAAGCAACACTTCTAAAAGAGCAAAATGGCGCCTCTCTAAAACCTGAGACGCATACGCCCTCGTTTGCCCTTGACTTCCCCGTCGTTGTTATAGACGAGATGACAGAGGTGAATATCCATAACAACCGACACGTTCAATAAAGTCACAAACTATCGGGATGACAAGTTCAAGGCGGGACTCGTTACCGGGCTAAACCTTCACCGTAAGCAGCAAGGCGATTGCGACCGCGAAAAGGACTGCGAAGAGAGCCGCTCCATAACGTGATTTGTCCATGCCCATCCACCTCATCGCCGGATTTAACGCTAAAGATTTCAACGCTAACGCAGATTTCAACGCTAAAACAGCTTTCGGCGGGAAAGCGCCTTTGCTTTAACGTTAAAGCCAGTCCGCGTCAAAAAAATCCGGATGAATAATAGATGCAGCAACATTCGTTTCGGTTTTCAGCCCGGCAATTATGTTTTGCTGGTGATCACCGTCACAGCTTTTGCCGTTACTGCAAGTTGTATCACTGCAAGTTGTGTCACTGTAAGTTATAACCCGGAGTACCGGGCAGACGGCCGTTGATTTTGAGTACTTTTACCCCCTGGTGCAAGTCCTGGAGGCTCAGCAGCGCAATGCCGCCTTTTTCCGCGCGGACGGCTTCCAGTTGCATGCCGTTCGAAAACAGTGCCAGCGGCTCGCGCTGAGATTCACCGCTATAAAGCTTTTTGACCCAGAAAGCCTTGTATTCAGACTCTGACATCCGCAAAACCTGGTTCAAGAGCACATCCCGTTCTCTGGCGCCCGGAGCGCGGACGAACAATTCCACGGGCATGCCTCCGGCCCAGGACTGCTTTTGTCCGGAGAAGATTTTGCGCAATTCGGTGGAAGAAATCGAATCCACAGGATTGCTGGGATTCACGATCACGGCGATATCGCTGTCCTTAAATGATTTCGTGTCCTGCGCCGGAACACAACAAACCATGACCACCAGCATGGCGATGGAGAAAGCTGCGCGTTTGCAATATACGTTCGTCATGGGGAGCGCCTTTCTCAGAATCGGAATGCCATCTGCGCAAGAACTTCATTGAAGCTGGGCAGGTTGCGCCGGTAGGTCCGGTCATATTGAGTTTTTAAGGCCAGATAATCATTGAAGTCATAGCGAATGCCGGCGCTGGGACCGTGACGCAGCGAAACATCAGAATACAGCGGCGAGGAGGAAGACGCATTCACATACTGGTAACGGAAATATGGTCGCCATTGCGTACCCAGCTTGTGCGATATCAGCGCATAGAAAGCCGGTGTGTTAAATGTCTGGCTGGTGCCCTGCAATGTGTGTCGGAGGAAGAAGCCTTCGCTCAGAAATTCAAACCTTGGAGTGGTATAGACGGCGTGTAAAGATCCAATGGTCTGGCTGATGTGCAGTGGCGTGCCTTCCGGGTTCAGGCGATCGTGATAGAGGTTGCCGCCAACATCAAGTCCGGGGAGCCAGTCCGGCTTGAGAAATAATCCGGCGCTCACGTGGTTTCCGTTTTTCTCATCAATCTCCGGCGGGTTCGGCTGGTTGATCAACGGACGCACCGTGTCTCCGGTTCCGTATTCCAGATTGTAGTTAAGGCCCAGCGAGCCCGATGGAATCGCGCCAGTGGCTGACGCTCCCACTGCCTGCGATGGAAGCAATCCACCATGGTCGGCAAATTCCACAATCAACGGGCGGTCCACGGCGGTTTGCAGCCAGTTGCCGTGATGGAAGACCGAATTGTAGTAACTGGTAGCGGTATGATAACGGCCGAATGACATCTTCAGATAGTCATTGGCGTCATACTTCAGCAGCATGCGCTCCACGTCGGTTTCAAATTGCTGGCTGTCTCCCTCAGAGAATACGATCTCCGCCAGAACCATCATCTTGGGATTGATGTGTGAGGTCAGAAACAAGTCCACGTCGCCGATGGAGAAATTTCCGCTGGAGCCTGCCTTGAGTCCGAGCAATGGCGCTTCCGCAGGCTTCACGTCACTCGCGCGATAGGTGAGGGCGCCGAAGCCCTGGAATTGGATACCTCTGGCCAAGTGGAACGGTGCATTTTCCAGCGGCTGTGTTTGCGCCATGGTTGGCGACGCGGGTGAGCCTGGTGACGACAAAGTTGTTGTCGCCGCTGTTTCCGACAGCTTCGCCGCCTCTTCACTTGACGCCGTTTGAGTCGATGCCGGCTGTTTCGCTTCCAATGCGGCAAGCCGGCCCTTGAGTTCCTTCATCTCCGTCACAAGCTGGCGAATGGTCTGGCGCTGCTCTGCGATTTCCTTTTCCTGCACGCTGAGTGATGAAGCGGCTTCATCGCGCGAAGACGTGGTCTGAGCTGAAATGAGAACCGGGAGCAGTGCAAAAATGCTCAACCAGAAAATCTTGCGATGCATGGGTGGGCCTTATCTTTAATGCTTAAGTGGAAATTTTCTCGCGGATACTCGTGAAGAATACCCTTAGCATCAAAGACTTACAAGGAACTTGGCGTTCCATTCTGGTACAAAGGTAACCGGGCGTCTGCCCGAAAAAGTTGAATCCTTAAACCTTAAGGAAACACGAAATGTACTCTGTTTCCGCGCCTCTTTCCCTAGTGCGCGGGTTCCTGTGCACTGGCTAAGAGATGATTCAGGAAGGCCTTCTGCACGCGATTCATGAAATGGCCTTTGAGTGTAGCCGCGCCAATGGTGCGCGAAGCCTTTTCGTCGGCGATGAGAACGAACGTGCAATCAGCGCGCTGCTCCAGCGCCATCTCCGGAACAATGGAAACGCCAAGACCGGCGCTCACCATTCCCAGAATGCTGCTGAACTGGCCACTCTCAAAAATCACCTGCGGCATGATGCGAGCGCGCTTGCAAATTTCAATGGAGGTTTCACGGAAGCAGTGATCGTCGCGCAGCAGGAGAAAGGGCTCTTCCTTCAGATCTTTCATCACCAGCGATCTCTTCTTGGCCAGCCGGTGTCCCTTGGGAAGAATCGCGAAAAGACGCTCTGTACGCAGGGGAAAGACCTCCAGGTCATGTCCGCGCGCAGGCAACGCCATAATGGTAAGGTCCAGCAGGCCTCCGCGCAGACGGTCCATTAAACGCACCGTTACGTCTTCCACCACTGTCATGTGCGCTTCCGGATACTTGCGCGAAAACGACGCAATCCGCGTTGGCATGAAATATGGCGCGATGGTAGGAATTACGCCTACGCTCACAGGCCCGGAAACCGAAGACTGGCGCTGCGCCACTTCTTCCTTTGCCGTGCGCATTTCATTCAGGATGGCACGCGCTCGCGGCAGAAACATCTGCCCCATGTCGGTGAGACGAACGGAACGCCCCAGGCGGTCAAACAGGCGAACCGCCAGCTCTTCTTCCAGCTTCATGATCTGCTGGGAAAGAGAGGGCTGGGCCACCTGTTCACGCTCAGCCGCGCGAGTGAAATTGCCCGTCTCTGCCACCGCGCAAAAGTACCTTAGTTGGTGCACTTCCATAGTTTAAGCCTATTAAAAAGAAGCTAATTATATATTGGACACATAGCTCGCCGGTGACTATTTTTACTGCCATGGTCGCGCCTGTGGGGGCAAAAAGGGCGCGAACATTCGAGCCAGCCAAGCATGTCATCAGTCATCAGCATTCAGGAAACGTTCTTCAGCGCAGCGCTGCAAAACCGCAAACACGTTACGGTTTATCTTCTGACCGGCGTAACGTTAACTGGGAAAGTGCGCTCGTATGACAAGTACTCCATACTTCTGGAGGACCATGAGCAGGAACAGTTGATTTTCAAGCACTCCATCTCCGCGGCGTTTCTTTGTCGCGCCAAGGAGTGTCTGGAATGTTGTTCCGCGCACGCTGTTTAGCGCAAGTCAGGCCAGCGACCGGTTCACTGCGAAAAGCACCGGGCGATTGCGAGCGGTACGTTGAACGCTTATGCGCTCTGCCGTTTCACGTGCCGGATTTCTTCCCTCATCTCGGCATTCAGCCAGCGATCCAATAGTTTCTGCAGACAAGCCTGCCCGCACAGATGTTTAGCCTCTGCGTCATGGGCCATCATGTTTTCCCAGGGATAGACTTTGAACATCTCCCGCGTCGGCGCTTCCTGATGTGGAGAATACTGCTCCGTCCAGGCCAGCCACCAATCATCGTTGCTCCCTTTTTGCTTTCCGCAGATATCGCAATTGAACGTCTCAGTCCAGGTCATGTCACCTCTTAGTTGTGAAAGAGAACTTACTTGAGAAATGTGGCGAACGCAAACGTTGAATTTACGGTCTAAATTCAAAAAACAGAAGATTTTGTGGCACTGAAAATCCAGGTTCTATGCTTTTTGGTATATCTGCCTTTCGCTATGATTTGACGCGGCTATTTCAACCTTCTTTTCCACAAATTTTCTAGATTTCCTATCTTTTAACCCTGCTTTCAACAAGAGAGAATACCAGCAGAGTAGGATTCTTCGGGGCGGATACTTCTGTTACCGTTCCGGACACACGAGTGGGGATAAATTGACGCGTATAGAAACCCCCGTATTTCCCGGATCCCGCCTGCAGTTTTCAAACCACTGCTGAGTTCAGCACTTTCACTAGGAGAGAGGGCATGATGTCAAGCTTTGTAAAATCTTTACGACCGCTGATGGTAACGCTGCTGCTGGTCTGCAGCACGTTGCTCGTTGCGCAGTCCACCACCGATGGCGCCATCGGCGGTACTGTGTATGATTCGCATGACGCCGTGGTCGCGAACGCAAAAATTACTGTTCGCAACAACGGAACCAACGCCGAGAAAAGCGTCACAACCGACAACTCCGGTTACTATCGCATAACCACGCTTCAGCCAGGAACTTACACTGTCACGATTTCCCAGCAGGGCTTTTCTCCCTACAAAGCTGAGCAGGTAATCGTGCAAGTCGGCAGCGTAACAGCCATTTCGCCACGGCTCGGCATTGGTTCCACCACTGAGACGGTGGATGTAAGCGCGGAAGCGCCACAGATCAACAGCACATCCGCTGAGTTCGCCCCCACGCTTAACCAGACCTCCATTAGCAACCTGCCGATCAACGGCGGACGCTGGTCCAGCTTCGCTATCCTCACCCCTGGCGTGGTTAGTGACTCCAGCGGCTTCGGCCTTCTCAGCTTCCGCGGCATGAGCACGCTGCTGAACAACAACACCATAGACGGCGCTGACAACAACCAGGCCTTTTTCTCAGAAGAGCGCGGACGTACACGCGTAGGTTATTCCACTCCCAAAGCTGCTGTGGAGGAGTTCCAGGTCAATACCTCCAATTACTCCGCGGAGTATGGCCGTTCTGCCGGCGGCGTGGTCAACACCGTGACCAAAAGCGGCACCAACAGCATTCACGGCGAAGTGTACTACTATGATCGCGACAACGCGATGGGTGCAGCCAACGAGTTCACCACTCTCACTACCCAGACCGCTCCAGGCGTATTCACTACCAACCCTTACAAGCCAACTGACCGGCGCGATATGTGGGGCTTTGGCGTGGGCGGAGCCATCATCAAAGACAAGCTGTTCTGGTTCCTGGCATATGACGGCTTTCATCGCAATTTCCCGGGCACAGCAGCGGCCAGCGCCCCTAAAACGTTCTTTGGCCCGGCGCTCCCGGCGGACATCACCGCCTTATCAACGCGTCTGGGTGTATCTGCGGCGCAGGCACAGACCATTTACAACACCGATCTCACGGGCTTGGCCAGCATGACCGGTACCGTGCCGCGCAAAGGCGACCAGAACATTATTCTTCCGAAAATTGACTGGCAGATTAACGACAAGAACCGCGCATCATTCACTCTGAATCGCATGCGCTGGGATTCACCTGCCGGCATTCAGACCCAGGCTACCAACACTTTCGGCATTGCCAGCTTTGGCAATGACTTTGTGAAGGACACCTGGGGCGTAGCTAAGCTCGATACTCTCCTGACTCCTAACATCTCAAACGAAGTACGCTTCCAATATGGTCGCGATTTTGAGTTTGAAAATACGCAAACGCCAACGCCTTTTGAGCAGAATACTTTGCTCAACACGCCGACCTTTACCAATCCTCTGGGTCTGCCTCCGCAGGTCACCATCACTAACGGATTTACCTTTGGCACCCCGACCTTCCTGATCCGTCCCAGTTTCCCTGATGAATCCCGCTGGCAGGTTGCAGACACGGTCAACTGGACCCATGGCAAGCACAGCATGAAGTTTGGTTTTGACTTCAGCCACGTGTATGACAACTCGCAGAATCTGGCCACGCAGTTTGGCAGCTTCAGCTACGTCGCTGCGGGCGGCGTCTCTGCGCTGGGAAACTTCATGTCTGACCTGAATGCTCCCAAGACCTGCCGCGGCACGGTAGGCGGCGTCGCCAATACCCATGTTGCCTGCTATTCGCAATTCCAACAGGCATTTGGGCCTCTGGGTTTCGACTTTTCAACCAAAGACATTGCGTTCTTTGTCCAGGACGACTGGAAAATAGCTCGCCGCTTAAGCCTGTCTCTTGGTGTTCGTTATGAGCGCGAAGTTCTTCCGGATGTATTCGGCAACCTGGTCAATTCCGCCATTCCCCAGACGGCGCACATGCCCAGCGACAATAACAACTTCGGTCCGCGCGTCGGCTTTGCCTTTGACGTTTTCGGTACCGGCAAAACCGTATTGCGCGGCGGCTACGGCGTCTACTATGCCCGCGTCATCAACTCCACCATCTTCAGCGCCCTCACCAGCACAGCGATGCCGGGAGCGCAGACCTTGATCACAGATTCTCCAACCACTGTAGGTGCTCCCAGCTTTCCGGTAGTTTTCCCCGGCTCCACGCCGCCTCCGGGTAAGAGCGCAACCTTCTTTGATCCGAACTTCCAACTCCCGCAAATTCGCCAGGCTGACTTGACCATTGAGCATGATTTGGGATGGGGAACAGTGCTTTCCGTCAGTTATCTCGGCAGCTTTGGCCGTCAATTGCCGGATTTCGTTGATAGCAACCTGAACGCTCCTTCCGGCAACCTTACTTACACTGTCCTGCCTGGGGGGCCGCTTTCGGCCAGCACCATGACTGTTCCGTTGTTTACTGGACCGCGTAAAAATCCAGCCTTCGGTGCTTTGACCGATATTTTCAGCGGCGTAACCAGCAATTACCAGGCACTATCGTTCCAGGCCAATCACCGCATGAGCCATCATGTGCAGTTTGGCGCCAACTACACTTACTCACACGCTTTGGACAACGGCGTGAACGGCACCACTTTCACCGCCACAAACTCACTGTTCAATCCCGCTAACTTGAATGCCGACTACGGCAACTCAATCTACAACGTACCGCAGCGCTTTGTATTGAATGCCGTCATTACTTCACCCTGGCATTTCGATGGCTGGAGCAAGTGGCTCGCAAATGACTGGGAACTCGCTCCGGTGTATCAGATCCAGAGTGGATTGCCGGTCACGGTTGGTGTGAGCGGCAACGCCGCATCAGCTCTGAACCCGACAGCTGGCAGTCTTACCGGTTCCGGTGGAGCAAACCGCATCCTGAGCCGCAACAGCGCTCAAATGCCTGGCACTTGGATTACAGACCTCCGCGTTTCCAAGAGCTTTGCTGTAAAGGAACACTACAAACTGGAACTGCTGACTGATTTCTTCAACTTGGCGAACAAACAGAACATCACCGGTATTAACACCACGGGTTATAGCGTCGGCGGCACCGCTGCGGCTCCAACCCTTGTTCCGGTTTCGTCGTTTGGTACAGCCTTTTCATCCAACAGCAACTTCATTTATTCACCGCGACAGATCCAACTGGGAGCGCGCATCCACTTCTAGTTGTATTCGACCCAGAGAGCGCGGCGGCTTCGGCTGCCGCGTTTTCTTTTCCCGGTTAGCCAGACACAATTTTTAACATTTTGCTGACACGTCACAGTCCCGCGACCATTACAATCTTCGGGAACTTTCAATCGTCAACTGGAGACTCCGCTGTTCCGCACGAACATCCGGAATCGCATATTTCATCCAGCTTCAAGGGGTCCACTTGAAAAAACTGATCGCCGTCATTGTTCTTGCTGCCATTCTTCCCTTCAACGTGTTTGGCTGGGGACCCAAAGGTCACGCCATTGTGGCTGACATTGCCTACTCGCGGCTCACACCCCAGGCCAGGGAAAACCTGCGCGTGATTCTGGGAGAAGACCATCTGGACGCGATCTCAAGCTGGCCTGACGAAATCAAGAAGCAGCGTGATGAATCTTACAACTGGCACTTTGTTGATATCCCGAAAGATGCGGCCGGCTTTGACGATGCCCGAGACTGCTTCCTTCCCAATGACAAACACAAGGACGCCGCCACGGACCATCAGAACTGCGCCGTGGACCGCATCGAATATTTCAAGAAAATTCTGGCCGACAAAAACGCCACGCAATTGCAGCGAGTCGAAGCCCTCAAATGGGTAGTGCATTTTATCGGCGATCTTCATCAGCCGCTGCACGCGATTGACACCGCGCGGGGCGGCAATGATTTCAAGCTGCCTGTGTTTGGCAGTCCGCAGTGCGGAGACTACCCCTGCAACCTGCACTGGAGCTGGGACTCCATGCTGCTTGAGCACACCGGACGCAACGAACCTGAATACGTGGCTTACCTGTTAAAGATGATTCAGGACGAACAGTTGGACAGAAAGCCGGTTGGCACGCCCAGGGATTGGGCCAACGAGTCTCATCTCATTGCACGCGAAATCGTGAATCACGTCCCTGACGGAATCGACGACAGTTATTTCAAAAGCAATATTCCCATCGTAGACGAACGCCTTGCCTTGGCGGGGCTGCGACTGGCTGCAGTCCTGAACGAAGCTCTGGGGCATGTGAAGACGGAGCAACTCAAGACGGACCTGCAAGAACATCAGGGCTCATAAAACCTAAAGCGCCAAGGAGCGGACCGGGATGCTACTCAATCGGCTTTCCAAGTACGTAGCAGTGGCAGTCGCACTCACAGTTTTATCTCTCGGACCATCCCTGGCGCAACCGGCCCCGCAACAGCTACCAACAGGCATGAGCATCACGCCCACCGCTGCTCGCGGCACTATTCTCCTTCCGCTGAACCCTGACCTGCCGGATTTGCCGCAATACATCGCGGACCATCCCATCTCCACCGCGCTCAGCCCGGATGGTTCGACTCTTCTGATTCTCACCAGTGGCTTCAACCGCGTGTCGGATATCAAGGCAAAGAAAATACCCGCGCTCTCCAACGAATACGTTTTCGTCTATGACGTTCGCCGCAATCCGCCGGTGAAACAGCAGGTCATCCAGATTCCCAATACATACGTTGGCATCGCCTGGGCGCCCGATGGCCATGCCTTCTACGTCTCTGGAGGCATGGACGATAACGTTCACGTCTTCTACCAGAATGTTGAATCCAAATCAGGAAGAGAGTGGGCGGAATCATTGCCACCGATCACTCTTGGCCACAAATCCGGCCTGGGAATTTATACCGGCGAAGAGGCTGACGAAAAACTCAATCGTCCCGTTGCGGCCGGCCTGGCCGTCAGCGCAGACAGCAAAAAGCTGCTGGTCGCCAACTGGTCCAATGATTCCGTCACGCTCATCGATACAAACTCTAAAAAGCTGACTGCGGAATTGGATCTTCGGCCCGGCAAGAATGATCCCGCAAAAAAAGGTGTCCCTGGCGGCGAATACCCATACGGTGTCGCGTTTAAAGATAACGATAAAGCCTATGTCTCCAGCCTGCGTGACCGGGAGATCGTGGTCCTCGACGTGCGCGCGGCTCCCGCGATTACCGGCCGCATCAAGACGCATGGCCAGCCCGGCAAAATGATCCTGAACAAAGCGCAGACGCTGCTGTTCACAGTGTGTGACAACAGCGACTCGGTCGTGATTCTTGACACTATAAAAGACCGCATTGTTGCAGAAATCAAAACCACCGCTCCCGCCGGCATGTTGACCGGAAAAAAGAATTTCAAGGGCAGCATACCCACCAGCCTGGCGCTTTCACCCGACGAGAAAACTCTTTACGTCACCAACGCCGGCACTAACTCGGTGGCTGTGATCCGCTTGGATAAAGATCCTGACGATAGTGCCGTTACCGGTCTGATCCCGACCGGCTGGTATCCAACATCTGTCACCCCCGCACGTGACAACAAGCTGCTTTACGTCACATACGCCAAGTCAGTACCTGGTCCCAATCCAAAAGCATGTCGCAGCAACCTGTCCACCTCAGGCGACCGGCCATGTGCCCTGGCGCAGCAATATGTATTGCAATTGGAGAAAGGCGGCCTCGCGGTGATTCCGCGTCCGCAACCGGCAGAGTTTGCAGCATTGACACAGCAGGTCGCAGCCAACAATCATTTTCCGGTCACCGCACGCCCAGCCCAAAAGCGGGCCGGCGACGAAAAGCTTTTCTCGTTCCTTCGCGGCAAGATCCATCACGTGATCTATATCGTGAAAGAAAATCGCTCGTACGATCAGGTTCTGGGTGATCTTGAAAAAGGCAACGGCGATCCCTCACTCACTCTCTTCCCTGATCCCATGTCACCCAACCATCATGAACTGGCCCGCCGTTTCGTGACGCTGGATAACTTCTATACCAGCGGTGAAGTCAGCGGAAGCGGATGGAACTGGAGTACCGCCGCCCGCGCCACTGATCTCACCGAACGCACCATTCCCATGAACTATGCCGGACGCGGATTGGACTATGACGTGGAAGGCATGAACCGCGGTATCAACGTGGGCGCCACCAGTTCTGAGGAGCGCTATCGCGGCAGCATTGCCGATCCCGATGACCAGCTTCCCGGCAACGCTGATGTGGCCGCACCGGATGGCCCGGACGATGATTCCGGCGCCGGCTATTTATGGGACAGCGCTCTGCGCGCGAAAATCAGCATTCGCAATTACGGTTTCTTCGCGAACCTGGAGCATTACTCAGCGACCGCCGAAGGCGGTCCACCGTTGCCGCTGCTGCACGCTCCGCATGAGACCCAGACACGCGTGGCCTTTCCCACCAACCCTCGTCTTCAGGACATCACGGACCCTTACTTCCGCAGTTTTGATATGCGCTTCGCCGATTACTGGCGATTTAAGGAATGGGAACGCGAATTTGACGGCTACGTTAAGAACGACAATTTTCCCACTCTGGAACTGGTCCGCCTGCCGCGCGATCATTTTGGCAATTTCAAGGAAGCCGCGGACGGGGTGGATACCGTGGAAGCACAGATGGCAGATAACGATTACGCCCTGGGCATGCTCGCCGAAAAAATTGCCGCCAGCAAATATGCGGCTGAAACTTTGATCTGCGTGGTTGAAGACGATGCCCAGAACGGCCCCGACCACGTGGATGCCCACCGCAGCATCGCTTTTGTCTTTGGCGCGTATGTAAAAAAGGGCGCGGTAGTTTCGCAACACTACACCACTGTATCCATGCTGCGGACCATCGAAGAAGTTTTAGGCATCGGTGCTCTCGGCATCAATGATGCCTACCAATCCCCGATGACAGATGTATTCACCACCACCGGTTCCTCTTGGACGTTCAAAGCCCGCGTGCCCGCCATCCTGCGCAGCACAGAGCTGCCATTACCGTCCGCGTCAGACGCGCAGGATCATGCCAATTCTGCCCAATCGTCAATGCCCGCGCACTCGGCAGCTTTCTGGGCTGAACAGACGAAGGGCTTTGACTTCAGCGAAGAAGACAAGCTCGATTCCCAGGCCTTCAATGAAATTCTCTGGAAGGGACTGAAGGGCGAGAACTCGGCTTATCCCTCCGAGCGCGATGGCAGGGACCTGAGCAGGAAGCGCAAGAAAATTTTGCGCAATGCTAAGGTGTGCGAGCGATCCAACCAAAACTGTGCCGACCGCTGACGGCGATGGACGGGAGTTCCGAGACCCGAAGAAATGACAATTGTCACTTTTCTTCCATGACATTCCGCACTTATCTCGCTTCATGGCGGACGGCATAATCATTTAAGAGCCAAAAGCGCCGTGAGAAAGCATGCAGCGTCATTTATCATGGACACAACCTTTGCTGACTCTGCAAGCAGTGTCCACGGCTGAAGATAGCCGGCAAATTTCGCCACGAACTTAGGCAGGTTTCTAACCTATGAGTACAACTTCTCTGCCTCCACGGCACGATCTGAGTTCGCTACGTATTGATGATCGTTCGCGGAAGCCAAAAACTAATAAAGGCCGCCTCTGGCTGATCATTTTCGGGGTCCTCTTGCTCATTGGGGCGGTGGCGGCACTTGTCGCGTTTCGCCCCGGCACACCCGTGGTGGAAGTGGCATCAGCGCGCGCTGCCAATGACGCTCGCGCACAGGCGTTGCTCAATGCCAGCGGCTATGTGACTCCGCGTCGCCGCGCCACGGTGGCCGCCAAAGTCACCGGCTTGGTGGAAAAAGTTTATGCCGAAGAAGGTTTGCAGGTAAAAGCCGGCCAGGTGCTGGCCATTCTGGATTGCTCCCAGCCGAACGCCGGATTGAATTCAGCCAGACGAGATCGTGACGCCACGGCAGCCGCGCTTTCTGATCTGGAAGTCCAGCTTGCCAATGCTGACCGCGATCTCGTACGTGCCAAATCCATGCGCGCTGCCGGCATCAACAGCCAGCAGGCCTTTGACGCCGCGCAGATGGCTGCTGACAGCCTTCGTTCCAAGATCGCACTCACCAAAGAGCAGACTCGCGCCGCCGATGCTCGCATTGGGGTTTCACAACAGGACGTGGACAACTGCACCGTGCGCTCACCCTATGACGGCAAGGTAGTTTCCAAGGATGCGCAACCCGGCGAGATTGTCTCGCCCGTTTCTGCCGGCGGAGGCTTTACCCGCACCGGCATCGCAACCGTTGTCGATATGAAGTCGCTGGAAGTGGAAGTCGACGTGAACGAATCGTACATCGCGCGCGTGAAACCCGGACAAAAAGTGATCTCCACGCTGGATGCCTACCCTGACTGGCAGATTCCTTCCACGGTCCGCACTGTTATTCCCACGGCGGACCGCCAGAAGGCCACGGTGAAAGTTCGCGTTTCCTTTGACCAGCTTGATCCGCGCATTCTGCCTGACATGGGAGTAAAGGTCGCATTTTTGGGTGACGATCCGAACGCAGGCAAGGCTAAAGGTACTGGCCCTGAGGCACGCGCCATTATTCCCGCGTCTGCGGTCCGCAAGGAAGGCGCCGCTTCCGTGGTCTACCTGGTGAACCAGAAAAAACTGGAACGCCACACCGTGACTCTTGGGGCAACTCGTGGCAGTGACGTTGAAATTATGGCCGGCCTTTCCCCGGGTGACAGCGTTGTATTGCGCGGCGCTGAAAACCTGCATGACGGGCAGACCGTGGAAGTAAAACAGTAAAGATCAACTAATAAGGAGCAAATATGGTACGTGTTGACGGATCCGGAAGCGCTTCAAGCTTGATTCACGTTCGCGGTCTGGACAAGAAATACTATCGCGGTGGTGAAGAGATCCACGTGCTGCAAGGCTTGAACCTTGACGTTGATCAGGGCGACTTTGTGGCCTTCATGGGCCCCAGCGGTTCCGGCAAGACCACTCTGCTCAATCTTCTGGGCGGATTGGACGTTCCTTCCGCCGGCAGCATCACCGTAGCAGGCGATGAGATCACCCATATGTCCCGCGGCAATCTCACGGAGTGGCGCGCCCGCCACGTCGGTTTTGTCTTCCAGATGTACAACCTCATTCCGGTGCTTACGGCATTCCAGAATGTTGAGCTCCCATTGCTGCTCACCAAGCTTTCCAAGACCGAGCGCCGCAAGCACGTGGAGACCGCCCTTGGCGTCGTTGGACTGTCTGACCGCATGAATCACTTCCCTCGCCAGCTTTCCGGTGGACAGGAACAGCGCGTGACCATTGCCCGCGCCATCGTTTCCGACCCAACGTTCCTGCTGTGCGACGAACCCACAGGCGACCTGGATCGCAAGAGCGCTGACGAAATCATGGCTCTTATCCTGACCCTGGTGAAGCAGGATAAGAAGACAGTGCTGATGGTGACGCACGATCCGCAAGTGGCTGATCGCGCAGATGTCACCCTTCATTTAAATAAAGGAGCGCTGGTGGAAGCCTCCAAGCTGGAAGGAGCCAGGTTGGAAGGAACAAGGTCGGAAGGAGTAACGTCCGGGGGTGCGCGATGAAATACAGCACGCTCATCCTGGCCAATTTGTTCCGCAAGAAAATCCGTCTCATTCTTACGCTGGGCTCGTTCTTCGTGGCCTTGTTCCTGTTCGGTATGCTCGCCGCCATTCGCGGCGCATTTAACCAGGGCGTGGACGTGGCTGGCGCGGATCGGCTTGTAGTAATTAATCGCGTTTCACTGATCTCTCCGGTGCCTTTGTCTTACATGGACAAAATCCGTCAGATTAAAGGCGTCAAGTACATCACGCACATGAGTTGGTTCGGCGGCGTATATCAGGACCCGAAAAATTTCTTCCCCAAGTTTGCCGTGGACGTTGAGAACCAGCGTCTGGTGTATCCCGAACTGCTGGTGTCCGATGCAGAATGGAACAATTTCGTAAAAGACCGCGAAGGAGCGGTGGTCGGCGCATCCGTTGCCAAGCGTTTTGGCTGGAAAGTGGGCGATCGCATTCCCATCAAGGGCGATATCTTTTCCGGCAACTGGGAATTCAACCTAGACGGAATTTATCACGGCAAAGACGCCCAGCAGGATGAATCCCAGATGTGGTTCCAGTGGAACTATCTTGAAGAGCGGGCCAAGGACCAGATAAAAGGTCGAGTTGGCTGGTACACGCTGCGGGTTAACAATCCTGACGACTCCGGCCGCATCGCCAAAGAGATCGACGAGAAGTTTGCCAATTCCAGTTACGAAACGAAGACTGAAACCGAGAAATCGTTCGCCACCGGCTTCGTCAAACAACTCGGCAACATTCAGTTTCTCATCATTACCATCGGCAGCGTTGTGTTCTTCACCTTACTGCTGATCACCGGCAACACTATGGCGATTGCCGTCCGCGAGCGCACGGGCGAACTGGCGGTGTTAAAAGCCGTGGGATTTTCTGACCGTTTTATTTTGTTGTTCGTCATGGCTGAATCTCTGGTGATTGCACTGATCGGTGGAGGCCTGGGCATTATCGCGTCCAAGATCCTTGCCGCCGTGCACAATCCCATTCCCAATGTCCTGCCGTACTTCAGTGTTCCCAATCAGGCGCTGGTCATGGGATTCGTTCTGGCCCTGGCGGTCGGACTCATCAGCGGCATCATTCCGGCAATCGGCGCCATGCGCTTGCGCGTGGTCGACGCGCTCAGGAGAGTGTGAAATGGCTATCCCTGTTGTTTACAACCTGAGAAGCGTGCGACAGCGCTGGAATTCTTCCATCGTCGCCGTGCTGGGCATCGCCGGCACCGTCGGCGTTTTTGTAGCCATGCTTTCCCTGGCGCATGGCTTCAAGGCAACGCTGGTCGCGTCCGGAACCACTGATAACGCTCTCGTTCTTCGGGCTGGCGCCAACGCGGAGATGAATGGCGCGGTCACACTGGATGAGGTGCGCATACTCCAGGACGCTCCCGGTATTGCTCGCGGAGCCAATGGCCCGCTGGTCTCCGCCGAAGCCGTGATGATTGCTCCGTTTCCGCTGATCAGCACCGGAACAGACGCCAATGTACAAATCCGTGGAGTATCTCCTACAGCCTTGGAGGTGCGCAAGACACTCAAAATTGTCGAGGGCCGCTTCCTTCAACCTGGACTCACGGAGTTGGTGGTCGGCAGGAATGTTGCCGGCACATACGCGGGCCTGAAAATGGGAAGTGAAGTCCGCTTTGGCGGCGCTACCTGGCATGTTGTCGGCGTGTTTGACGCTGGCGGCAGCGCCTTTGATTCGGAAGTCTGGGCGGACGCTCACGTTCTCAACCAGGTCTACAAACGTCCGGACAACATCTTCCAGTCCGTGACCGTCCACCTTACCTCGCCGGACGCCATGCAGCAATTCAAGGACAAGGTTTCCGCGGATCCGCGCATGAACGTGGATATTGATCGCGAGGTAAATTACTACAGCAAGCAGTCGCAGACCATGACCTCCATCATTACCACGCTCGGCGGGATTGTTGCCATCATCATGGCGATTGGCGCGGTCTTCGGCGCGCTCAACACCATGTACTCCGCTGTGTCGGAGCGCTCGCGTGAGATTGCAACATTGCGTGCTCTTGGTTTTGGCGCCGGATCGGTGGTCTTTTCCTTCACCGTGGAAGCGCTGCTGATTTCCTTCGTCGGAGGCGTAGTTGGCTGTCTGGTCGTTCTTCCGCTGAACGGATTCACCACGGGCGCCATGAATTGGCAGACTTTTTCCCATCTGGCGTTCGCTTTCAAGATCACGCCACCGCTTTTGCTGCAGGGCATCATCTTTGCCCTGGTCATGGGATTGATTGGCGGATTGCCTCCGGCCATCCGCGCGGCCCGGCGTCCCGTGGCTCCAGCTTTACGCGGACTGTAGTTCGGCCCCCCGACATTCCATTAGAAATAAAAATGCCGCGCTGAGAAAATCCAGTGCGGCATCTTTTTGTTACGAGCGAGAAGCTCTTTTTACCAGACGTGGCAGGCGTTGGCGCTTACCATCTTCTGTCCCGGCTTGCAGTTGAACGCCTTGGCAAAATCCGCGTTGTTCTGCACCGTACCAATGACGCGGTACTGCCCCGGCGAATGTGGATCCGTCTTCACCAGCAGGCGCGCGCTTTCCGGAGTCCGGTTTTCGCACCAGACCTGGGCAAAGCCAACAAAGAAGCGTTGCTCCGCCGAAAGGCCTTCTTTCTCCTGCGCCAGCTTGGCATCTTTTTCCATCTGCTTGCGCAGCGCCATCAACGCGATGTGAATTCCGCCGTTGTCAGCGGTGTTTTCACCCAGCGTCAAACGTCCGTTGAGGTGGAGATCATCCACTGCAACGAACGAGCTGTATTCATCGGCCACGCATCCGGTGCGCTTGTCGAATTCCTGGCGATCAGCCGGTGTCCACCAGTCAGTGAAGTTTCCGGCAGCGTCAAACTTGCTGCCCTGGTCGTCAAAGCCGTGCGTCAGTTCGTGTCCGATCACCACGCCGATGCCGCCAAAATTCACGGCATCATCCGCGCCGCGATCAAAGAACGGCGGCTGAAGTATTCCTGCCGGGAAATTGATGTTGTTCTCAGCAGAGTTGTAGTAGGCATTCACCGTCGGCGGGCTCATGCCCCATTCCTTCTTATCCAGCGGCTTGCCAATCTTGTTGAGGTTGCGTTTCACCTCAAATACGCGCGCGGCCTGAGCGTTCGCCAGCAGGTCACCGCGAACGATTTTCACCGTGCTGTAGTCACGCCATTTGTCCGGAAAGCCAATCTTGTTGCTGATGGCAGCGAGCTTTTCTTCGGCTTTTGTCTTGGTCTCCGGGGTCATCCAGTCCAGGGTCTTGATGTCTTCACCCAGGGCCTGCTCAAGCGCATTCACTAACTGCAGCATGCGCTCCTTGCCCTCTTTACCGAAGGTCTCGTCCACATACGGCTGGCCCAGCGCTTCACCCAGCAGGCCATCTGTGGTTTGTACGCAGCGCTTCCAGCGCGGCTGGAGTTCTTTTTGCCCGCTCAGAAACTTGCCGTAGAAGTTGAAATTGGCAACAACGAAATCCTCTGAGAGCAGCGGTGAGGCTGCGCGCACGGCGTGCCAGCGAAGATAGGTCTTCCAGTCATCCAGGGGAACGGATGCAATCACGGGATTGACCTTCTGGAAGAAGTCCGGAGGAACCACATTGATTTCAGTAAAGCTGGGAGTGCTGCGGGCGGTGAAATAGCGCTCAAATTCGAAATTCGGAGCCAGCGCCGCCAGCTCAGAAACTTTCATCTTATGGTCGCGATTCTTTGGGTCGCGCATTTTCACGCGCTCAAATGCGGCCTCTGCGAGCTGGGTCTCAATGGCCATCACGGCCTGGGCTTCCTTTTTCGAAGCTTCCGCGCTGTCACCCATTAAGGTGAACTCCGCAGCGAGGTGCTCAAGATACTTTTCCCGCGTTTCCTTGGACTTGGCGTCCTGATTGAGGTAGTAGTCTCGATCAGGGAGTCCCAGTCCGCCCTGGCTCACACCGGCAATTTGCGTGGTGGCATTGTGTAGATCAGGTTGCGCACTGAAGCCGAAGAGCGCCGGCACGCCCAGGTCTTGTAGATAAGCAATCGTGTCAATCAACTGGTCTTTGCTGCTGACGGCGGCAATGCGGTCCAGTTCCGGCTTGAGAGGCGCCTTTCCCCTGGCGTTAACGGCCTTCTCGTCCATGCAGGATTGGTACATATCGCCAATTTTCTGCTGCACGGGAGTCCGCTTGGGATCATTGGCCGAATCCTTCTCCAGGATCTGGTGCAATGTCTGGCGATTGTATTCCGCCAGTTCGTTGAACCTTCCCCAGCGCGCTTCATCCGAGGGAATGGGGTTCTTTTTACGCCAGTTGCCGCAGGCATATTCGTAAAAATCTTCGCAGGGGTTGACGGTCTTATCCATCGCATCCAGATCAAAAGACTTGGGACGCGCAACCATCTTGGCATCAGCAGGCGCGGCGGACTTTTCCGAGGTTACAGCCGGCGTGGGAGCTTTCTTTGCATCCTTCGATGCAGGAGCGCCGCCCTGGGCGAACGCAGCCGTACCCGCAAGAAGGACTATTGGAATAACTCGTTTCAGGAGCATTATTGGCCTCAAAGTTGAATTTCAGGAACTGACGAGTTTATGCTGATTTGGAGCGTCTGTAAACGGGGTGCCGAGTAAGGAAAAGTTAACCGGCGGAATGTGGCCTGGTTATGTCTTTGGGATGATCTTACCCTGGAAAGACCTAGGTGCGTGGCCCAGGCTTGGGAGTTTCGTCAACCACCCAGCGATCGGTGTTTCTTCTTTGCTGCTTGTCACCATACATGCGGCGGTCCGCTTCGGCCAGCAGTTGTTCGCCATCGGTACCGTCTTCCGGATACATCGCGTAGCCAACACTAAGGGAAAGAAGATCTTCACCGCAGACTTCGCGCCCGGCGGCGCTTGCCAGTTCGCTGAGACATATTCCTCGAGCGCGTGCGGCAGCAGCGCCAAGGCCCGGCGCGACAATCACGAACTCATCGCCACCCATGCGGGCCACATAGTCATATTCACGGCAGGAACCCTGCAGGCTGCGCGCGAACAAGCGCAGAATACGATTTCCTTCCAGATGTCCAAAACGATCATTGATCTGTTTGAAGCCATCCAGGTCGCAGACCATCACAGTGAGAGAAGTCTTCAGGCGGCGGCAGCGAGCGGTTTCTCGATCGAGATGTAGAAACAGGGATCGAGCATTGGGCAGATCTGTCAGGTAATCCGTGGTGGCGGAATTCTCAGCTTGCTGGAATGCCAGCGCATTCTCCACGGAAAGCGCAACCTTGTTGCTGATCGCCATCAGGATGCGAAGATGGTCTGGCGTGTATGCATCCACCTGCGAACTATAGAGCGTGAGCGCGCCCACCACACCTTGAATACCTTCCAACGGCACCGAAATAGCTGAGCGCAACGGCAGGAAGTGCGCTGGATCATCTGCATAACCTGTTTCCTGAGCAGGATCAGCGTTGAGGATCGCCTTGCGATTCCTGGCCACGCCCCCGGAAATGCCTTGCCCCAGAGGAATTCGAAGGGAAGCAAATAAACGGAAATTGTCACCGCTTACAAACTCAGGAACCAGTTCTTCTCCGCGCAGGATAAACGCCGCCAGTGAAGCATAAGGAACCAGTTTCTTCAGGCGAACGCTAAGCACTGAAAGGGTTTCATCCAGACTGAGTGAGTTGCCAAGATCGTGGCTCAACTCGAATAGTATCTGCGCTTCCTGCCGGGCCGCCGCAATGGATGTAAGGAAGCTTCCTGTGGCCGGCGGTTCTGCTTTCGCCGCAGATGGAACTGACGGTGCCTGCTGCACACCAGACGCCACATTGAGCGCGGGCTGCGCAGCAGCAGACTTTAAGTCAGCAAGTATTTCGAGGTCAAGGTAAGTCTTTTCCAGCAGCTCCACGACCTCGGGATCAAAGGCCCGTCCTGACTCTGAAACCACGTGGGCCATGGCCTGATCCAGCGTGAGGCCTTTGCGATACTGGCGCTCTGTGGTGAGTGCGTCCAGGCAATCAACCGCGGCAAGAATGCGTGCCCCGATTGGAATTGCTTCTCCACTTAACCCGTCTGGATATCCCGTCCCGTCCCATTTCTCATGGTGCGCCCTCACAATAGGCACAACCGGATACGGAAACTGTACCCGCTCCAGAATCTCAGCGCCCACAATAGGATGGATTTTTATCTTCTCAAACTCTTCCGGTGTAAGACGGCCCAGCTTGGAAATAATGTTCTCCGGAACACCCAGCTTGCCAATGTCATGCAACAAAGCCGCGGCACGCAGCGCTTCCAGTTCGTTCGGCGTAAGATGCAGCTTCTTGCCCAACTCTACAGCGTATACACGCACCCGCTGGAGATGGTCCTGGGATGTCTGGTCTTTGGCTTCAATCGCCAGTGCCAGCGCTTCAATGGTTCGGAGATGCAGTCCGGCCATCTCTTCAACCTGGCCCTTTTCGCTTTCCAGCCGGCTTAAGTAAAGTCGATACGACCGGTGAATGACAAACATTGCCGGGAAAGCCAATAGTGACGTCTGCCAGGAAAACTGCCGGTTGATGAGGCTGACCAGCCCAGCGATTCCAGCGCCAGCAAGATAGTAAGGAAATGACCAGACGTAACAGTTACGCCAAACCTGCTGCAGGTTCCGTTTCTCAGTCAGCCAAATGATAGTGGCGATAGGCAGTGTATTCAGGACAAAGTAAACACACGCAGCCAGCATGATCAGGAGATAAGGGCTGTTACCAACCCATGCGGCCGCCGGTCCATGATAGGCGTAGAAAGCTCCCCAGACGGCAAATGCCGCACTCAGCACGTTGAACGCAGACTCCTTCAGGTTGAACCCGCCCTTGCGAATCATGAGTGACTGGCTGAGGATCGCCGCGCAACCAATGATCAGCGTCTCGCTGTAGTTCAGCTCCGCGATTCCAATCAGGATAAAGAGGAAATTCACGGAAACGGTGCCGTTCATTTCCGGGATGTTAATTCTCAATCTGGAAGCGAAAACGGAAAGAAGAAGATAGACAACGAATTTCGACGCATCAGGAATGGCAAAATTTCGCGCGGCCAGGATCAGCGCACCCAGACCGCATGCGCAGACCACACAATAAAAGAATGTTGCCTTCCTGGACATAGGTTCTCGTTTACGAGGTTTGTAAGGGCAAGTTTGGGGCCAAAGAGGGCTTGGGCTTTAGAGTCTATCGGACTCAATCAGAAGGACTTAAGTGCGACAGGGAACCTCAGGGAACGGCCATCGGCAAAGCTGTGCCTGTTTGTCACCTTAAATGGGCCAGTTGCTGTGCCAGAGTGTCACACAGGTTGCATTTCGGGAGATCAGGCGGCAAGCAAGAACTAATGATGATGGTCCGTTTTTGCTGACTAAAGTAATTGAAAGCCGGTTTTGGTGGTTGCTTAGAAACACCAAGTTGCTACATGATGAACGCCACGGGTTGGCAAAATCTTGAACCAGCCCAATCTTCCACTACGGCGTTTATGCAAGTGACTCATGGCGAACATCTCGCACCCTCCGCTCAGTCCGCCTCTGACATGAGCAAGCTGGTGGTGCGCAGTGAATCGCTCAAAAGAGTGATGAAGCTGGCTGAAAAAGTGGCTCGCCATCCCGCCGCCGTTTTGATCATTGGAGAAACCGGCACGGGCAAGGAAATGATTGCCCGTACTATCCATAACTCATCTTTGCGCTGCAACAATGCGCTGGTGGACGTAAACTGCGCCGCCATCCCTGAACATCTGGTGGAAAGCGAGCTTTTTGGCTATGAAAAAGGCGCCTTTAGCGGCGCCGATTCGCTCAAGCCCGGCTTCTTTGAACTTGCGGATAAAGGCACATTGTTCCTCGACGAAATTGGCGATCTCGATCTCAAAGTCCAGGTGAAGCTGCTGCGCGTACTGGATGGTGTTCCCTACTATCGCCTGGGCGGCACCAAAAAGGTCAGCGTTGACGTGCGTATTGTGGCAGCAACCAATCGCGATCTGGAAGAGCACGTCAAGGCCGGCCGCTTCCGTAGCGATCTGTACCACCGCCTTGCCCAGTTCAAGCTGGAAGTACCCGCGTTGCGGGATCGTCCTGAAGATGTGCTGGGGATTGCCGAGCAGGTACTGCACGAACATTTTCCTGAATCAATCTTTGCCCAGGATGCGGTCGATGCTTTGCTCGGATACTCCTGGCCGGGCAATGTGCGCGAATTGCGGAACGTGGTCTTCCGCGCAGTTCTTCAAGGCCATGACGCGCAGTTCCAGGTTACGGCCCAGGACCTTCAATTACCCGGCTCCGATCAGAACGAAGAAGACACCGCACCGGCCAGCGGTGAACTCAGCCAGGTTGAACGGCAGATGATTTTCCAGGCACTCGAGAAAAACGGCAACAACCAGGGCAAAGCAGCACAGGCCCTGGGTATTTCCCGGCGTACGCTGCTTCGTAAACTCAAGGCCTATCGCGAAAACGCGGATGAGTCGCCCGCCGGCACCTTAAGTTTGAGCCAGCAGCATTACTATCGCGCCCATATGGCATTGCCGGTGAAATTGAAATACGGTAATGATCAGTTTGGCGGCATGCTCCTGAACCTGAGCCAGGGTGGCGCGGGCGTGAGTTGTGAAAAGCCTTTAAAAACCGGCGGCCCCATCACTATCTCTTTCAGCATACCGGGAACCGCGGGTAACGCCGATCTGCTGGGACGCGTGACATGGGCCAATCGAGAAGGCCAGCACGGCATACAGTTTGGCGACCTGCCTCCTTCCATACGCACCACGCTGCAACGCTTCCTGCGTTCTGAAATGCAGAAAGATGGATGGGAGTTGGGAAATTCCGAGTAATTATGTCGCTTCGTTCCAAACCGCTTATGTGCAAATAATCTGGGAACAGTTTGTTCTCTCCTGTTGCAGCGGGCTCGGCGCGTGTTCGGCCTCGCCCTTGTTCTTTGTCGCTTCGCTCCGAAACCGCTAGACAGTAATTCCCCTTGTCAGCTTTCAATAGCTCCTGTTGCAGCGGGCTCGGCGCGTGCTCGGCCTCGCCCTTGTTCTTTGTCGCTTCGCTCCGAAACCGCTAGACAGTAATTCCCCTTGTCAGCTTTCAATAGCTCCTGTTGCAGCGGGCTCGGCGCGTGTTCGGCCTC
>Ga0080027_10000252_pt1 | contig 23368 bp, 21 predicted proteins | sample OrgsoiDNA2013046_FD_70962 | JGI IMG/M metagenome (GOLD analysis project Ga0080027, IMG submission 70962) | Permafrost soil microbial communities from the Arctic, to analyse light accelerated degradation of dissolved organic matter (DOM) -... | ecosystem: Environmental > Terrestrial > Soil >... | reverse complement strand
GTCGCAGATCGCTGTCCGCTCCAAAAGGACCCAGAATGTGGTGGGCACCCTGCACCAGCAACGTTCGCAGATACGAATCCCCCTCCTTGCTGATGTGCAACTGCGGTTCGCTCTGTCCCGAGTTCCGCCGCCCCGGTTGCAATCCCACATAGCAGCCCACGTCCCGGCTCTTGCGAAAACGATGCGGGTCTTCCAGCGTCAACATGTAGGTGAGCGCGATCAGCGTCCCTACTCCTTTTACCTGTTCCAGTCGCGCCACTTGCGGATAACTTTCCTTCGCGATCTGTGCGTTGTATTCGCCAATCCGCTCGCTGAGCGATTCGATCCCCGCCAGCAGCGGCCCCAGAGCTGCTTGTAGCTCCGGACTCAGCTCTTGGGCTCTCTCCGCATTCATGTTGCGCGGGTTGCAGCCCCGCAACCGCTCCCCATAGGACTTGGTCAGTCCCCGCACCGTGTTGACCAGAGCCGTCCGTGATCGCACCAGTCCGGCTCGCGCCCGGATCACAGTTAAATCAGCCTGCGCTTTCGCGCTGCGGTGCTTCACCGGTGCCAGCAACTCCGGATCGATTCGCGCCAACCGGGCCAGGGTCCGGGCATCCAGCCGATCGTCCTTCTTTCGGCTCTCTCCGATCAAACGCACATTGCGGGCATGCGCCACAATCACTTCGTGCCCCAACTCGCTCAACAACCGGCTCACCCACGGCGAATGCGTTCCCGTTTCCAACGCGATCCGGCTCCGCGGCATGCCCCCGAACACTTCCTTCATGGTTTTCGGCGTTGTGCCCAGCTTCTGTTCCAGCAGCACTTCCCCTCTTTCGTCTAACACGCAATACCAGCTCGATCGGTCACCTAGGTCCAGACCGATCGTGAGCTGGTGACCTTGAAAAATCTTCTTCCCCTTTCCCGTCGCAGTGCTAACCTTCTTCATTGCCGGTCTCCTTTATCTCTTGCGCTTCGAGCGCGTCGATAACTTGGGAGCTTATCGCATCCCGTCGGAGACCGGCCTTCTCATCCCATCTGATTTCGACAGACAGCACGCTAGCGAGCTGCCAGCCAAACTTCATGAATCGCCGAAATGACAACTTCCGGATGCTCGGTTGGCATTTCGTGGCTGCTGTCAACAACAATCTGCTTGCCATGGGTCGAGAGACGAGCCAACTCCGGCTGTAACTGGTGGACCCAAAGATCGTTCTCCGCCAGTGCGTCCTTGGGCGGGATCTCCGGAGGGATATCGTCCTGTCTCGTCGCGGTAAGCACAATCAGGGGGCGATCCCCGAGGTTTCCAGCGACTCGTACCTGTGCCGCGCTCAAAGTGGAGAAAACCTGATCCTCGTCCATCACGGCAAATTGATGTTTGGTCGGAAGCATCAGGAATTTTTCTTCCCCCCGGAAGGGTTTCGGCCAGAAATCAGGCGCATCGCGATCCGCAGTCAGGCGAGCCCAGCCAAGATGGAGCTGGCAGAAATATTTCAGCTTTTCCCAGTCAAGGTGTTTGTGGTGTTCCTGTAGCCATTTGCGGATAGACTCCGGCGCTCTCAGGTCCTGATCTTCGTGGGAGGCGTCAATGAGCACCATTCCAACAACATCATTGGGATACTGACCGGTGTAAACCCTGATGTCGTATCCACCCATAGAGTGCCCGACAAGAACGTACGGACCCCTTTCACCAGACGCCTGCAGCAACTGCTTCAGTTCGTGCGCAATCTGCAAGCTGCTGCGCGGTTCCGGACCGGAATCACTCCAGCCATATCCGGCGCGATCGTAGGAACACACGCGTGTGAACTTCGAAACCTCCGGTTGCACCATCAGCCAATCAACGGAAGGGCCGCCCGAACCGCTCTCAAGTATTACCGTTGGTGAACCCTGTCCGCTACAGTCGACGTTCATGCGAATCGAACCAACTTGAACAAGGTGGCCACGCTGCGGGAAACGTCGCGTTTCACCCCTTCTGCCGATCATCTCGTAGAGCGCGCCCGTGATCGCCAGGGACACGATGACGAGCAACAGGCTAACGAGGGACGCGCGGGTGATGCGTTTCATTCGCGTCAATTCTAGCGTGACCCCGCATCAACGGTCCCTCGTCCTGCGTTTTTGGGCGGGTTTTCGTTTGTGTTTTAGCCAGGTCACAATCTCAAGGCTTAACAGCGGGTCCCTCCACTTCGCATTGGCTTCGCTTTGCGAAGCCAATGCTCCGGTCGGGATGACAGACTTTTTTCGAGCAGATTCCCTTCGGCAGGCTCAGGGCAGGCTCTCCCGCTGGCCGAAATGACAATCTTATTGAATGACAATCTTATTGACTGATCGAAGTGCAGTTTCCGGTCAACGTGGCTCGAGCGGTCCTTCGCCGCGTTTGATTACGCTGATGTGGACGCCTTCTTCGTGGGCTACGGTCATTTTGCCCTGGCTGGTGTTGGCGAAGATGGTAGCCTGCCACTTGCCGGCTTTGTACCAGACGCAGACTTTGGCGGCGGGGGTGGCGAGGTGGGGTTCGATGCGGAGGCCGCTGAAGCCGTCGGCTTCGAGTTGGGTTTCTGGGTCGTCGACATCGAGGACCTGATCGGCGTAGGTGGCGAGGAGGGGGTAGCGGTCGATGAGGAGAAGGGCGGAGGGGGCGAGGGCGTAGAAATTTTCGGAGTCGGCGAAGTAAAGGGCTTCGGCGAAGGCCGTGAGGAAGCGGCTATGTTCGCGCTCGCCGACGAAGATTTTGCGGAAGATTTCGCGCAGGTCGCGGGCGGAGGTTACGGCGTGGCCGGTGAAGAGGTCTTGTTCTGTGTTCATAGAGTGCCCTCTTTGAAGAGGCGTTGCGTGAGGAAGAACCGTGAGCACATCTGGGCTCGGTCTTTCTCTCTATCGGCGGTGGGTGCTTCTGTCTTGAGTTCTGGGGTGTCGCCTCGTCATGCTAGAGTTCCGAGAGCCATGTCAAACCTGATTCACGCAGATATTGCGCTGGCACGCCGCCTGGAGCGGGCAGAGGCGTCGGCGAATTCGCGCTTTGTGGAGGCCCGGGCGCGGGTGAACCCTGGCGTGGGGGCGGAGTGGATTGAGGTGGCTGGGACGTATGCCATGTTCGACGGGGTGTGGTCGCCTTGCACGCAGACGTTTGGGTTGGGGTTGTTTCAGATGCCGACGGCTGCGGAGATGGAGCGGATTGAATCGTTCTTCCGGGACCGGAACGCGACGGTGATGCATGAGGTGTGTCCGTTGGGCGATGCGGCGCTTTTGGGAATGCTGAATGAGCGCGGGTATCAGCCCGTGGAGTTGAGTAGTGTCCTGTTCTTGCCGCTGAGCGAGCGGGTACCGGGTTCGCAAGGGAGTCTGCGGGCGCGGGTTGCCGGGGAAGGCGAGCGCGATTTGTGGGCCAGAGCCAGCGCCGACGGGTGGCGGGAGTTTACGGAAGTCGCGAGCATGGTCGCGGGGTTGGCACTGGTGATTGCTTCGACGGAGGGGACGTCGCCGTTTTGCGTGCAGTTGGACGGGCGGATGGTCGCGACTGGGGCACTCGCGATCCGGGATGGGGTGGCGTTGTTTGCCGGGGCTAGTACTGTGCCGGAGTATCGTCGGCGCGGGGCGCAGCTGGCGCTGCTGGTGGCGCGGTTTGGTTATGCTTTGGCACAGGGATGTGATTTGGCGATGATTGTTACGGCTCCGGGGAGCGCGTCGCAGAGGAATGCGGAGAGGGCTGGGTTTCGGGTGGCGTATACGCGGGTGAAATGGGGGTTGAAAGCCTAACCCTTACCTCGGCGGCTGAAGCCGATCTTTCTGGTGGCTGGATCGCAGCGCTGAAGCGCTGCGCCGCCCAAAAGCGCTGCTTGTTCGCGAGCCTTGCTCTGCCCAAAAGCCCCGCCCTGTCGCTGAAAATCGCGACAAGGACGGGGTACCCCGGTCGACGCGCGAGAGGCACGCTCGCGTCACCAGTTGTTCCTAAAACAACTGCAGATCCCTCCCGTTGGTCGGGATGACAATCCTAATTTTAAAGAGTGCCCTCGGAAGTACATGTTCCAATGACATAGGTAGATGGGCCTGATTCGCGGGTGCGGTTTGGGTGGGGATGGCTGAAACTGTTGTCATGAGTGTTTCTGCGAAATGCTGGATGAGTGCGGTCGTGCTGGGTGTGGCTGTGGTGATGGCGGGTTGCGGGGGTGGCACGACCTCCAGCGGCGGCGGGTCGGGTGGATCGGGTGGCGGGGGTGGTGGCACCGGGGGTGGTGGTGGCGGTGGAACGGGTGGTGGGACTGCTGCGTGCAGTGCGATCAGTCTGGGGACTGGGGCTAGCTTGAACGGGTTTCGGCCGTTCACGAGCGCCAATCTTTGGAACACGGATATTTCGGGCGCGGCGGTGGATCCCAACTCCACGGCGATTGTCAACTTTATTGGCGGGGCGACTGGGTTGCATGCGGATTTTGGCAGCGGGCAGTATCAGGGATCCAATATTGGGATTCCCTACGTTGTCGTGAGCGGGACGCAGGCGCTGGCCAGCATCAACTTCACAGCCTATGGCGACGAAAGCGATCCGGGTCCGATGCCGGTCCCGTCGAATGCGCCGATTGAGGGCGATCCGAATCCGGGGACTGGGGATCGGCATGTGCTGGTGATCGACAACGCCAACTGTTTCTTATATGAGATGGACGCGTCATATCCCAATAATGATGGGAGCTGGAATGCGGATTCGGCGGCGATCTGGGATCTGACTGTGGATGGGCAGAGGCCGTACACGTGGACCTCGGCGGATGCGGCGGGGTTGCCGATTTTTCCAGGGCTGATTCGCTACGACGAAGTGGCGGCGGGGAAGATTCAGCATGCCATCCGATTCACCTTGCAGCGGAGTCAGGCGGCGTTCATTCCTCCGGCGTCGCATTGGGCCGCGAATAACAGCAACTTGCTGGCGGCGCCCATGGGGATGAGGATGCGGCTGAAGTCGAGTTTCGATAGCTCCGGGTATTCCGCGGCCAACCAAGTCATTCTCACCGCGATGAAGAACTATGGGTTGATCATGGCGGACAACGGGAGTTCAATGTACATCAGCGGAACGCCGGACAGCCGTTGGGATAATAATGATCTGCATAGTTTGGGGGCGGTCCCGGCATCGGCGTTTGAGGTGTTGCAGATGTCGCCGGTCTATACGGCCGCGAATGTGCCGCAGGGGAGCGCGCCTTCGATTGCGAGCTTTACCGCGACGCCGGGGTCGGTGGCGGCTGGGACGAGCGTGACTTTGTCGTGGAGTGCCAGTAATGCCGGATATTTTGTCATATCGCCTGGGGTGGGGGCGGTGCGGGGAACTACTGCGACGGTTTCGCCGGCGCAGACTACCACTTACACTCTGTATGCGACCAATCAGTTCGGCCAGACGACATCCACCACGACCGTCTCGGTACACTAGTCTCATAAATCCTTTGCTCTGCTTGATCCTTACCTCAGGGACTAAAGCCCAATCGTTCTTGGGATTGAATGTCCCGGCTCAAGCCGGGACCTACCGTAAGTGTTTTTGTGAAATTGCCTGGAGAGGCGTCAGGTCCAGGGAACACGATGCAATCAGCTCGCAAAAGGGAAATTCTTTTTTTCCGCACGGCCGCGGAGTTTCGCAAGTGGCTGGGTGAGAATCATCGCCAAGCGGACGGAATCTGGCTGCGAATTTCCAAGAAGAACTCCGCCGAGCCTTCCGTAACCTATGCGGAAGCACTGGATGAGGCTCTTTGTTTCGGGTGGATTGATGGGCAAAAGCGGACCCATGACGATTCTTCCTGGTTGCAAGGCTTCAGCCGAAGACGCGGGAGCAGCGGGTGGTCGAAGATCAACACAAAACACGTGGAACGTCTCATCGCAAAAAGGAAGATGCGGCCCGCGGGGCAGGCGGAGATTGATGCGGCCAAGAAAGACGGCCGCTGGACTGCGGCGTACGACTCACCCAGCAACGCGACTTTCCCCGAAGATTTTCTCGCGGCTTTGCGTCGCGACAAAGAGGCGAGGGTATTCTTCGAGACGCTGAGCAAAGCCAATCTTTATGCCATCGCTTACCGGTTGCAGACGGCGAAGAAGCCGGAAACGCGGCAGAAACGCATGGAGATGATTCTGGGGATGCTGGCCGAGGGGAAGGCTTTTCATTAGAGCTAGCTTTCAGAAATAGTTCTCCCTTCGTAAAGACAGGACCTCGGGTGGAGGCCAGGGAGGAATTTTCGTCCGGCGTTTTTGGTTGGTCAAAAAGCGTGTGCTTCGATCAACAGCAAACGGCGTCGGACAGGAGTGTCCGGCCCACACTAGCGTTGAAGCGCCGCACTCACAGTCCTGTAGTTGAAAAAGGGCGGCGGCAAGCGAAGTTGCGCTTTTTATCCACAGGCTATCCCAAAAGGACATGCCCACCCTCCCGGAAATAAACTGTCTTTAGATACGTTTCGGGGTCTCCGCTAACCTCAAGCGCATGGTTGTGGGGCCGATATTCCCGGTATGTGGGAAAGGGCAGACCGCAGCCTGAAGCCTGCAGGCGTGGCCGCGCTTGCGGTGTTTTGCCTTGCGGGACGGGCCGCGGCACAGTCGAGCCAGGACGTTAGCTTCCTGCCCCATGGTTACTGCTACCAGTGGGATACACACATCGTTCTGCTGCACGTGATCTCCGATGGATTGATCACGCTTTCCTATTTCTGCATTCCCGTTGCCCTGATTTATCTGGTGAAGAAGCGCCGGGACCTGCCGTTCAACTGGATTTTTTTCATGTTTGGCGGGTTCATTGTGAGCTGCGGGCTCACGCACTTCATGGAGATCTGGACGATCTGGCATGCCACGTATGTACTGTCCGGCGTCCTGAAGGCGGTGACGGCGGGGCTTTCTGTGATGACGGCGGTGATGTTGGTGCCCCTGATTCCGAAAGCTATCGCGATTCCGAGCCCGGCGGCATTGCGGGACGCCAACAACGAACTGAAACTCACCGTGTTGGAACGAGAGATGACGGAGCAGCATCTGCGCCAGAGCCTGCATGAGCGCGAGGTGGCGCTGGCGGAACTGGCGGACCGGCAATCGGCGGTGGAAGAGCTGCAGATGTCGCAAGAAATGCTGCGGGAACAGGTGGCACTGCTGGACCTGGCGCCCGTCGCCATCATTTCCAGGGACATGGAAAACCGCATTACCTACTGGAGCCGCGGCGCTGAGGAACTCTACGGAATGGAGCGCGGCGAGGCGATGGGCAAGGCGACGCATACCTATTTGCAAACAGGGGCGCCCGCTCCTCTGCCCGACATCGAAGCCGATATTCAGAAGACTGGAAGATGGCAGGGCGAGCTGGAACATAGCCGGCGAAACGGGGAGCGCATCACGGTGGCTAGCAGATGGGCATTGTTGCGCGACGCGAACGGGAAGCCCCGGGGATATCTCGAAATTAATTCCAATATCACGCCGCGCAAGCAGGCGGAGGCGCGAAGCCAGCAGTTGGCGGCGATTGTGGAATCTTCGGCCGATGCGATTTTCAGCAAGGATCTTTCCGAGGTGGTGCTGAGCTGGAATGCGGGCGCGGAAAGGATGTTCGGGTACAGCGAAGCGGAAGCAGTGGGCAAACCGCTGATGATCGTGCCTCCGGAACGGCAGGATGAGGTGAAGGAACTGCGGCGGGGAATTCTGCAAGGGGAGCGCGTGGCGCAAGACGGAACCACGCGCCGTCGGAAGGACGGAACGATCCTGGATGTGTCGCTGATCATGTCGCCCTTGCGTGATGCCAGGGGGCGAATCGTGGGAGCCTCCGTGATTGCGCGCGACATTACGGAGCGGAAGCGGGCGGAGGCGAGCCGCGACCGGCTGGCGGCGGTTGTCGAGTCTTCCGACGATGCCATCATCAGCAAGACTTTGGATGGAACCATCACCGCCTGGAACCGGGGCGCTCAGAAGATTTTCGGCTACTCGGCGGCCGAGGCGGTGGGCCAGCCCATGACCATGCTTTTTCCGAAGGGCCGCATGCACGAAGAAGAAGACATCCTGTCGAGAATCCGGCACGGGGAAAGTGTGGAGCATTTCGAAACGGTGCGGGTCCGGAAGGATGGCAGCGAGGTTGCGGTTTCGGCGACGATTTCTCCGATCCGGAATTCGAGTGGCACGGTTATTGGCGCTTCCACAATTGCGCGCGACATCACCGAGCGCAGGCAGGCTGAAGAGGAGTTGAAACGGAGCCTCGCCGCCAGCAAAGCGGCGCTGAAGGAGCTGGCGGATCAGAAATTTGCCCTGGACCAGCATGCCATCGTGGCCATCACGGATGTGCAAAGGACGATCACCTACGTGAATGACAAGTTCTGCGCCATCAGTCAATATTCCCGGGAGGACCCGATTGGCAAGAATCACCGCATTCTGAATTCCGGCCACCATCCGCAGGCGTTTTTTCAGGAGATGTACCGAACGATTGCGCATGGCGATACATGGCACGCCGAAATCCGGAACCGGGCCAAGGACGGCTCGATTTACTTGGTCGATACCACCATCGTTCCATTCCAGGATGTGGATGGCAAGCCGCGCCAGTATCTGGCCATCCGCGCCGACATTACCGACCGCAAACGCGTAGAAGAGGTTCTTCAGGAACAGGCTCGGGTTTTGCGCGAAAGCGAGGAGCGTTTGCAGGCCTTAGCCAACGGCATCCCGCAACTGGCCTGGATGGCCGAGGCCGACGGGCACATTTTTTGGTACAACCAGCGCTGGTATGACTACACCGGCACCACCGCCCAGCAGATGGAAGGATGGGGTTGGCAAAGCGTGCATGACGCCGCGGTGCTGCCCGCGGTGCTGGAGCGCTGGAAGAGTTCGATTGCCAGCGGCGCTCCCTTCGACATGGAATTTCCCCTACGCAGTGGCGACGGCAGCTTTCGCATGTTTCTGACACGGATCATGCCCGTGAAAGACACGGCAGGGAAAGTGGTGCGTTGGTTTGGGACGAACACCGACATCAGCGAGCGCAATCAAGCGGCGGAGCGGCAGGCGCTGCAAGCGAAGGAACTGGCACAGCAAGCCGGGGAGCTGGCTCAGTCCCGGCAGGCACTGGAAAGCCAGACCGCCATGCTCCAGTCTGTCCTGGACAGCATGGCCGAGGGATTGGTGGCTGCCGACGAAAACAGTAGATTTGTTATATGGAACAATCGGCTGAAAAGATTCTGGGCTACGGCCTGACCAATCTTCCCGCTAAAGAATGGTCCGAACATTATGGCGTTTACCAGACCGACTGTGTGACTCCCTTTCCCACCGAGGATCTGCCCCTGGTGCGTGCAATCCGAGGAGAGGCGAGTACGGCTCAGATGTTCGTGCGCAATCCCAACGTCGGAAAGGGCACCTGGATCGAGTGCAGCGGCAGCCCGCTGAAAGACCGCGAGGGCGCGGTGCATGGCGGAGTGGTGGCCTTTCGCGACATCTCTCAGAGAAAGGCCGACGAGCAAGAAATCCGGCAATTGAACGAAAGTCTGGAGCGCAAGGTGGAGGAAAGAACGGCGCAGCTCGAAATCGCAAATAAGGAACTGGAAGCTTTCAGCTATTCGGTGTCGCATGACCTACGGGCGCCCTTGCGGCACATTATTGGATTTTCCAAAATGCTTCAGGAGGAGTTTGGGCCCACCCTTGATCCTGGCGCTTCGCGGTATCTGGATCGGATCCAGGCGGGTACGCAGAAGATGGGATTGCTGGTGGACGAGTTGCTGAATCTGGCGCGCGTGGGGCGGTACCCCCTGAACCGGCAACCCGTCCGGCTGAAGGTCACGGTGGAAGAAGTCGTCGCGATGTTGGAACCGGATGCCGCGGGCCGCGAGGTGGAGTGGGTGATCGACGAACTGCCGGAGGTGGCTTGCGACCCTGTGTTGGTGAAGCAGGTATTTCAAAACCTGCTGGCGAACGCGCTGAAGTTCACGCGGCCCTATGCTCCTCCGGCTGCGGGGAAGAGTCAGGAAGGAGATACGGGCCAGTGCAGCCCGCCACCGCGCCATTCTGTGATTCACGTGGGCTGGCGGGAAGAGAAGGGCCAGCCTGTTTTCGTGGTTCAAGACAACGGCATCGGCTTCAATATGAAATATGTCGACAAGTTGTTTGGCGTGTTTCAGAGGCTGCACCGCGCGGACGAGTTTGAAGGCACCGGCATAGGTCTGGTGACGGTGCAACGCATCGTGCACAAGCACGGGGGCCGGGTGTGGGCGGAGGGCGAGTTGGGTAAGGGCGCGAAGTTCTCTTTTACCTTGAACGCATCGGAGCCGGTGGCGACCAAGAATAACGCGGCAACAGCGGGAGGCCAATCATGAACCCTGGGGAGCTTGAAATTCTACTTGTGGAAGATAACGAGGACGATATGGAGCTGGCGCTGCATGCGCTGGAACGCGGGAAGGTGGCGAACCGCATCTCCGTGGTGCGCGACGGCGAGGACGCGCTGGATTTTCTTTTCTGCCGGGGGGCCTACAGCAAGCGGTCGTATGAGCACCCGCCCAAGCTGGTGCTCCTGGACTTGAAGCTTCCGAAAGTGGATGGGATGGGGTCCTGCGGCAGGCGAAGAGCGATCCACGCACCAAGACGATTCCCATCGTCATTATGACTTCTTCGAAGGAGGAACGCGATTTGGTGAGCAGTTACAACCTGGGTGTGAACAGCTACATCCAGAAGCCCGTGGACTTCGACCAGTTTCGCGAGACGGTCAAGAACGTTGGATTGTACTGGGTGGTGATCAACCAGCCACCAGTAATGGAAGACTCTCACCACCTGGCGGGAACCCATGATCAATAATGTCGCGCCACAACCCGGAGAGCTGCGCGTCTTGCACGTGGAAGACAACGATGCGGATGCGGAATTGGTGGCCCAGGCCCTGCGCCGGGGAGGCCTCGCCGTTTCGGTGATCGTGGTGCAAGACGAAGCCGAGTTCCGGCAACAATTGAAGGCGCGTCCCCCGGACGTGGTGATTGCCGACTACAACCTGCCGCAGTGGAAAGGCATGGAGGCGCTGGAGGTGCTGCGGAGCGAAGGGCTGGATACCCCGCTGGTGCTGGTATCTGGCGCGCTCGGGGACGTGACGGCCGTCGAATGCATCAAGCAGGGTGCGACGGACTACGTTCTGAAAGACGGATTGGTGCGGCTGCCGGAAGTGGTGCGCCGCGCTTTGCAGGAAAAACGCACGCTGCGCCTGCGGCGGGAGGCGGAGGAAGATTTGGCTCGAAAGGCGGAGGAACTGGCGCGCTCGAACGCCGACCTTGAGCAATTCGCCTATGTCGCCTCGCATGACTTACAAGAGCCGCTGCGCATGGTGGCGTCCTAATACGCAGTTGCTTGCCGAGCGTTACCGCGGGCAGCTCGATGAGACCGCGGACAAATACATTGGCTATGCCAGCGAGGGAGCTTTGCGCATGCAGCAGTTGATTCAGGATCTGCTGGCGTTTTCCCGGGTGGGCCGTTCGGGAGCTGCCAGCCAGAATTTGGATTGCAACGCGGTGATGGAGGAGGTTTTGCAGAGTCTGGCGGGGGCTTTGCAGGAGAGCGGAGCGGTGGTCACCTTCGAGGGACTGCCGCGGGTGTGGGCGGACCGGCCGCTGATCGCGCAGGTGTTCCAAAACCTGATCGGAAACGCCATCAAGTTCCGCAAGAAGGCAGTCCCTGAGATCAAGGTGAGCGCGGAGGCGGTGGGTTCGGAATGGCTCTTCTCCTTCAGTGACAACGGCATTGGGATCGCGCTGGAGTACGCGGAGAATATTTTCGTCGTATTCCAGCGCCTGCACGCGCGCACGGAGTATCCCGGCAACGGGATTGGCTTGGCCATCTGCAAAAAGATCATCGAACGTTATGGCGGGAAGATCTGGGTGGAAGGGCAGGTGGGGAAGGGGTCCACCTTCAAGTTTACGTTGCCTGCGGCGAGGCCTAAGCAGAGCGCTCCGCGGCTGGAGCTTGTGGGGTCGCGCTCATGACGGAGATTCGTGTGGTTCTGATGGTCGACGACAATCCGGCCGATGTGGACTTGGCGCGGGAGGCACTGAAGGAGAAATCGCCGCGCAGCCAGGTGCATACCGAGGGAGACGGGGCGGAGGCGGTGGATTTCCTGAGGAAACAGAGCGTGCACGCCGGACAGCCCCGGCCGGATCTGGTGATTCTGGATCTAAATCTTCCGAAGAAGGATGGGCGGACTGTGCTTGCCGAACTGAAAGCGGATGCCGGCCTGCACGGTATTCCAGTAGTGGTCTTCAGCACTTCGCGGCTTAGTTCGGACATCGCACGCAGTTACGAGCTGGGCGCGAATTGCTACGTCAGTAAACCGGGCAATTTGAACGACTATTTTGCCGCCGTCAAGGCGATTGAAGAATTTTGGTTTGGATTAACCAGCTTGCCACAACGAGGGAAATAAATGACGCATACGCAGCCACAAGTACTGTTAGTGGAAGACAATCCGGGAGATGCCGATCTGGTGCGGTTACGGTTGGTGGAGGGACGGTCGGAGGCGCAGATCAGTTGCGTGAACCGGCTCTCCGATGCGCTGGCCTCGCTGGACAAAGAAGAGCCGGTGCTGATCCTGCTCGATTTGAATCTGCCGGACAGTCACGGGGCGGAAACGTTTCGCAAGGTCATGAAGCACTCGCCGAACGTGCCTATTGTCGTGCTCTCGGGGCAGGACGATGAGGCGTTGGCCATCAGCGCCGTGCATCATGGGGTACAGGACTATCTCGTCAAGGGCGGGTTTTCTGGCAAGCAGTTGGAGCGCTCGATTCGCTACGCGGTGGAGCGGCAGGGGTTGCTGCGGGCTCTCGAAGTAACCAGAAAAGAGCAAGTGGAGTTCAAGAACCGGCTGCTGTCGCATGTTTCGCACGAACTGCGCACGCCGCTGACTTGTATTCACCAGTACATTTCGCTGATCTCCGACGGTCTGGCTGGGCCGACGACGGTGGAACAGCGAGATCATCTGAAAGTCGCGATGAAGGGTGTGAGCCAGTTGCAGGCGATGATTCGCGATCTGCTCGAAGCCTCGCGCGCCGAAAGCGGGAAGATGCGCGTGGAGCCCCGCTGCATCGATCTGGGCGATCTGGTGCAGCAGGCGGTGGCCATGATGAAGCCGATGGCGATTCGCAAATCCATCGGTTTAGGGGCTGGGGTGGATGCGGGGATTCCGCTGGTGTTTGCCGATCCGGATCGCGCCCTCGACGTGCTCATCACCTCATCGACAATGCCATCAAGTTCACCCCGGAGACGGGCTCGGTCCTCGTAAACGCGCGCATGGTGGAAACGGACCCCGAAACGGTTTACGTCTCCGTCAGCGACACGGGCTGCGGCATCAGCCCGGAGGCGCGGTCGTTGATCTTCGAGCGGCTGTATCAGGAGCCGGGTACGTCGCCGGATACCAATGTTCGAATGGGGCTCGGGCCGGGGCTGTTTATCAGCAAAGAGTTGATCCGTTTGCAGAACGGAAGAATCTGGGTGGCGAGCGAGCCGGGCTTGGGAAGCATCTTCACTTTCACCCTGCCGGTCTACTCGCTGGCCAAGCTGCTGGCGCCGGTGGTCGTCTACAAAGAGAAGCTGCGTCCGGCTTCTGCCTTGATCAGGGTGGAATTGACGCCGCTGGCCAGTACGGCAAGGACCAAGCGACGCGACCTGGGCTTGCAATGCCTGGAGACCTTGCGGCGGTGCGTGTATCTCGACAAGGACCTGGTTTTGCCTCCCATGGGAGCGACCGGAGCGATGGAAACGTTCTTCATTGCGGCGTCCACCGACATGGAACATTCCCCGATCATGACCACGCGCATTCGCGAGCAATTGGAAAAAATTCCCGGGGTGAGCGCGAAAGGGGCGCTGACCATTGAGGCCAGCGCGGTCGAGCTACTTTTGATCGAAGCCATTCCTGCGCTGGACCAGCAAGTACAAGCTGTAGCTGCGCGGATCGGCGTCATGGTTTTGCAAAGCATGAGCGGCAAACAGATGTACGCCAAAAGTAAAGAGACTCGCGACCCGGTCTAAGGGCGGGGGGGATCTTCCTTCAAAAATCGAAGCAATTCAACCAAGGAGAAAAGTGCGATGCCAAAACAGAAAATTCTTGTGGTAGACGACGATGCGAATCTGGTGCAGGCGCTTCGCCTGCGGCTTCTGGCAAATGATTTCGACATTGCGGTGGCCTGCGATGGCTATGCGGCGGTCGCCACGGCGCAGAAAGAGCGGCCGGACTTGATCATTCTCGATCTTGGACTACCGGCTGGGGATGGGTTCGTCGTCCTCGACCGGTTGCGGCATCGGGCGAACTTGGCGGGAGTTCCCGTGATTGTTTTGAGCGCCCGGGATCCGGAGACCAGCGAGGAGCGGGGGTTGATGGCTGGCGCTACCGCCTACTTCCAGAAACCAGCCGATAACGACGAGTTATTGCAGGTGATTCGAGTGATTTTGCCGCCTACGGCCCAGACGGCGTCGGCCTGAAGATTGTGTGGCGCGGGCGCCCCCGCCCGCGTGGTCGAGATCGAATCGAGTTCGTTCCCAGATGGGCCCAGCCGGGGCTTAAACCTGAAGACCACGCCCGCGCCACACGATCGCGTCTTAATGTGTTTGTTCTTCGTAGATCTTGCGCCCGCGTTCTAGGAGGTCGAGGACGTTGTGCTTTTCGGCGTCGTTGTCCCAACCGGGATGGGCTTCGGCGGCGGCGATCAGGCGGTCGATCCAGGCCACGAAATACGCTGCGTCTTCTTTCGACATCACGGGTTCGTTGCCCACGCGAATATAGATGGGGCTGGTAGTGGCGTAGGGATAGGCGTCCAGGATTGGGTGTTCGGGCTTTTCATTCCAGGCGCGTAACAGGCACCAGCCGCTGTGGGCGATTGCCAGCGAGTCGGAGACGTTGGCTCGCTTTCCGCCGAGCGTTGGGAGATCCTTCACCACCGTGCCGTTGCAGACGATCTGCCAGTGATTGACCGGGACGATGGAGTGCAGCCACGCGGAGAATTTTACTTCCCCGGCCTTTGGCAAGGAAATCGTCTCGCCCAGGCCATGCCCTTCCAGCGAAAAGCCCAGGAGGGGTCCGTTGGTGGCGAAGGTCTGGCCTTGCTTCAGCGATTCCAGCCAGGGTTCGATCTGCAAAGGGCCAGCTTTGACCTGGGCATACACGCGATTCAACCCCACTGGGCCGCGCAGAGAAGCGTAGTTCGCCATGGCATCGGTGCCAGCGGCGGTGGGGAGATGGAAGCCGCAGTTGAGGAGGCGGTACCAGACCGCGGCGGTGGATTTATGGTCGCTGAACCCCATGGCCTCGATGTAATCCACTTTTCCCAGGGCCACGTCGACGGGGAGTTCGTTGGTGAGGGACGCGTCATGTTCCGGATCTGGGATGGCGTCGAAGGGGTGCACGTAGCCGACCAGCGCGTGCTGCACATGCGCCAGGTCCGCGATGTCGGCGTTGGTGGGCCAGAGACTGGCGGCGGAGGTGTTCGCGTAGGCCGAATAGTCGGGGAGCAGATAGTGGTCGGTCAGGTTGAGAAGGCCGAGGTGGCCCCAGTAGCTGGTGTGAAATTCCTGTCCGTGAACGATCAATGCGTCTTTCGTGGACGCTTTGTCCGGGACGGCTGGATCCTTGACCGGGAAGTAGCTCATGTCCGGGATGCGCTGTTCTTTGTTGACGATGAGATTCTCCACAATGGAAAGATCTTCGGCCTCGGCTTGGCGGGCGAGATTTTCCGGGCCGTTGCGGTAGGTTCCGGCGTAGTTCATGTGGACGTGGACGTCGCCGCTGACCCAGCGTTCGGCGGGGTCCACGGGCAGGCGGAATCTTTTGAGCTGAATTGACAGGCGCGAAGTTTGGTTGGCGCCGACCTGGATAGTGCGCTGAAGGAAATCGTGCTCGAAGCCCTTCATGATCTCGACGTTAACCGCGCCCTTGGGCACGCGCAACTGCGCGGCGCCTTTCATGTGGAAGTAATGGGCTTCTTCGCTTCTGGAAGCGCGGTCGAAGTTGTCGTCCGCGTGCATCCAGGCGTTGTTGGGGGCGTAGGCGCGGCCGTCTTCGGCAGTGACGGAGACGCGCGCGGAGGTGTCGTTGCCCGCGCCGTCTCGCACCCTGATCTCGAGCACTCCGGAGGGTTGCAGCAGGCGGCGCTCGCTGGCGAAGACTTCTTTTTGCTCGCCGCCGGGGATGTGTTCCACCCACAGGGAAGTGTTGCCGCCACGATTCGAAATGAATGCGATCGACTTGCCGTCGGGCGACCATCTTGGCGCGGTGTTGTCGTATTCACCATAAGTCAACGGAAATGTGTCGCCGCCATTTGCGGGCATGGTCCAGATCTGGTGCCAGGCCCTCCCCAGGTATGAGGCGTATGCCAGCCGCGTTCCATCGGGAGAAAACTCCGGGCGGGCCTTCCAGTTCGTTTCCTCGTAGTGAACCTCGCGGGCGCTGGACCATGACTCCGGGGAGCCATCTACTTTCATTCGCCAGAACCCGCCTGATCCATAAATGTGGCCGCGATTGGAGACGTACAGAATTTCTCTTCCGTCTGCCGTCCAGGTTGGGCTGATTTCGGTGTCGAACGCGCTGTAGTAATAGCGAGGCAGGGGGCTGCGGTTCTCGCCGGTGAGCCGCTGAACGTTCGTCAGGCGTCCATCGCGAAAATCTCCGGCGAAGATGTGGAAGCGCTTGTTGAATGCGGTCGATACGAATGCAATTCGCGTGCCGTCCGGGGAGAAACGTGCTTCGAGATTGACGGCGCCTTCGCTCGTGAGCCCGTGTGTTTCGCGAGTCTTCAAATCCAACACCCATAGTTCCAACGCGTCCTTGTGGTATTTCGAATAGACCATCCAGCGGCCATCGCGCGAGCAATCTGGCAGGTAGTCGTAGCCGGGTCCGCCGGTCAGTTCCTCGGCCGAGCTCGAGTCCACATTCTGCCGCCAAAGCGATCCCGCCATGGAATACACCACGCCGCGGGAATCGGGGAGCCAGGCCACCGACGAGGGGCCGGTGGTCAACTGGGGGAGATACATCTCGCGGTGGTAATAAGGATGCGGCAGGTCAATCTGCTTCAGCACCCACTCCCGTTGCGCCCACGCAGGCAGCGCTACCAGACCAAGAACCATCCACCCGATACGCCGCAAACCCATACTCACCTCGTACTCTGCGATAATAAGGGTTCATTATCCCCGGAGGATCATAAACAATGGCACACGAACTACCCCCTCTCCCCTACGACTACGCGGCCCTGGAGCCTGTGATCGACGCGCCAACCATGAAGATTCACCACGATCTGCATCACGGCGCTTACGTAAAGAACCTCAACGCTGCGCTGGAAAAGCATCCGGAACTGGCGGGCAAATCCGCCGAAGACCTGGTGCGGAATCTCAGCACAGTGCCAGAAGACATTCGCGGGGCTGTACGCAACAATGGCGGCGGGCATGTGAACCACACCATGTTCTGGACCATCATGAAGCCGCAAGGCGGAGGCGCGCCGAGTGGGACGCTGGCGAATGCCATCAACAGCACGTTTGGCGACCTGAAGACTTTTCAGGAAAAGTTCAACGATGCGGGCGTGAAGCAGTTCGGCAGCGGCTGGGCCTGGCTGGCCTCGAACAAAGGTGCCTTGAGCATTGTGAGCACGCCGAATCAGGACAACCCGATGACGCAGGGCGTTTATCCGGTTCTGGGCAACGATGTTTGGGAGCACGCATATTACCTGAAGTACAACAACCGGCGCCCGGAATATCTTGCGGCCTGGTGGAATGTGGTGAATTGGGACGAAGTTGGGAAACGCTATGAATTAAGTCTCAAGTAGTAGGCGTGATTGTGTGGCGCGGGCGCCCCCGCCCGCGTGGTCTTCAAGGTTTAAGCCTCAAGGTTTAGCACCGCCCCATCAGCATACCCACCTGGAAGGAACACATCTCGATCTAGTCCACGCGGGCGGGGGCGCCGCGCCACACAAGCCTAGGCCGGCTGGGCCTCGACGATCGAATCCATCGCCGCTGTGGGAATGATGCGGTTAAGTTTCCATCCTCCGGCTGCCAGTAAGTTGCGGAATTCCGTTTCGGTGCGTTCGCGGCCGCTGGGGAAGATCATCATTTGCAGGTCGAAGAACTTGATGGGAGAAAAGTCGTTGCCGGGCGGCACTACGCAATCGACAACCAGCAGTTTTCCGCCGTGATTGAGGCCGGCGCGGCAGGCCCTCAGAATCTTGAGGCAGGCCTCGTCGGGCCAGTCGTGAATGATGTGCTTCATGATGTAGCAATCGGTGCCGGTGGGGACGGAAGCGAACATGTCGCCGGAAGCGAAGGTGCACCGGTCTTTCATGTTCTTGAGCGCACGATCTTTTGCGCCTTCGACTACGTAGGCCACGTCGTAGAGCGTGCCTTGCATCGTTGGATTGCGCCCGAGGATGGTTGCCAGGAGCGAGCCATGTCCGCCGCCCACATCCACGATGGTGCGGATCCCGTCGAAATTGTAGGCCTCGGCTACGGCGGGACCATCGACTTGGGACAGGCCGGTCATGGCTTCGTCGAAGCGTTCGGCTTCTTCGCGGTTTTGTTTCAGAAATTCGAAGACGGGCATGCCGTAAATTGCGTCTGTCGCTTGACCGCCTGTCTTTACGCAGTGGGCCAGGTGCGACCAGCCGCGAAGGTGCCAGTCTCGTCCGCTCATTCGGGCATAGCCTCGCAAGCTGGGAATCGCGTTTTTGCACAGCACTGCGGACATGGGAGTTTGCGAGAACTTGCCGTCCGGGCCTTCGGCTAGAACTCCCACGGAGGACGTGGCGCGCATGAGGCGATAGAGCGGGTCAGCCTTGGCGCCGATTTCCTTAGCTAATTCCTCGGCGGATTTTGGTCCATTCTCCAGCAGGTCGGGCACGCCGAGTTCAGCCAGTGCCGAGACTGCGCCGGCGACATATAAGCCGCCCATCATTTGCAAGATTCCCACATGAGGAGGAGCCTGAGCTTCTGCCATTCTTATTCCACCATTCTTTTCGGAGTCGGATTCGAATTCGGGTTCGTGAAGACGGGTCAGTATACACACGCGCACGATCCAGGCGGCGATCATGCGGGAGAATCTGCCCCGCTGTCGCATTAAGAACAGTCTCACGCCGAAGTTGGTCGCGGTCTTACGGCGTGATCGTAATTTTGATGGTGGCTGCGTGGTGCGTGTTTCCGCCCACCGTGGCAGCGGTCATCGTCACCGTCGATGTGCCGAGTGGTACCTCATGAGTGCTGTTTCCGCCACAGGCTGCGATCCCCAAGAGCAGTCCCGCGAGGACGAGAAGTTGCACGCCGCGCGTCCGCATGGGCTGAGGTGCCAGCCTTCCTCGCCGCGTGAGCGAGAGCAGAGCAAGTATCCCAAATGGCGACCAGAAGGCCAACGTTGGAAAACTCTCCGCGCTCGCGGTGGGGACTGTGCTGAGAGAGAACTGTACCGTGTGCGCGGCATCGTCTCCAGGGAGCATGACTGTGGCGGGAACGAAGGAGCACGAAGCGAATAGAGGCAGCCCAGCGCAAGTGAAGGCCACTTGACCGGTAAATCCTCCGGTGGGAGTGATGGTGAGTACTGATGTGCCCGTATTGCCGCGCTGGATGGTGAGGGTGGTGGGATTGGCCGCGACGGTGTAGTCCGGGGCGACTATAGTTTCCGTGACGGGGGTGGAAGAGGACGAGAGATAGTTCGAGCTTCCGGCGTAGGTGGCCGTGATGGAATGCGCACCAGCGGCGAGCGAGGTTGTGCTGTAGTTGGCGACTCCTGAGCCGTTGAAGGCAACGGTTGCGAGCTGAGTTGAGCCGTCGAGGAAGACCGCGCTGCCCAATGGCGCGGGCAGATTCGGCGACGTAACCGTGGCGGTGAAAGTGACGTTGACATTGGCGGCGACGCTGGCCGCTGAAGTGATGAGAGCGAGACTGCTTGCCGCTTTGTTGACGACCAGTGTGCGTTGCAAGGGTGGGGCGGCCTGGTAGTTGGAATTTCCGGCCTGATCGGCCTGGATGATCACGTTGCCTGCGCCGGTGATAGTGAGACTTGTGCCGGAAACCGCGGCGGGCCCGGAGATTACGCTGAACGCAACGGGCAAATCCGAACTCGCAGTTGCGGCCAGGGCAAGAGGCGCTAGGCCATAGGTGACTGGGTTCAGAGCTGCGAAGGTGATTGTCTGCGTGGCCGTGATGGTGACGGAAGTGGCGGATTCCGTCCCACTGGCGGAGAAGTTGGTATCGCCGGAATAGGCGGCCGTGATGCTGTGTGCTCCCGTTGTGACGTCGCTCTTACTCAGCGAGGCAATGCCGCTTGCCACGCTGACGGGCGGTCCGAGGGCCGTCGCGCCGTCGAAGAACGTGACTGTGCCTCCGGCCGTGTATCCGGAACTGCTGTAAGGGGAAAGATCCGCAGTCAAGACAACGGCTTGCCCGGGGGCTGCGGAGGTGGGTGCTGGGTTGAGTGCGAGGGTTGTGGTGAATGGGCTGCCCGTCAGGCTGATGGCGGTGGACGTGCTGGAGGAGGAATTCGAGTCTCCGGCGTAGGTGGCCACGAGGTTGTGCGCACCGCCGCCGGGGATGGAGATTCCCGTAATGCTCGATGTTTCCGATATGGAACCAAGCGCCGCCTGGACTTTCGAGACGCCCAAGCTGGGTACCGCCAAATCAGTGACGCCGTCGCCGTTCAAATCGCCGAGAGCCAGCAGATAATTGGTTACGCCGGTGGATGTGTTCACGGCCGGCAGAAAGGTTCCGTCACCCTTGCCGAGAAAGACCTGGACAGCCTGAGAACCTGGGCCAGCCACGATGATGTCGGGAAATCCATCCCCGTTGATATCCGCCGCCGCCACTCCCCAGGGAGTCGAGAACGCCGCGTAGTCCACCTTGGTCTGAAATGTTCCGTCACCGTTTCCCAGGAGCACGCTGACTGCCGCGCCACTTTGGCTGCCCGCCACCAGATCCAGGTTCCCGTCCGCGTTGAAATCGGCGGCTGCAAGGGTGGTGGGGCTGGCGCTGACGGCGTAGTTCGCTTGGGTCTGGAAGGTTCCGTCGCCATTGCTCAGAAAAACGCTGACCGTGCCGCCGCCGCTATTCGACACGGCTACGTCGATCAGGCCGTCGTTATTGAAGTCGCCCACCGCGAGCCCATAGGTAAATGACGCAGCGCCGTAAGACTTTTGCGTTTGAAAAGTGCCGTCACCATTTCCCAGGAGCACGCTGATCGCACCTCCGCCACTGGAACAGGTAACCAAATCCAGAATGCCATCGCTGTCGAAGTCGGCAACGCCGACATATTGTGGGGCGCCCGCGGTGGTATAGCTCTTTGCGGCTTGAAAGGTGCCGTCACCATTTCCCAACAGGACCCACAGCACGCTCGCAGTGTGAGAGGCCACCGCGAGATCGGGAATCCCGTCTCCGTTGAAGTCTCCCATTGCCATCCCGAATGGAAAAGCGCCCACGGTGTACTCGGCATGGGTTTGGAAGGTGCCGTCACCGTTGCCCAGAAACACGCTGATGGCGGTGCCGGAGTAGTTGCTGGATACCAGATCCGGAATGCCGTCACCGTTGAGGTCGCCCATGAGAAAGCCATAGTTGGCGTTGGGGGTGGCGGAGTTGGTAAACGTCTGCCACCCGCTGGTCAAAGTGGCGGGATCGAGCGAGGCGGACCCGAGGGCAAAATTGCTGTTGCTTTGGTCGGTGAAAGAAACCAGGCCGATGGCTGCGGTGGAGCTGAAGGCCGTGACTTTTCCTTTTAGCGTGTAGTCTCCGGCGGTGCCAGTCGAGGTGAGGCCGTGGTGGTAACCGCGGAAGAGGGCATGGTCACAGTGAGTGAGGTGGTCGAGGAGGAGCTGGCCAGGTGAGTGTTCGTTCCGCTATAGACGGCTTTGAGGATGTGGCTGCCGGGGCCGAGGAACAGCTTGAAGTTTGCGGTACCGGGCGGGAACGTGGACCCTGTGTAGACCAATTCGACATTGGAGAGCACGCGAGCGCCATCGTAAAAGGTAACTGAACCCTGAGAGACCACGGTCGCGCCGGCGGTTACGCTGGCTTGCAGGGTGAGCGTAGTGCCCTCCGTCACCGAGGGTCCCGGGGCGACGGAGAGAGTTGTGGTTGTCGCTGCTGGGGAAGGTCCGGCGTGAGCCTTGGATAACGATATTAAGGAGAAGTAGGCAGATCGCGGACTGTCGAAGGCGATTCTTGCAAGCCACGTCCGCGGACATCGCTGTACAGAAGGGCATGCGGCTTGCTCCTTAAGAGGTTTGGTGAGACGGAGTTCGGGCGGGGGTTTCGGGTCCGTCAGCGCTTCACGCACTGCTTCGTGAATCGGCCAGTGGCGATAGAGGCTTGAGCCGTGTGAAGTGTGAGTTGGTCTTTGGTAACTCGGTTGGTGGGGCGGACGAGAATCTCTAGGGCTGGATCCTCAAGGCCTTCTTCCAGCAAGACCGTGCGGGCGGGGGCGCGCGCAACTACACGGGCCTCGTTATTGGATGGACTTTGTGGCTGGGTAGACGCGCTTGTAGGACTCGTAGGCGCGGGCGAGTACGGCTGCATCATGTTCGTTGACTGGAATGCGCTCGCGGACGTGGACGACGGACTGGCAGGCGGCATCGACGGTCGGCCAGACGCCTGCGCCTACACCCGCGAGGATGGCGGCTCCGTAGGCTGCGCCCTCTTCGGCTTCGACGATTTCAACTTCGTGGCCGTAGACATCGGCTTGAATCTGGCGCCAGAGAGGCGACCGCGCGCCGCCGCCGCCGAGGCGGATACTTTTCACGGGTACATTCATTTCCTCGAAAATCGAAAATGTGTCTTTCAGGCTGAAGGCTACGCCTTCGAGGATGGCGCGAACGATGTGCGCGCGGGTGTGGGAGGCGGTGAGGCCGATCAGGGCGGCGCGGGCGGTACCGTCGAGGTGCGGGGTGCGTTCGCCCATAAGGTACGGGGTCCAGAGTACGCCGTCGGAACCGGAGGGGATTTTGGCGGCTTCGCCTGTCATGCTGTCATAAGGGTCGCTGCCGTTGCGAGAGTTGGGGCCGATAAATTGGTCGCGGAACCAGCGCAGCGAGAGCCCCGCGGCTTGCGTTACGCCCATTACGTGCCAGCGGCCGGGGACGGCGTGGCAGAAGGTATGCAGGCGGCCTTTGGGATCGAGCGCGGGGCGGTCGGTGGCGGCAAAGACCACTCCCGATGTTCCAATTGTGGCACTGACGGATCCGGGTTGAACGATGCCCATGCCTACCGCGCCAGAGGCCTGGTCTCCGGCTCCGGCGACGACCGGGGTTCCGGGCGCGAGGCCCGTCGCCTGCGAGCCGGCGGAGGAGACCTCGGCGCAAACGTCGGCAGACTCGTGCAGGGAGGGCAGATAGCCAGAGTCAATGCCAGTCGCGGCGAGGATTTCGCTGCACCACTTGCGCTGCGCGACGTCGAGCATGAGCGTGCCGGAGGCATCGGCGACATCGGTCGCCCGCTCGCCCGTGAGGCGGAAGCGGACGTAGTC
>Ga0080027_10000248_pt1 | contig 23564 bp, 25 predicted proteins | sample OrgsoiDNA2013046_FD_70962 | JGI IMG/M metagenome (GOLD analysis project Ga0080027, IMG submission 70962) | Permafrost soil microbial communities from the Arctic, to analyse light accelerated degradation of dissolved organic matter (DOM) -... | ecosystem: Environmental > Terrestrial > Soil >... | reverse complement strand
CCTCCGGAACAGTTGCTTCGCTTCGCGAAGCAACTGTTCCGGTCGGGATGACAATATTGAATGCATTTCACCATTTAATGCATTTCGCCGTCGCCTGGGGCGACGTCGGGGGTGTCGATTTTTGGCGGGGTGGCGGTGGTGGCCGAAAGCGGGGCGGCCGGAAACTGCCCCTGATCTTTCCCCTCCAATGCGGCTTTCATGAATTCGATCCACAAGGGCAACGCCGCATGGCCTCCGGACTCTTTCGCGCCGAGCGTTCGTTTTTCGTCGAAGCCCATCCAGACGCCGCAGGTGAGTGTGGGGGAAAAGCCGACGAACCAGGCATCGGTGAAGTCGTTGGTTGTACCTGTCTTCCCCGCGAGCGGGTAGGGCAAGGTGTTCGCTGAGATCGCGGTGCCGTGCAGCACCACTTCGCGCAGCATGGAGGTCATGATGCGGGCGGTGCGGGCGCTGATCACGTCTTTGACATCGGGGACATCCTGCTCCAACACATGCCCCTCGTAGTCCGCAACCTTGCTGATGTAATGCGGGGTGACTCGTACGCCATCGTTGGGAAAGACGGTGAACGAGGTTGTTTGCTCCATCAGCGTGAGGTCCGCCGCGCCTAGGGCCACCGGGAGATAGGCTGGAATGCTGGATGTGACCCCGAAGCGTCGCGCGTAATCAATGACCGTCCGGATGCCGATCTTATCCGCCAACTTCAACGCGGGAATGTTCCTGGATTGCGCCAAAGCTCTGCGCAAGGTGATCGACCCCTCAAATTTGTCGTCATAGTTATGTGGCGTGTAAGGGCCCGAGGCTGTTTGAAACGTCACCGGTTCATCCGCGATGACATCGTCGGGTGAGCCGCCCTGGTCAATCACGGCGGTGTAGACGTAAGGCTTGAAGGAAGACCCCACCTGCCTTTGAGCCTGAGTTGCGCGGTTGAATTTTGACTCCTCGAAATCGCGTCCGCCGACCATGGCTTTGATCTCTCCGGTAGCGTTGTCGATGGCCATGAGCGCCGCCTGGGCGCCCGAGTCTTGCTCTAAACTTACCTGTGCTTTTCCATCGGGAGTGGCGAAAAGGATTCTTACGTAAGCCAGATCGCCGACCAGGAATAGAGAGTCCAACTTGCGACCGGTCCACTTCGAGTCCGCTGGAACCAGGCTGGCGGAGTAGTGTCCCATCTTGAGCTTGATCTCGGTTGGGGCCACGCCGGTCACAAGCGCATGCCAGTAAGAACCGGGTTGGGCGGTATCGTCCCAGTCGGGATGCTGGAATTTCTCCAGCGACTGGCCCTCAGCGATGACGTTGCGGGGATGGCTGCGCCAGCCGTGACGGCGCTCGTAGGCTGCCAGGCCGTCGAGTACCGCCTGATTTGCGGCTCTCTGCATCTCCATATTCAACGTTGTGTAGACGCGCAGGCCACCTTCGTGGACTTGATCGCTGCCATATTGTGTTTCCAAGTAACGGCGCACCTCTTCCACGAAGTAGGGGGCGAGCGAGTTGGGATCGTGTTGCAGATTCAGTTGCAACGGCTTCGCTTTCGCCGCCGTTGCCTGCGCGGCCGTGATCTTTCCATCTTCGAGAAGCGCGTTCAAGACGAGGTTGCGGCGTTTGAGCGCCTTGTCGGGATGATTGATCGGCGAATAAACGGATGGGCCTTTCGGAAGGCCGGCTAGCAGGGCGGCTTCCTCAAGAGTGAGATTCTTCGCGGGCTTGCCGTAGTAGTACTCGGACGCGGCCTCAAAACCGTACACGCCGTGACCCAGAAAAATCTGGTTGGCATAGAGCGTAAAGATCTGCGGCTTAGTGAATCGGCGTTCGATCTGAATCGCCAGCAGAATTTCCTGAATTTTCCGATGGAAAGACCGGTCTGGGGAGAGAAACAGGTCGCGCGCCAACTGCATGGTTAAAGTGGAGGCGCCCTGCACCTTTCCGCCGGACTGGATGTCGCGGTAGGCGGCGCCCATCATGCGCCACAGGTTCACGCCCCAGTGGCGTTCGAAGTCTTTATCTTCAATCGAAATCAAGGAATCGCGGAGGACTTTGGGAAAGTCGTCGTAGCTGACGATGACGCGGCGCTGTAGAGCAAACGAGCCTACCACGCGGTTTTGGTCGTCATAGAGCTGGGTCACGGAGCTGGGGCGGTAGTGTTCTAGCTCTTCCACCTGGGGCAACCCCGTGGAATAGACCAGCAGGCTGCCTGCCGTGCCACCCACAGCAATCGCCATCAAAACGAGGACGCCGAACAGGAAGCGCCCGACCAGCTTTTTGCCCGCAACTTGGACCGGGGGCAACTGTTCGAAAAGAGTTTGCATGGGCTGAAATCAGGATAGCAGGGGAGGATGGGTGCAGCCAGATTCGCGAGGGGGGGCGGAAGTCACTCCACTCGAACTGATTTTCCTCTCAGGAATCACGGCTACATGCCGTCGTAATTGGGGCCGCCGCCGCCTTCGGGGGGGACCCAAGTGATGATCTGGTAGGGGTCCATGATGTCGCAGGTTTTGCAGTGGACGCAGTTGGCGGCGTTCAGGCTGATGTGTTTGGGACTGACTGTGCCAGCCGGGGCGCTGGTGTCCTCCACCATTTCGTAGACATTGGCGGGGCAAAAGTGCGTGCAGGGGTTGCCGAATTCTTTCGTACAACGCGTGTTGCAAATGTTGGTATCGTGGATGACGAGGTGGGCGGGCTGGTCTTCCTCGTGCTTTGTTCCAGAGTGGTAAAGATCGGTGAGCTTATCGAAGGTGAGCTTGCCGTCGCCTTTAGCGGCGCCTAATAGATGCTCTTCCGGGCCGGCATCCACTGGAAGAGTCGCGAGTGGCTTCAACTTTTCGTGTCCAGCGTGCGATGGATAACGTTCGTGCAGGCCGCGGCCAAAGGTGACTTGTTGTAGAGCCGTGTGCATTAGGCCCGGATAGAGGCCTTTCTCGAAGCCTTGATGGAAATTGCGCACTTTCCAGAGTTCCTCTTTGATCCAGCTCTGGTCGATGCGTTTCGGATATAGGCCGAGAGTTTTGGCCGAGGAATCATTCTTGCGCAACGCCTCGAAGGCGGTTTGGGCGGCGATCATGCCGCTCTTCATGGCGAGGTGAATGCCTTTGAGGCGCGCGGAATTCACGAAGCCGGCCGAGTCGCCGGTAATCATGAAGCCATCGCCCGCGAGCGCGGGCAGGGCCCACCATCCGCCGTAAGGTAGAGACTTTGCGCCATACCGGATCATGCTGCCGCCTTCGAGCAGCTTGGTGATAAAGGGGTGGCGTTTGAATTCTTGGAGCACTCGTTGAGGGTCGAGGCGCGGATCTTGATAGTCGAGCCCGGTTACGAAAGCCAGAGACGCGATGTTGTTCTTGCCCCCATAGATACCTGCGCCGCCGTATTCTTTGGTGGTGAGCGGGTAGCCTAACGTAAGGATGACCTCGCCAGGCTCGATTCGTCCGGTTGGAAGTTCCCACAGTTCCTTGACGCCGACGCCGTAGGTTTGCGGGTTGGCGTCGCGGGCTAGATCCAATTTCGTAATCAACTCTTTGGTGAGAGATCCGCGTGTGCCTTCGGCCAGGATTACGACTTTCGCCTGGATGTCGTAGCCGGGCTCGAAGTTCGACTTCTTTTCGTTCTTCTTGTCGACACCTTTGTCGTCGGTGCGAACGCCGGTGACTTTGTTGCCCTCGTAAAGTAATTCCGATCCCGCGAAACCGGTGAAGACGGTGATGCCGGCGGCTTCCACCTTTTCCGCCATCCATTTGACGAAGCGGTTGATGGAGATGACGTAGTTGCCGTGATCCTGTAGCGGCGGTGGCGTAACGGGAAGCTTGAAGTGCTTGGTCTCGGTAAGGAAGTGAACGGCTTCCTTGTGAACCTTGGCTTCAATGGGAGCTTCTGTTTCGAATCCGGGAAGCAGCTCGCGCATGGCTCGAGGGTCGAGAATGGCGCCGGAAAGGCAGTGTTGGCCCGCTTCGCGAGCTTTCTCCAGAACGTGGATATTTTCCTTGCTGAGCGGTGCTCCAGGATGGATGGCGTTGTGTTCGTCGATGAGCTGCGAGAGGCCAAGAGCGCAGGCCATGCCAGCGGGGCCGCCTCCGACGATGACGACGTCGGCGTCCATCTTGGGCCGATCCGAGATGTCGAGGCGCTTTCTGAAAGTGAGCATAGTTGTTAATTGGGAAATGTTTTACGTGGGGACGGCCGCCCCCGGCCATCCGTTTTTTCTAATTCATATTTCCAACCCAACCCCATGCGGTCCAGGGCGGCCGCCTCCACGCCCCTAACGGGCCGGACCTTAAGTTGCTTCTGCATTTAAACAGCGGCCTTCGCTTTTTTTATCTCCTCAATCAACGGGGGAACGATGTCAAATAAATTTCCCACTACCGCCACATCCGCAATTTCAAAAATCGGAGCTTCGGAGTCTTTATTAATTGCGACTACCGCGCGTGCGCCTTTCATTCCGACGATGTGTTGAATAGCCCCGCTGATCCCGAGCGCAAGATACAACTTGGGCGAAACGGTCTGGCCGGAGGAGCCGATCTGGCGGTCCATGGGGAGCCAGCCGTTGTCGCAGATGGGGCGGGAGGCGGCGAGTTCTCCGCCGAGGGCGGTGGCGAGTTGCTGGGCGAGGTCGATGTTTTTCTGTTCCTTGATGCCGCGGCCCACGGAGACGATGATTTCGGCTTGGGTGAGGTCGACAGCTTGTTTGGCTTCCTTGAACCAGTCTTCCGGGTGATTGCGGGCTGGGTCGAGGGTGACAGCAAAGGTTTCTACTGGCGCGGCGGTCGCGCCTGCTTCCGCTTTGTCTCCGCGAAATGCTCCGTTTTGGAACGTGGCGATCCAAGGGTCTTCCGAGCCGAAACTTACGTCGGCGGAGAATTTTCCCTGGAACATCTGGCGAGTGAAGAGCAGCTTGCCGGAATCGTGCTTGTAGCCGGTGCAGTCGCTGATGACGCAGCGGCCTAGTTGGGTGGCTAGCTTCGGGGCGAAGTCCCGGACTTGGTAGGTGTGCGGGAGGAGAACTAGCTTCGGTTGCTTGGCGGTGATGAGCTGCTTCAGAGCAGAGGCGAAGGCGTCGGGGGTGTAGCGGTCGAGTTGCGGAGAATCGACAGAGTAGACTTTGGCGAGCTTCTTCGCGCCGACTTCTGTTGCTAAGGCGGCGATGTTGCTGCCTGCCACGGCCGCTTCAACGGCCCAGCCCGTATCCTCGGCGATGGCATGCGCGGCTGCGATGGTCTCCCAGGAAACGCGGTTGAGCTTGCCTTGGTGCTGCTCGACGATGACGAGAATCGTATCTGGCATTTCGTTTCGACTCCTAGGTCAGTGGAACCTTACCTCAGCGGCTCAAAAGCCGGAGATTTCATTGGGGCCTATTCGCAGCGCTGAAGCGCTGCGACGCCCGAAAGCTTGAGCGGTACCGCCGACAGCTTGAGCGGCCACCCCACGCCTTGCCCGCCCTGTCGCACGGAACGCGACAAGAACGGGGCACCCAACTCTTCCCCTTCTTACTGGATACTTCTACAGCACCCGCAATTCGTTGCGCAGTTTATCGACCAGTTTCTTCGCGATGTCGGACGGAGAGCCTTCGAGCGTTTCCGTCTTCTTGGTTTTCTGCGGGACGTAGAGGCGTTCGATCTTTTGCAGGTTCGGCGTCAGGGCGGTCTGGACTTCCGCGAGAGCGACTTTGCGCAGCGGCTTGTTCTTGGCCTGTTTGATGCCGATCAACGTCGCGTATCGAAGCTTATTGATGCCGGATTGAATTGTTAGAACGGCGGGAAGAGGCATGTTTACGTTCTGGAAGAATCCAGCTTCCAGTTCTCTTTTGACGCGGATGCCGTTCTCGGCCTTTTCCAGATGCATGATGATGGTGGCGTGGGGCCAGCCGAGGAGTTCGGCGAGGATCACGCCGGTTTGGGCGAAGCCGTAGTCGTCGGATTGCAGGCCGGTGAAGATGAGATCGAATTGTTCGTCTTTGATGGCAGCGGTAATCGCCCGCGCTGTGTTGAGCGCGTCCAGCCCCACAAAGCCGTCGCCTTCGAGGTGAATGGCGCGGTCTGCGCCTTTGGCCAAGGCCTCCCGCAAAACCTGCTGAGCGCGGGCCGGGCCTGAGGTAATCGCCACCACTTCCCCGCCGTGCTTTTCTTTTTGTCGCAGAGCCTCTTCGAGCGCAAAGGCGTCGGGCTCGTTGACTTCATAGGAAACGTTTTCGCGAATCCATTGGCCGGATTCGTTGAGCTTGAGCGGTGCGTCTTTCTGGGGCACCTGCTTCATGCAGACTAGGATCTTCAAGAATCACCTCAGCGGACCGGATGCTTGGATGCCAATCGCTGGCGGAGTAGCGACCTAGTCCGGCCAAACTGGTAAGTATACGCGGGGTGAAGTGGCGGGTTCTAGCCGAGCTTCACTCCGCTGGGCGGCCGCCCCCACGTGGGCCGAGGCTATTCGGTGAAGACTACCGATTGTAGGCTGGTGATTTCAAAGCGCTTGCGGCAGCGGATGTTCTTGCAGCCGAGCAGGTCGTCGCGACGGACCATGTAGGTCCGGAGTTTGGCGTAGCGGGCGCGGTCGCGCTCGTCCGCGCGGTTGGGAATCTGCTTCTTCTTGGTGCGCACCAGCCAGGAGACTTCATATTCCGCTTCCTGGCGGCAGTGCGGGCACATCAGAGTGTGCTTTTTGGTCTCGGCTCGCTCGTCAAAAAAATCGCGCTCTTCCATTTAAGTATCTCGGGAGAAGTATCTCGGGCGTCTCTGGGATTCTCGATCTGGTTTTAAGGCTTACTATTATGCCATTCTCTTCCGGAAAGCGGCTATGGCAAGATGGCTGGGATGGCCAAGAAGAAGAAAAAGCGGTTCGACGTGACCAAGGCGGTGAAGGCCGCCTCGCGGGCGAACATCGGGGTGGTGCCGCCGACGAAGCGCGTTCCGATGAAGAAAGAGTCAGGCCACAAACACAAGGCCACACTGGCCAAATTGCTCGAGGAAGACGGTTCGACCCGCTGAACGCTTGAGCTATCTCAACCGTGGTGAGGCTGCCTTGCTTTTTGCAGGTTCTTCCACTAGATTGCAGTTTCCGAAGGTTGTCAGCACGAGGAAAAGTCTGTTTCGCAGGAGTTCCGGGCATGAGTGGACGTGGGATGAAATCTTTGTTGGGCGCTGGGCTCGCGCTGATAGCGACAAGTTGGTTGAGCTGCGGCCAGGATCACAAACTGGTCTCGATTGAAGTCCAACCGACTGCCGGATTCAACTTTGGCTCGCCCGATCCTGCTGCTCAAGCTAATTTTACTGCCATTGGAACTTTCGTACACCCACCGGGCACCGCTGATATCACGAATCAGGTGACGTGGAAAACTGACATCCCGCAGTTGCTCGCGATCAACAAAGGCGTGGTGTCACCCCAAGGAGGAGGATGTGGGGTTGCCGATATTTCCGCAAGCATGAACAGCGGCGGGAACTTCGTGGTCGGTTATTCGACCGTAACCGTGAGCGATTCGACGAACGCTCTGTGTCCGGGTGGGAGTTCGACGCTGGGGATCGTTTCCGTCTCACTGGGTGGCGCGGGTGCAGGAGCGGGCACAGTTACCAGCGCCCCCGCTGGTATCACATGTCCGGGAACCTGTATTGCGCAGTTCACAGTGGGCAATACGATTGGGCTGAACGCAGTTCCTGGTGCGGGGGGGACAGTCTCCTGGGTGGGATGCTCAACGGTCACCGGAAACACATGTTCAATTGTGGTGCCGAAGGGAACTACCGCTGTGACCGCGACGTTCAACTAAAAATATTGACTGCAAAATTCGTGGGCGTGTTCTCGCCTTAGCTGCTGACGGTCTCCCTGACAAACGCCGCAAACTGCCGGATATCCTCTTCCGTCGTATCGAACGAGCACATCCAGCGCACCACGCTGGCCTCTTCGCTCCAGACATAGAAGAAGTAGCGTTCCTGGATCTTCGGAATGGATCGCTTGGGTAGTTGCACAAAGACTCCGTTGCCCTCGACCGGGTAGACGATTTTGGCTTGCGGGATGCGTCGGATTTCTTTCTCAAGAAGCCGCGCCATGCGGTTGGCATGCCGGGCACTGCGGAGCCAGAGGTCCTCGGTGAGGATGGTTTCGAGTTGCACGGAAATGAAACGCATCTTCGACGCCAACTGCATCCCTTGTTTCCGCCAGAAGAGAAAGTCTTCGCCGAGATCCTTCTGAAAAAAGACGACGGCCTCGGCGCCCATGAGGCCGTTCTTCGTCCCTCCAAAAGAGAGGACGTCCACCCCTAAATCGCCGGTCGCCTGGCCCAGGCTAAGGCCCTGGCTGGCGGCGGCGTTGGCGATGCGCGCTCCATCCATGTGGAGCAGCAGGTTGTGAGAATGCGCAAAACCGGCAAGGGCGCGGATTTCATCGGGCTTATAGACGGTGCCGGTTTCCGTGGCCTGCGTGATCGAGAGAACGCGTGGCTGCACGTGGTGTTGGTCACCGATGCCTTGGTAGTGGCGCGCGACAGCGTCGACGGTGAGCTTGCCGTCCGTGGCCTGAATCGGGATGAGCTTGCAACCCGTGAACTTTTCCGGCGCGCCGCACTCGTCGGTATAGATGTGCGAGGCTTCGGCGCAGAGCACCGCCTGATAGGAACGCGTCAGCGACTGGAGGCTGAGGACGTTGGCGGCGGTGCCGTTGAAAACGAAGAAGACTTCAACGTCGCCAAAGTGCTCGCGGAATTTCGCGCGGGCGCGCTCAGTGTACACATCATCGCCGTAGCCGACGCTGTGGCCCGTGTTGGCGGCGGCCATAGCCGCGAGCACTTCGGGATGGACGCCGGCGTTGTTGTCGCTGGCGAAACTACGGATGGGCTTCTGTAAGGGCGGCGACGTCATCTAGAGAAGGCCCCTTATGAAAACCTGACCTGGACTTCCGGGAGCATGAGATAGCCGATGATGGCGATGTCAACGACCGGCCGAATCAGGCCGAGCGGGTGAGGATGGAAAATCGAGCGAAACGAAAACAGCAGGCTCAAAGCCGCGAGAGCGATGGCGAGAATCCGGCCCCAGCCCTTCATGAGCCAGACACCTAAACCTGCGATAGCGGTGAGTACCGAGAGACCGGCGACGGCAATTCCGAGGAACGCGCCCAGACCCGCCAGAAAGCTTGGCAAAGCCGTTCCCGCGGACATCGCATGCATCGCCCGCCCAGCCAAGCCACCAACCAGGGCGATGCCAAGTCCAAAGATAATACCGAGTAGACTGCGTAGCCAGAACCAGACTGCAATGAGCGTGACGCCAAGTGGCCGCATGCGTGAGTCTCCCTGTGAAGCAATTGAGGTTATACGGAGGGCGGGAGTTGGTCAATTGTTGGATTCATCGCGTTTTGGCTTCAGCAAACGTTGCGTCGTGCGAGAATTCCGCTATGCACATTGAAGCCGAGGCTTATGCCGCGTTGCGGCGACACGGAGAAGAGGCCTATCCCGAGGAGAGTTGTGGCGTTTTGGCTGGGAACCTGGAGGGCCCACGCGTAGCCTTCGCCACCCGTTGCGAGAATGCCCGACGCGACTCGCCGAGGGATCGCTATGCCATTGATCCAAAGGAGGTTATCCGGATTCAACGCGAGATTCGGGCGCAAGGGCTGGAAATTGTGGGCTTTTACCATTCCCACCCGAACCACTCTGCGGAGTGGTCTTCCATAGACTTAGCTGAGGCTCACTGGATTGGATACTCCTACGTGATTACGAGCGTGGCAAATGGCGTAGCAGCCGAAACGAGGTCATTTCGTTTGGAAGGTTCGTGGGATGAGAAGCGACTCGTGTCAGAGGAGTTGGCGGTGCGGTGAAGTTTCATGACGCAGCGACAATATGAGAATAGGTCAAAAAGTGCGGCGGAGTCGGCAGTGCGGGGATCCCTTCGCTGCGCTCGAGAACGACAATCCATCATTCGATGCATCGGCAATGCTGATGGCCTTGACTCAAATTTCTCATGCTGCTGGGAGGCGGCGAAATTGACCCTCCGGGCTGCGCCCTCTATCCTTAAGAGGAGCATCAATCACGTCTGACCTTGCCGCTTCGCACCCGGGTACTACGTCGCTGGCCAAACTCCCAGATCGACCCGGTAGACTTGGATCGACACCCAAAGGAACCTAAATGGCCCCCGTTGCTGCCGCTGATACGACTGCATTGCCCGCGCTCACCAAAGACGAGGTTTTGCGCTATTCGCGCCACCTGATCCTCCCGGAAGTGGGGATGGAGGGCCAGCAGAAGCTGAAGGCATCGAAAGTGCTGTGCATTGGCGCGGGCGGGCTGGGTTCGCCTCTGGCTTTGTATCTGGCTGCGGCTGGCGTGGGAACGCTGGGGATTGTGGATTTCGACATCGTCGATATCACGAACCTGCAGCGGCAGATTCTGCATACGACCGACGACGTGGGGCGGCGCAAGCTGGATTCGGCCGCGGATAAGCTAAAGGCGCTGAATCCGCACTTGAACCTGTTGACCTATGAGACCAAGCTGACGAGCGAGAACGCGCTGGAGCTGTTTACGCAGTTCGATATGGTGGCGGACGGGACGGATAATTTTCCCACGCGCTATCTGGTGAACGATGCTTGCGTGCTGACGGGCAAGCCGAATATTTACGGGTCCATCTTTCGATTTGAAGGCCAGGCCAGCGTTTTTGCGACTCAGGATGGTCCTTGTTATCGGTGCCTTTATCCTGAACCTCCCCCACCGGGGTTGGTGCCTTCGTGTGCCGAGGGTGGGGTGCTGGGGATATTGCCGGGACTGGTTGGCGTGATTCAGGCGACGGAAGTAATCAAGTTGATCTTGGGTCAGGGCGATCCTCTGGTCGGGAGATTGCTGCTTGTTGATGCGCTTGGCATGAAGTTTCGTGAGTTGAAGCTGCGGAAGAATGCGGATTGTCCGGCTTGCGGGAAGAATCCCACTATCAAACAGTTGATCGACTACAACGAATTCTGCGGCATTCGAGGGCAGGACTCGGCGGCTGGGCCTAGCGTTCCGGAGATTACCGTCGAGGCGCTCAAGCAGAAACTCGATGCCGGTGAAAATGTACTGGTCTTGGATGTGCGGGAGCCACACGAATACCAGATCTGCAATATCGGTGGCTACCTGATTCCGTTGGGCGATCTGCCGAAGCGCATTGGCGAGCTCGAGCCGGGCCGCGAGACGGTAGTCCATTGCCGCTCGGGTGTGCGCAGCGCCAAAGCCGTGTATCAGCTACAACGGGCCGGCTTCGCCAATGTCACCAACCTCCAGGGCGGGATTTTGGCCTGGGCCGACAAGATTGATCCGGCAATGGCGAAGTACTAGGCCTGTGTGGCGCGGGCGCCCTCGCCCGCGAGGTCTTGCTCTTGCTTTTTGCCTGGGACCTAAAGACCTTTGGAGCTTTTAAGGCCACGCGGGCGCCCGCGCCCGCGCCACACAGACCTTGGGCAAAATGCGACAATAGAGATCTCCCCATGAGCATGCCGCCAAGCCTGACCATTACGCCGCAGCTCCTTCGCGAACACGGCATTACGCCTGACGAATTCAAGAAAATTGAAGAACTCCTGGGCCGCGGGCCTTCGCTCACTGAGCTGGGAATTTTCTCGGTGATGTGGAGCGAGCACTGCTCCTATAAGTCTTCCCGCGTGCATTTGAAGCGGCTGCCGACCCGTAGCAAGCTCGTCGTCCAAGGTCCCGGAGAGAACGCCGGGATCATCGACATCGGCGACGGCTGGGCGTGTGCATTCAAGATTGAATCGCACAATCATCCTTCGTTTATCGAGCCGTTTCAGGGCGCCACGACCGGTGTAGGCGGGATTTTGCGTGATATTTTCACCATGGGCGCGCGGCCGGTGGCGGTGATGGATTCGCTGCGCTTTGGTCCGATTTCGGATTCCGAGGACGCGTCGCAAGAAGACATTCACCGCAACCATTCCATTCTGGAAGGCGTGGTCGGCGGTGTGGCCTCGTACGGCAATTGCTTTGGTGTGCCCAACGTCGGCGGTGAGGTGAAGTTCGAGCCTTGTTATTCGGGCAATCCCCTGGTGAATGCTTTTGCGCTGGGATTGGTGAAGCGCGAGGAGATTTTTTACGCCAAGGCAGCGGGCGAGGGAAATCCAGTCATTTATGTGGGCTCGAAGACCGGACGCGATGGCATTCACGGCGCGACGATGGCGAGCGAGGAGTTCAGCGAAGGATCGGAAGCGAAGCGGCCCAACGTGCAGGTGGGCGATCCGTTCCTGGAGAAGCTGCTGCTCGAGTCCTGTCTGGAGGCCATGAAGACGGGGGCGATCGTGGGCATTCAGGACATGGGCGCGGCTGGCCTGACTTGTTCCACTTGCGAAATGGGTGGGCGAGGCGGCGTGGGCATTGAAATTGAATTGGATCTGGTTCCGCAGCGCGAAACCGGCATGACTCCGTACGAGATCATGCTCAGCGAATCGCAGGAACGCATGTTGCTCGTCGCCGAAAAGGGCCGCGAGGACGAGGTCTTTCGTGTGTTTTCGAAGTGGGGCTTAGACGCCGTGACCATCGGTCGGGTTACGGGAACCGGGCGGCTCCGCGTACTCCAGCACGGCAAGGTCGTCGCCGATATCCCGAACGCCGCGCTCACCGACGATGCGCCGCTCTACAATCGCCCGTTAAAGCGCTGGGAGCCGCCAGTCTCCCGCGAAAAGCCCGAGTCGGTCGAGTTTGGCGACGTCAGCGATTTCACCCCGGATCTCAAGCGTTTATTGGGCAGTCCCAACATTTGCGGCAAACGCTGGGTGTGGCAGCAGTACGACTCGATGGTGCAGACTAATACGGTCGAGGGCCCGGGCAGCGGCGATGCCGGCGTGATTCGCATCAAGGACTCAAGGCGTGGCCTGGCGATGGCGCTCGATGGCAACGGCCGCTGGTGCTACCTCGATCCCAAGCTCGGAGCCATGCACGCTGTGGCCGAAGCAGCCCGCAACGTAGCCTGCGTAGGCGCAACTCCCGCCGCCGGAACAAATTGCTTAAATTTTGGAAACCCGGAAAAGCCCTACATCATGTGGCAACTCTCCCAGGCGATTGACGGCATCACGAAGGCCTGCGAAGAGCTGAACATCCCCATCACCGGCGGCAACGTCAGCCTCTACAACGAGACGCTGGGCGAGGGGATTTATCCGACGCCGGTGCTCGGCGTGGTTGGCATTCTTGACGATGTTGAAATTACGGCGAAGATGTACTTCCGCGAATCGGGCCGCGCGCTCATCTTGCTACGGGGCTCTGAGCCTGGCGACGCGACCGATGCGGAGATCGAATTCGGTTCGTCGGAGTACGCCAAGGAAATTCTCGATGCCCTCTGGGGATTTCCGCCCGCTCTCGAACTGGAAAAAGAAGCTGCGCTCATCAAGTGCTTGATTGAAGTAATTCAGGCGCGGCTGGTGGATTCCGTTCACGACTGCTCCGAAGGCGGGCTGGCCGTGGCTTTAAGCGAATCCTGCTTCCAGAAGGGTGTAGGCGCCAGCGTGCGGCTGGCGAGCGGGGATTTGCCGATCGAGTGCGTTTTGTTTGGCGAGGATGCCAGCCGGGTTGTGCTCTCCTGCGACCCGAAGCACATCAAACGAATCCAACAGTTAGCGGTGCAGCACGGCATTTCCGCCGAATTGATTGGAGAAACCACGTCGAACACAATGGAGATTTTTATCGATGGGAAGATAGCGGTGTCCGCACCGGTGGCGGATCTGCGAGCAGACTTCGAAGGAGCGCTGGAAAGAGCGTTGCGGTCTGACCCTGCGGTCATGGCCGCAGACTGAGTATGCACAAAGGCGACAAATTCCGGGATGAATGCGGGGTTGTGGCGATCCACAACCACGCCGAGGCGGAGAAGCTGGCTTACCTCGGGCTGCACGCGCTGCAACATCGAGGACAGGAATCGGCCGGCATCGCTTCGTCTGATGGCATCATGCTCCACATGCACAAGGCGATGGGCCTGGTGGCCGATATCTTCACCCCTGGCGTCCTTGCCGGCCTGCGTGGTATCCACGCCATTGGCCACACGCGGTACTCCACTGCGGGTGATTCGGCGCTCCTCAACGCCCAACCTATCATGGTCCAATCGAACAAGGGCATGATTGCGCTGGCACACAATGGCAACCTGGTGAATGCGGGACAGTTGCGGCGGCGGCTGGAAGCACAGGGTTCCATTTTTCAAACCACCAGCGACACCGAAGTCATGGTCCATCTCCTTGCGCTTTCGCGGGAAAAGACGCTGCCGGAAGCGCTGGCAGATTCTCTTCGCCGCGTGGAGGGAGCTTTTTCGCTGGTAATGGTAACGCCGACCCACATCTTCGCTGCCCGTGATCCACGGGGCTTTCGTCCCTTGGCCATGGGCCGCATCCCCGCCCTTCCCGGACAGATTGGCGACACCATCGCCTTCGCCTCGGAAACCTGCGCCTTCGATTTGATTGGCGCAGAGTACCTGCGCGAGGTAAAAGCCGGAGAGATGGTCGTGGTCGGCCCCGAAGGAGTTTCGTCGCGCTTCTACTCCCCGGCGCTCGCGCAATCGAGCTGCATTTTCGAGCATGTTTATTTTTCGCGGCCGGACAGCATGGTGTTCGGGCGTGCGGTTCACAAGAGCCGCGAGGAACTCGGTCGGCAACTGGCACGCGAGGCGTGGGTGGATGCCGATCTTGTTGTTCCAGTTCCGGATTCCGGCGTGACGGCCGCCATGGGTTACTCCGGCGAGAGCGGCATCCCGTTCAAATTCGGGCTGATTCGCAACCACTACGTGGGCCGCACCTTCATCGAACCCAGCCAGAGCGTGCGCGATTTCGGCGTCAAGCTCAAGCTGAATCCCGTGCGTGCTGTGCTGGAAGGTAAACGAATCATTCTCATCGACGACTCCATCGTCCGCGGCACCACCAGCCGCAAGTTGGTTCGCATGGTGCGTAATGCCGGAGCCACGGAAGTGCATATGCGCATCTCCTGCCCGCCCACGATATCTCCTTGCTTCTACGGCGTGGACACGCCGAATAAGAAACACCTCATTGCCGCCGTAAAGTCCGTGGAAGAGATTCGGGAATACCTCGAAGCCGATTCGCTCAGCTATCTGTCGCTTCCGGGCCTCAAGCAGGCCTGTGGCGAAGGTGAGAAGACGTCGTATTGCACTGCGTGTTACACCGGGAACTACCCTACACCGCTGGTGGATTTGGAAGAGATTCTACCGGTGGAAGCGTTGAAGTAACTCAATAAATCAACAGGTTACAGTTGCGACGACCAAGGTTCTTGACCAATGAGTGTATGTGTGTATAAAATATGTGTGTCTGTATAACTTGTATTTTGGAGAATACACGCCATGACGATTGCAAACGAAATCTGGATTGCTGCAGCGCTTCTTCAGCACGAGGGCCGAGCTGATTTTTCCGTGCGTGAGGTGGTCGACCGGATCTTGCGCGAACCTCTCGATGAATATCGCCCTGGCTTGCAGGTCCATGCTTCAAACCATTGCGTTGCCTCCAAAGCGCCAAACCCCGCTGAGCACCGTTTCCTTCATGAAACGGGGCGCGGTCGGCGGCGTTTGTACCGCACAGGCGATGACTACCATCCAAACCGGCGGAAAGGGAGAACGCATCCTTCCGCTGATGAGTTGCCGGAAAAGTATCGCTACCTGGTGACCTGGTACGAAAAAGAATATGACCACCCCAAAGGCGGCGGGACCCCTCCCGCGCCTGGGGCACCGCCTTCGCGCTCGGGCGTGAGCGGGAGATCCTTGTTACGCTTCTTTGGTTCCATGTCCGTCCAAGAGGCGCAGAGCATGAGCGAAGCCATCCAGAGCTGTGAGCGAGTCGACCCGCGTGAGTGGTAAGTACCTTCTCGACACGAATGTAGTGATCGCGCTATTTGCCGGCGAGCCTTCGGTTCGCCGGCATTTCGACGTAGCCCCAAACTTATTCCTTCCCAATATCGTGATTGGCGAACTCTATTACGGCGCTTGTGCTTCGGGCCGCAAGGCCGCCAACCTGCGACGTATCGATGCCTTCGTGGCCGATTCAGAGGTGCTTTTCTGCGACGCCCAAACCGCGCGAGACTATGGCGACGTGAGGTTCAACTTGCGTCAAAAAGGTCGACCGATTCCAGAGAACGACGTGTGGATTGCGACGCTTGCTTTGCAGCACGGATTGATCGTGGTCAGTCATGATGCGCACTTTGACGAAGTCAGTGGCCTTTTGCGCGAAGTCTGGTAAGGCAGCGCTATCCTTTTTGCGCTCCCACCACTCGGGGAATTCTCTGGAGATCGGGCACGAAGCGTAGTTCCTTCCATCCGCATAAGAGTTTCTCCACGGGTTCCTTCTGGCCCTGACCGATCTCCATCACCAGCCAGCCTCCGCATTTGAGAGCACGTTGGGCCTGAGGAATTAAGCGTTCAATCACACCGAGGCCAGTTGGTCCCGCAAACAACGCGGTGTGCGGCTCAAAATCACGTACTTCGGACTGAAGACAGTCTTTGTCGGCTTCGCTCACGTAGGGCGGGTTCGATACGACGAAATCGAAGCGCGCGGTGTCGTGAAAGAAGGCTTCGAGGAGATCGCTCTCCTGAAATCGCACCCGCGCCTGCAGGCCGTGCCGTTCGGCGTTGGCTCGAGCGATGTCGAGCGCTGCGGGAAAACTGTCGAGGGCATGAATCTCGGCATGGGGCAGTTCTTTCGCCAAAGCCAGCGCGATGCATCCCGAGCCAGTGCCCACATCCGCGATGCGCGGTGAGGGAACTCCCGGCGGAGCCAAGCCTGGCGCAAGGCAGCACTGAGAGCGAAACGCGCGGGCGAGATGCAGCACGGCTTCCACGAGGTGCTCAGTCTCCGGACGTGGAATGAGCACGGCGGGAGAGACGATCAAGTCCAGCCCCCAAAACTCCTGATGTCCGGTGATGTATTGCGTGGGGACGCCGCAAGTACGCTGCGCCAAAGTAGCTTCAAATTTCAACGTTTCGTCAGCGGTGAGAACGCGCTCAGGATGCGCGAAGAGATGTGCGCGGTCGCAGTTCAGAGCAAACATGAGGAGTACTTCGGCAGTCAGACGCGGCGAGCCGACCGCCGCACTGGTGAGCGTCTCGATCCCGGCCCGTAGAGATTGATCGAGGGTCGTCATTTGTGGCACAGGCACTCAGGCCGTGGCCGTCATTTCGGCCTTCAGCTTTTCCGCCTCGTAATGCGCGACCAGCGCTTCCATGAGCGAGTCGATTTTGCCTTCCATCACGCTTTCGAGTTGATGCAGCGTAAAGCCAATGCGGTGGTCGGTCACGCGGTTTTGAGGGAAGTTGTAGGTGCGAATCTTTTCGCTGCGGTCTCCGGTCTTCACTTGCAAGCGGCGCTCTGTCGCTAGTGCCTGTTGCTGCTTCTCCATTTCGACTTCGTAGAGGCGGGAGCGCAACACGCGCATGCCCTTCTCGCGATTCTTGATCTGGGACTTTTCATCCTGGCAGCTCACCACCGTACCCGTGGGAATGTGCGTGATGCGCACGGCGGAATAGGTCGTGTTGACGGATTGCCCGCCGGGCCCGGAGGAGCAGAACGTGTCAATGCGAAGGTCTTTCGCCTCAATCTTGACGTCGACTTCCTCGGCCTCCGGCAGCACGGCAACCGTAATTGCCGAAGTATGGACACGGCCCTGCTGCTCTGTTTCTGGAACGCGCTGCACGCGATGCACGCCGCTCTCGTACTTGAGCCGCGAGTAAACGCGCTTACCCTCCACCATGGCAATGACTTCCTTCAATCCGCCAGCCGAAGATTCCGAGCTGGACATCACGTCCACCTTCCAACCCTGGAGCTCGGCAAAGCGCGAATACATGCGGAAGATTTCGGCCACGAACAGCGTGGCTTCGTCGCCCCCGGTACCGGCGCGAATTTCCAGGATGACGTTCTTCTCGTCATTCGGGTCTTTCGGCAGCAGCATGATCTTCAAGTCCTGCTCAACCGCAGTGATCCGGGTTTCCAGCCCCGTTAGCTCGTCTTGCGCGTACGTCCGCATCTCGGGATCACTCTCCGAAACCAGCAAGGCCTTGCTGCCTTCAATGCCCTTCTTCAGCTCTTTATATTCGCGGAATTTCTCGACGATCGGCACCAGATCGCTGTGCGCTTTCGCGGTCTTCTGGTATTTTGCCGAATCGTTGGTTATATCCGGCAGAGTCAGGGCCTGGGTCAGCTCTTCGTAGCGCGCTTCAGTTTGTTCCAGTCTGTCAAACATAATGTGTCGTCACCGGCCGCACAGCGGCAAAGTCAATTGCAGGGAGGCAGCGCGCAGCTATCGTCAACATTGTACGCGCGTGAAATTGAAGGGAAAGAATAGGCGGCGAGCGCCGCTAGGCGATGACGAGTTCGCCGCCATGCTGCGCTTCCAACGTCATGGCCTGATTCAAGGCGGATATGGCGCACTCCACCTGCTCATCGGCAGGAGGCTGCGTGGTAATGCGTTGCAGCCAGAGCCCCGGCGCAGTCAGCAACGCAAACAACGATCCGCGATTCTTCGCGGCGAAGCGAATGATTTCGTACGACACTCCAGTGATCAGCGGCAGCAAAACAATGCGCGCCGCAAAGCGTCCCAGGAACGTCGTTGCCGGGACAAACATATAGACGACCATCGAAATCAGCATCACGGTCATCAGAAAGCTGGTCCCGCAGCGCGGGTGGAACGTGACAAACTTCTGCGCCTCGGCCACTTCCATCGGCTTCCCGGCTTCAAACGCAAAGACCGTCTTGTGTTCCGCGCCGTGGTACTGGTAAACGCGGCGAATGTCCTTGAAAAGAGAAACGCCCCAGATGAACAACAGAAACAACGCAATCCGAATCACGCCATCCACAAAATTCAACCCAATCCGTCCGCTGAACATGGGATAGATTTTTGCAATCTTGGTTGCCGCCACCAGGGGCACGAACTTGTACATGAAGATGAAGAAGCCAACCGAGAACACGACGTTCGCAGCCGCCAGCCAGCCGCTAAATTCCAGCTTCTTGTCGGTAGTGGCAACGCCTTCGCCGGCTTGAGCCTCTTCCAGCGCCGTATTCGCGGAAAACTTCAACGCCCGGTAGCCGAGTACCATCGCATTGCCCAGCGTCATAAAGCCGCGCACGACGGGCCAAGCCATCCATTTGTGCTTCTCGGACTGCCGCTCCAGCGGCTCGGAATGGGTCACCACTTCGCCGGACGCCTTACGCACGGCGATGCCCCAGGCATGGGGGGAGCGCATCATCACGCCTTCCAGCACCGCCTGCCCGCCGACGAGGGTCGTTTCCTCGCCGTTTTCAATCACCGGCAGAAGCTGCAAAGCCGTAAAAAACCGCCACCAAATGGAGAGAAACCGCATAAGTCTTTAGATGTCCTGTGGCCTGGAAAGGATCACGGGCCGATTCTGCTGACCGATCTTTCAAGGGTAGCGGTGCGGCGTGCCAGTGTCAATGCGAAGGGGTAACCACGGCGGCTTGCGTTTTCGTCGCGGGAGGCGGCTCGCCGGGCGCTACTTTGGCAAGAGCGGCGGCCAAGAGCTTGGGATCGAACCCAAACGGTCCAGGCTTGGTCTTGAAGGCGATATGCCCCTGCTGGTCAATCAGATAGAGACGATCTGGCCAGCCGGTATAAGCCTTTTCCGTCCCGTTGCCAAACTCGTCGAGCACCGCCGGAATCTTAATCCCAAGCTTGCGGACGCAGGCTCCGGCAATGAATTCGCGCTCTTCTTCATTTCTTGGTGTCGCGAAAATGACGTTGTCTTTGACATTACTCTGCATCTGCCAAACGTCGCTGGGGTGCGCCTCGGTGATGTAGACGACCAGGAACGCGACGCGGCTGCCGTACTGCTCGTACAGCTTATTGAGGGCGGGAACCTCCCGCCGGAAGGGCGGTCAAGTGTAGCTGCCGAAAACGAGGACGACGGGCTGGGTCTTGTTGAGCTCGGAGAGTTGGACCCGGGCGCTGTGGTCGAGCTTCATGAGGGAGAAGTCCGGGGCGGGATCTCCGATGTTGAGCGTGCCGGCACGGGCTCGGGTCCAAGCGGTTTCGAACGGGAACAGCAGAAACGGCACGGGGCCCGGCATTTTCGACATGACCGTGGCAAACTTCTCGGGCGGCTGGCGCATGGCCCAGAGGACGAGGGACGCGAAGGCGAGGTAAAGCACGGCGAGGCCGACCGCAACTCGGGTGAGAATCTTCCGCGCGCGTGGGGAGATGTGGAGCTTGGCCATAATGCTTCCTAGCAATGTTGCGTCAGAGCATAGTATTGACGCGCAGACGCGGGCAATACTGCGAAAGCACTACGGCCTCAACCCTACACAGCACCCCGCCGCGGCTAAGTAATCGTGTGCAGCAGCACACCCTTGGTGCTGTAGACGAGGATCAGGTTGTGGGCTCTATCGGCAACGTAAACGCGCGCGCGCGCATTGTCGACGGCAACGCCCCAGTGATCTCCGCCCGCAGGCAAGGCGACAACGACCGCCGCCGTTCCTCCCGGCTTTACGATATAGAGGTTGCCATCCAGCGCCGCCACGTACACATTCCCCTTGTTGTCCGGAGCCAGGGCATAAGCCCCAAAACCGAAAGCGCCGCCATTCAGCGGATTCCCCAACAGAGTCGAGCTCGCCGGCTCCAGAAAAGTCTGAGTCAAAGTGGAATAGACAAACGCTCCCGCGCTTAGCGTAACCGTGACCTGGGGGCCGCTCAGGGAGAGCGTCCTTATCAACTTCGAGGGCGCAGCGTAAGTGGCCGTGGGGCCGAAAACCTGCACGTCGGTCTCGTTGCTATTAACCCAAAGATCTCCAATCCCGTCAAACGCGAGGGCCCCGGGAAGCGCCGTGCTGATGGTGCCAGTCGTATTTTGCACGCCCGCGGCGCTGTACTCGGTGATGGTATTTCCAAAGAAGTTTGACACCCAGAGATTTCCGTATGGATCGAGCGCCAAGTTTACGGGCGTCTTGATGCCCTTGGTGATCGTCTTGGCGGTTTGCTGCACGTAAGCCGAGTTGTATTTGAGGACGTAGTTGGCATTCGTGTTGCTGACCCAAAGGTTGCCGGAGGCGTCAACCGCAAGCCCCTGCGGAGAGTTCAGCGGCAAGGGTGGAGGCGTGGCCGCCGAGGCCAAAATGCCAAGGCTGAGCGTGAGTGCGAACGCGGACGAAAGCAGGCGCGTGATTTTCATGGGTTTCCTCGTCTGGAGTCTTAAGGTCCTTAGATCGAGCAGCAGCGGAAGTATATATGGAAAGGGAGTTTTTGGGATTGGCGGGCCGCAAGGTTCATGGAAAATTCATGGGGAGGGTTGCCCGCGCAAAGGCAGGGAAAATTGCCATCATGTTATACTTAAATATAACTTTTGGAGGGCGGATGCACACTACCAATCTACGCAAGGTCGGCGGCTCAGTGATGCTGGCAGTACCCCCTGCGCTGCTGGACCTGCTGCACTTGCAGGTGGGCGCCAAGGTCGGCATCGCCGTGCAAAGTGGCCGCCTAGTGGTAGAGCCGCGGCAGCGGCCGAGCTATTCCTTGGGCGAATTGCTGGCCCAATGCAACGCGAAGTCTCCGCGCAGCAAGGACGATCAAGAATGGCTCGCCGCCAAACCCGCTGGCCGTGAGCTGATCTAGATCCTTTTTCATCAGCCCACTCTAAGATTTGTCATTCTGAGCGGAGCGAAGAATCCCGAGGGTGCTGGCATGGGATTGACGCGCAAGCTTTCTGGCTGGGGTCTCTGCCCGAAAAGCTTGCAAGAGTTCCGCAACGCCGAGAGTGCTGGGATTCTTCTTCGCTGCGCTCAGAATGACAATTTTGAAAGTTGAGATGAATGAAAAGAAACGTGCAAGATGATATGCGAACCAAGAACCAAGATGAGGCGCAAATCATGAGGCGCGGCGAAATCTGGCTCGTCAGCCTCGACCCGTCGGAAGGACACGAGCAAAAGGGCCGCCGTCCAGTCCTGATCGTTTCGCCCGAGGCGTTCAACCGGGTCACAAAAGTTCCGGTGGTTCTCCCCATCACCAGCGGTGGGAACTTCGCGCGGACCGCCGGCTTTGCCGTGTCACTGACAGGCGCGGGAACTAAGACGACAGGCATTGTCCGCTGCGATCAGCCTCGTGCGCTGGACTTGGGCGCACGCAGGGGGAAGAAACTGGAGAGCCTGCCTGCCGAAATTATGGACGAGGTGCTGGCGCGGCTGATCGCGATTTTTGAGTAATCAGGTGCCGTACTGAGCGAACCGTCGTCACGGTTGCTGGTAAATGCCGTAGTTCGGATAGTTGGAATAACGACGACTCTGAGATTCAGTTGAAACCTTGAACTTGGCCCGGTTTTGATTCCACCATGCGAGCCAGCAACCCCTGGGATCATCTGGGCAATAATCAAATGGGTCGCCTGGGATGCCTCCCCCGTGCCAAAAAACGACCCCGCTCTGCGTGATATTCGTCAGGGCGAGACTAGCGATCAGGTTCCTTCTTTTCGCATCGGGACTCGAGCGATTCTCTGCCGCCATCGCCTGGATGATCGGCCCAACAGCACGCTCGTCGCCCACGCCACCCAGCAGAATAATGATCTGGTTCTCGAGTTCAAAGTTCTTGGGGTCAAGGAGCTCTGGGTTGTGCAACGATTGCAGCAGCAAGTCTTGCGCGGCGGGTCCGGCCTGCAGAATCTGAAGCATTGGGCTCGTGAAGTTAAACATCCAATGCCTAGGGCTGGTTTCATTCTCGGGTCCGATCCAAGGATGAGACTTCAATTGCTCGATTGCTGCACGTACTTCCCGGTCGTCAAGCTTGTTGAGTTCGATAGAGAGAACAGTGAGTCTCTTCGCTCCGTCTACTGCTCCCTTGATCTTTACCCTCTGGCGCTCATATTTCGTCAGTTGGGAGCGATCGCCCCGGAGCGGGTAGAACTCGGCCCCGCTCACTAGCGCCCAACTGTAGGAAGCGTCGCTGGCAAGCAAGATTCCAGTTCGTGTTGTAGGAATGCCCGGAGCACCGACATCGGTTTCCGCGTTACCGCCGAAGTTGCAACCCGGGGACATCGAAAGAGCAAAGAGCAACGCTGCCCGCAACACCTTGCCTGGGACAAAGATCCTGTTGCGGCACTTGCTACGTCGAGCGCCGTGGCACATGGTGGACTTTTCCTGCGCAGTTCGCTCCATGGAACAATTGTACGCATGGAGACTGCTCGTGTCGTCTTTTTAGTGGCTGTGCCCGTGGGAGTGGCTTTCCACTGCCGGCATCACGCACCCATCGGCAACATTGCACGCTACATACTCAAATTGGATCGTCGTATGCCCCAGCCCGAAGTCGTGCAGCAGCTTGGCGTTTACATCGCGCAAAATGCACGCGCTTTCCGAAGGTGGAATGTCTTCGATGCCGACGTGGCAGGAAACAGCATGAGTTTCCGAGCCAATGCTCCAGACGTGGAGGTCGTGGCAGTAGTTCACACCGGGCACGGCCAAAATCGCAGCTTCGACTTTTTCGAGCGACACACCGCGCGGCGTGCCTTCGAGAAGAATGTTCAGCGTCTCGCGGAGGATTCCGAAGGACGACCACAGAATGAGCACGGCGATGCCTAGGGAGAGCGCGGCATCGATCCAGTGGTGGCCGGTGAGAACGATGGCCACGCCGCCTGCGATGACCGCGGCCGTGGAGAGGGCATCGCCAAACTGGTGCA